>Ga0224558_1002198_pt1 | contig 18472 bp, 21 predicted proteins | sample 714S32024metaG_FD_180682 | JGI IMG/M metagenome (GOLD analysis project Ga0224558, IMG submission 180682) | Peat soil microbial communities from Stordalen Mire, Sweden - 717 S3 20-24 | ecosystem: Environmental > Terrestrial > Soil > Wetlands > Peat | place: Sweden: Norrbotten County, Stordalen...
GGACCAATACCGAAACGGGCGAGCGCACGACTGTAACGCGCCATTGGTTCGACCGACGTCATTTCGAATACGGCGAGATGCCCAACGAGTGCCCCACGCCACCGTCGATGGAGGGCGAACATCGAAACCAAATTGACGGTGGCGAGCGTCGCGGCGGGCAATACTTCCACGTACGAACCGTAAGAGGGGTCCAGACCCAGTGCATTCATTGTCTCGCCAAAGAGATGGGAATGCATGGCCGCGGCGACGCCGGATCCGTATTCTTCGAATTGAATCTCCACCATGGCGGCCTTAGCTTCGCCGGTCAACCTCGGAATGCCAAACGTATGGGGGTCGGCCTCCTTCAATTGATAGGCCGATCGATGCATGCAAAACTCGCGGAGTTGGTCCAAGGTCCCCGACTCGAGGAGATACCGAGACAGTGACGGACCAGGCGCCGCTCGAATTAATTCGTCGAGCGCCGAAACCACTTCGTAGGGAAACCGAGATCTGGGGTCGACGACTTCGTCACGGAGCCGCTCCACGAACGCGCGCTCTAATTCGGCGCGAAACGTGAGGAGGCCTGGATCCCACTCCCAGCCTGCGTCGGTCACGGCGCGGTAGTGGACTTCGTAACAAAGATAGAGGGCCAACGAAAAATCGTCATCGCTCAATGCGTCAATTCCTGAGATAGGGGGAGTGGGACCGAAGGTCCCCGGCGGGCGCTGCAGTGCAGAAATCACCGCAGCGCTGAGCGGCCCCCGAGCCCAGGGCAGCACCGGCCAATCTGACGACCTTGCTGCGTTGGTGCACGCATCGACACTCGTTTGATTGTTGCCGTCGACGTGGACCATGGGGTTGTTCTTGGTCCTCGTCGACGAGAATTGCTGGGCGCTCGCTGCGTAACGACCCGTGCTACTCATTGAAAGCATCCTTCACTTTCTCACCGGCCTGCTTGACGTTGCCCTTCATCTGGTCCGCCTTGCCTTCGGCTTCGAGATTCTTGTCGCCAGCGGTCTTGCCGGCAACTTCCTTGGCGTTGCCCTTGGTTATCTGGCCCGTATTCTTGGCCTTGTCTATTTTGGTCACTAGCACTCCTTTTCTCATTCATCGAAGAGAGAAAATTTCCTCTCTCACATTTCCTAAATTGCCGTTCGAACTCTCTCACGTGAGCGAGAATCGGCCGTCCTCCCTGTTGGATCGACATTCGGTGTCCCCAATTCCGCACTGAGGAGGGCATCAACGTTGTCAGAGCCCTTCCTCAGGATCGGTATTGAAGCTTGCGCCGTGCGGTTAACAGAATTTCAGCGCCTCACGAGAAAGACGATGAGGACGATGACGAGAATCAAAACGACTGCTCCGCCTCCTATGTACATGGCGTGTACTCCTTTCTATTGGAACCTCGATCATTCACGAGCGGGTCGTCGATTCGCCGGTAGCGATTACAAGCGCTCGGTCGCCCACCAAGGCGTGGGTTGGGAATCACCATTTCGAGTCTTTGTACACTGAACTCGAATCTCCGTGAGCGTCGACCACTTGACGATCCATCGAATGTGTGGTGGATCGCACGGGCCCTCTCGACACCGCAAAGATGATCGCCGAAACGACAAACCCGAATGCGCCGACAATCATGAGGATGACCCCGACGGTCGAGAGGCGAAATCCCGTACCTTGATATGTAACAGCCCAGTACATTATTGCGCCGACCGCGGTTGCGATAGCACTGAGCACCATTCCTGGAAGACCCATATCACACCCTCCTCTGCATCCCTGACCAACTGGCAGGGAAGACCGGATGCGAGGTCTTGACGTCCTAAACCTGAGCGTAACACCCGCGGACTGAATTCGTACAGAGGAAAAGTGAGGCATTTTGCGGCGTGCACGATGTCCAATTTGTTTCACCATCTTCGAGCAAGGTGTAGTAGAGACATTCGTTGATGCAGGAATGCTTCGGTGGGGCACCAGGAAGTTGGCCGCGAGGTCTTGCAAGAGTCACTCGAAGTTAAGTAGTGAGTGACCTCGAATCAAAGAATCTTGAGCAATGCCGTGAAGTACGATTGCATGACTATGAGAAACACTGTGGCTGAGGACGCCCGCGATGGCTAACGCCAAGCGACTCCCTCAGCACGTGGGCATCATCCCCGACGGCAATCGACGTTGGGCTCAAGGTCAAGGTTTCGAAAAACAGGAGGGCTATCACTTCGGACTGCAGCCGGGTCTGGAGTTGTATAGCGAGTGCCTGGCGTTAGGTATCCCAGAAATCACCTTCTACGGATTCACCGTCGACAATACGAAACGTCCTGCTGCTCAGATTGAAGCCTTTCGAAACGCGTGCGTGAAAGCCGTGGCCGAGTTGGAGAAAAGGGACGCGGATCTGCTTGTGGTGGGCAACACCCAGTCACCGCTCTTTCCCAAGGAACTCGTGCGCTATACGCAACGGACCCGAATCGGCGAGGGTCGCATCAAAGTCAACTTCCTCGTGAACTACGGCTGGAGTTGGGATCTTAACCACGCGCTCAAGAACGGCGACGCGAGTAAGCGGGACAACGTCGCCGACGGCATCGCGTCCGCCGATATCTCGAGGATCGATCTCATCGTGCGCTGGGGCGGTGGTCGGCGACTCAGTGGCTTCTTGCCTATCCAGTCGATCTATGCCGACTTTTACGTGGTCGACGAACTCTGGCCGGACTTTTCAATTGAGCAGTTCAACGAGGCACTGGCGTGGTATCAAGAGCAAGACGTCACTCTCGGTGGTTAGAGGGTGGGAGTGGCCTTGACCCCGTTAGGTAGACACGGTGACCTTCTTAAGATGTGAGCACCAAGCCTCAAGGGGTCGAAATTGTTCCGATCATCCCAACTCCAAGTCTTGAATGCGAGGCGCCGAAGGTCAGGCATCTAACGCTCGCCGAGATCATCTGGGAGATTGCAGTCCTTCGGCACCCGGAATTAGCACGTCGAGGGATTCGGGAAGGTTTGAAAGTCGTCCGCTAAGGTCCACCATCTTTTTGTATTTTAAACCAGTTACTTGAAGCAGGCAGATACTGATCACTTCTCGCGCAACGGAATTTCTTGATTCTTCGGAGGGCCAGTTCGGAGTGGGCCTTGCAATATGGCTCGAGGCTTACCTCGGGCTTGCCAAGTGGTCGTAACACCTACGTGTTCGGACTACAGGTCAAGTCCGAAGTCTTGGTTGGGTGGCTCCAAGAGGACGTCCCCGGAAAACACGTGCGCAACCTTCGTTGGTGCAGTCTCAACCTCAGTTAGCGCATTGGCCCTCTGAGTGGCACCAAGGACACGACTTCGCTGAGTCTCTTGTTCGCGGCTAACAGTTATGTCGTCGAAGACGGTGTCAGCGTGGTAAATCCCCCAGCGGTCGAAGTAGGCAGCGCCGGCGGCGACTTCCAGCACCCACCGCTCGTAGAGTTCACTCGGCAGAGGAGCGTCGCCAAAGTCGTGCACCCACGCGTCAGCGCTTTTAATTGCAATGGTTGCGAGTTCGTGCGCCCGATTTTCGATGGCGTCGGCACGATCGTTCAGCGCGGGTACGATGTCGGGGTCGGTAATCCCGCTGGGCCGGGGGAAGATTCCAGCCACTAGATCGCTCGCCGGCGGGCTCGGGTAGCCGACCTCGGCAACGTAGCGATCGATGCGGTAGTGCAGGACGCTCGCGACGTCTTCGGCGTCCCCGAACGAACGGCCAGTCACCAGCATTGGGACTTCAGACCTTAGGATATTTGAAACCAGAAGAGAAGTTCACCGAACTCGTTGCGCTCACCCCTTGAAACCGCCCCCTAACTTGCAACGAGCCGAGTTGCATTTCACTCATAGAGGGATACCTCCCGTAGCGAACAGTGCGATTGCCGCCGCTGCCATGATCGCGGCAGTGAGCCATCCCAGAATATTGGCGGTCAGACCGTTCACGTCTTTGCCCATGAGGCGCTGGCTACTCGACACTCGCATAACGACGAAGAGGAATGGTGCAGCGGCCACACCGTTAATCACGGCCACCAAAACCAGCAGTTTGATTGGATTGACATTCAAGAGGCTAAGTGCCGTGCCGCCAACTGTACCTAGGGCGAGGAGGCCGTAGAAGACAGGCGCTTGGCGGATGGAACGACTAAAGCCCCATTCCTTGCCGAGCAGGCCCGCAAGTCCGACCGACCCTGAGGCCGCGAGCACGGGGACCGCCAACAGGCCGCTCCCAATGAATCCAAGGGCAAAAATCGCGCTCGCGAAGTGTCCCGCGAAGGGTCGGAGGGCTTTTGCGGCCTGAGCAGCGCTTTGAATGTTGGTGATGTGATGGATATGGAGCGTCTGAGCGGTGGCCACGATGATGGCAAACATGACGATATTGGAGAAGGCCATTCCGGTAAACACATCGAGACGACTCGTTCGCTCTTTGCTCCTGGCCCGGCGGCGACTCAGCCGTTTGAGTGGTACGGGCTCAGCACCGCCTTCGGGTGCGTCGCGCATCTCCTCGATCCGGTGAGCACTTTGCCAGAAGAAGAGATAGGGAGAGATCGTTGTGCCGAGCACCGCGACCAAAAGCGCCAGGTAGGTCTTGTTGAACTGAATGTGGGGAACGACTGTGTTCGAAAGGACGTGGCCCCACTGATGGGTGACCAGGATCGCGACCACGATATACGCCAACAGCGGCGCGCACAGCACTTTGAAGACAAGGGCGATGCGAGCAAACGAACCAATGACCAAGAGGCTGGTAATGATCGCGCCCGCCAGAAGCGCCCAGAGCCAGGTGGGACCAGCGTGGAGGAGGTTCATACCCGAGCCAATGGCGACCAAGTCGGCGGCGATGTTGAGTGCATTCGCGACGATGAGCACGATGAGGAGCACGCCAAGGACCGTCCGACCCGTCCGGTGGAAACGCTTGACAGCCAATTCGCCCAGACCCGTGCCGGTCGCGAGGGCCGTTCGATCGCATATCTCCTGGACCGCCGCCATCAGAGGAAAGGTGACGAGGGCGGCCCAAAGGAAGGCCAGACCAAACTGTGCTCCGGCTTGAGAGTAGGTAGCGATACCCGAGGGGTCGTCGTCAGACGCTCCCGTCACCAATCCCGGTCCCATGGCTCGCAGATACTGGCGCCACATCGATCCCTCGTGCTCGGGGGTGAGATCGAGTTCCGAACGGCGCCGGGGCGATTGGGCGGATTGACCGTGAGACTTTCCGACGCTCGGCGTCGGCTTGGACTTCTTCGCCATCACCTAGGAGCGATCGGGTAGGAGTATCAATGGAATTTGAGTGGCCCAGCGCACCGGGTCCTCCTGACTAGTGAGGTATTGGTTCACGCAACTTTGTCCCCAAGAAGGTAGCGGCGAACGGTCCATTGACTATGCGTCGAGAAGATGAAGCCCAAGACACTGCAGGATTATAGCCACCACATCTCCGAATAGCAGGTTTCCTCCAAAATGGAACTCAGTACCGATTAACCGGCACTTCGGATAGGAGCGGGGTGCAGAAACCGCGCCCTGTCGAACGACCCAAGCAGATCGCCGAATAGGGCGCGGCTTCAAGATCGAAATAACTGTTACTAGCCGAACATTCGGTGTGCCCAGTCCCGGTGTGTTTCGACAACCAAATGGTTGCCCGCGCGAGAGTGGAGGAGGTCCTCATACATTGAATGTTTAGTGACGCGTCGAGATAGAAGCCGATTGCACATTATGGGGCGCGACTTGCACTCTCGACCCGTCGCTCTGTCACGGCAAGCCACTTGAACCGATCGATGTTTCGTGCGATCGAACGAAGTTGTCGTCAGCTGCCGCGGAAGACGACTCCGTTCGATCGCGCGGAGCTCGTCTGGTTATTTACGGGTGTCGGGGTGCGTGGCGTGAGCCTTGGCTGCTTCCTCCATGTGCTCTGTGGCCAACGCGTGGTGGCCTTGGGCGTGGTGCGCGTGCTCGGCAGCCTTTTCATTGTTGCCCTCGGCGTAGTGCTCTGCGGCCTGCTCGTGGTGCTCGGCCGCCTTGGTGTGGTGCTCGGCCGCCTTGGTGTGGTGCTCTGCTGCTGGGTGTGTCGCCATTTGATTGGCTCCTGTCCTGTTTCGGGCTGCCGCTGTAAGCGGAGCGTCGCTGTGTACGTTCAAAGACCTATCATTCCTACCTCTCCAAAAGGTGACCGGACGGTGTACTCGCGGTGAGTCTTTCGACAACTTTGCCACAGAGTGGGCCCAAATCTCCCGCGGCCCGCCCCGGTTGTGGTCGACGAACCAGGCGCCTTCGGCCGGCGAGGTGTTCTGGCGCGGGTTCCTGCGGTCGATGCGCCAGCGTGGGCTGGGCGGGGTGCGCCTGGATGATCTCCGACCAGCACGCCGGGCTTGTCGCCGCCCTCAAGCGCGCGTTCCAAGGCTCCGCCCACCAACGCTGCCGGGTCCATTTCGCCCGCAACCTGCTCGCCCTGGTCCCCAAAAGCCACCAGGACATGGTCGCGGCGGTGTTCCATACGTCGCCGAACTCAACCCCGGCGACTGACACCGAGGATCACCTCATATCCCCACCACTCCGCGGGGCACTGCCGATCAGTTCGAGCGGCTTGTCGCGACGGAGCGACGGTTATTTCGCGCCACTCGGATTCCATTCGCTGGCCACCCGAGCCATCACAATCCCCACGCACCCCGCTCATATCCCAAGAGCCGATTAACCGGTTGGCCATCCGGAGGCGCGCGGCGAATCTGGGGCCAACGACATCGTCAACCTGAAGGTCACCTAAGCCTCCCCTCGGTACCCACTCGACGCAGACTCGGCGTCTCGACCCCAGATATGCCTTTCCGCAGTTGGGTAAGCAACGTCGACGAAGTTGAGTGAACTTCCCTAGCCCCCGGTGAAGAGCAGCGTCAATATTAGACCGAACACGGTTGCCGGCGAACACGGGTCCAAACTCATGATCTAGAGTGCGGTGACGCTCGGTGCTCTGGTATCCAACCGGTGGAAGACTTCGGATTCGACAATAATTTCAGGAAAGTGAGGACGCAATGGGTCGAGGTTTTTTCAGTTCAATCATCTCATTCGCCTATCTCGTTGTCGGCGCGATAATTGCAAACTCCCACAAGTATTTTGCCCACGTTGCCAATCTCAAGGCCGTTGTGTCAGCCGCACTTGCTGTCATCTTGTGGCCGCTCCTCCTTTTTGGCGTCAATCTTCACATCCGATGAGGCGGTTCAGTGCTTCTGGAAACAGAGTGGTCCCCTAGGACTGGCCGCGCCTACCGACAGTGACTCGGTGCTTCAGGATGAGGTATCCAGCCCGTAGCACCAGAGTCGAAAGGCCCTGGTCACGAGCAAGCGGTCTTTCTAGAGTAGAAATAGGAGGAAGTTGATTCTTGACTCTTTCCTACCTGACAAATGGCCCGGTACAGGAGTTAGGGGGAGGAGGTGCGATATGGGTCTTGGAGGAATGGTATTGAGCGCCATTGCAGCTGTCGCAGGGGCGATTATGTACTGGGCCGTCACCTATTCGGGCACGGGCTTTCGCCTCTCCACCGTGGGGCTGATCTTGATGATTGCTGGAGCCGCCGGATTCGTCGTGTCGACGATTGTTTTCGCTACGTCGCGACGTCAGGTGGGCACCGGTACTCACTCCATGGACCGCGAGATCACCGACTCGCAAGGTCGCTCCAGCTCAGTGCACGAAGAGCGCAAGTAAAGAGTTCTGGTGCACGTTGAGTTCACGTTGCGAACGATCCAGGTTCCTCATCGAAAAGGACTTGGTTCGCGCGCAGCCGAAGTTGACGGACTGTTTTCAATCATCACAACCAAGAAGGATGGTGCATCATGGCAGGAAAAGTTGAGAAGTCGAAGGGCAAGGTCAAGGAAGCAGTCGGAACCCTCACTGGCAACAAGAAGTTGGAATCCGAGGGCAAGATCGACCGTCGCGCTGGCGAGGCGAAGGAGAAGATCGGCCGTGTGAAGGGCAAGGTCGAAGGGGCGGCCGAAAAGGCAGAACGCAAGGCCACAGAGGCGATCGACAAGGCCAAGGACGCTACGCGTCGCAAGTAGTTTTGATCTTCGGTCCTCTCTGTCCTTTTCAGGCGGCGAACCGGCGGCAGTTGGCAATATGAAGAATACGTACTGGCACTGGAGGTATTGTGATTATTCTCGGTTTGATTCTTCTGCTCATTGGGTTCATCACGGGGATTGCGATCGTGTGGACAATTGGAATGATTGTGTTAATAGTCGGACTGGTTCTCTGGCTTCTCGGAGCGATGGGTCACGCGGTGGGAGGTCGACGGCACTACTACTGAGATTCAACGTGGGCGCAGGCTCCGCTGGAACTTTTTGTTACTGCATTATCGTCACTTGACCCCGCGCATTTCCGAAGTGCCGCGTTGGTGAGGCCGTTCTCAAAGACCGTCCTTGGGCGTAAGCGCTTCGCGGTCCGGCCTTCGGTGTACCTGCCTACGGCGTGAGACGGATGCGGATGTCGGCGACGACGGCACCGTGTTGGCGAACGAAAACGGGGTTGAGGTCGAGCTCGGTGAGTTCAGGAATGTCTTCGACCATGGCGCTTACTCGATGGAGCAGCTCGGCGAAGGCCGCCACGTCGAGAGGAGGGGAGTTGCGGTAGCCGGTGAGCAGCCGGTACGAGCGAAGCGAACGCAGCATCTCATCGACGTCCGTATCGCTCAAGGGGGTGATCCGGATGGCGACGTCGCCGAGGAGCTCGACCATCGTTCCGCCGAGGCCGGCGAGCACGAGCGGACCGAAGTCCGGGTCGTGGTTCACGCCGACGATCATCTCGACGCCGTCGAGTACTTGCTCTTGTACTAGGAACTCCCCAGTGTGCTCGGCCAAGCCCGCGTCGTTGAGGGACCGGCGGATCGCGACCAGAGCCTCGGAAGCGGCGCTCGGGCTGTCGAGGCCCAGTGCGACGCCACCGACGTCGCTCTTGTGGATGGCCGCAGCGATCTTGACGGCGACTGTTCCGCCCAGCTCAGCCTGGGCGGCAGCGGCCTCCTCGGGCGTGTGCACCCGACGCGTCCGGACGGTCGAGATGCCGTAGGCGTCGAGGAGGCCCTCGGCCACGGCCGCGTCGGCCCAGCCACCACCAGGCTGGCCGTCAAGTGCAGCGTCGACGAGGGAACGACCCTTCAACTGGTCGATGCCCAGGGGCGTCACCACCCGGCTGTCGGGTCGGGATCGCCACTCCGCCCAGTTTGCGACGCGCCCGAGTGCGGTCGCGGCACGCTCGGGGTAGGTGAAGGTGGGGATGCCGGCGGCACCGAGCACCTCGGGCGCGGGATCGGGGGTCATGAAGACGGCGACGGTGGGTTTGGCGGGTCGCAGGTCGTTCACTGCGGCCACGATCTCGCGAGCGACGTCCTCGGCGCGAGTGAGGAACGGCGGGATGAACACCACGATGACGGCGTCGATCTCCTCGGCCTGACCGAGGAGGAGCAGACACTTCCCGTACTGCTCGGCGCTGGCACTGGCCACCATGTCGACGGGATTCGCCACCGAAGCCTCCGGCGGCAGGTCGGCGCGCAGCGCTGTCTGGGTGTGCTCGGAGAGCTCTGGCACGAGGAGCCCGGCAGCTTCACACGCGTCCGCCACCAATATGCCCGGCCCCCCGCCGTTGGTGAGCACCGCCACCCTCCTCCCAGCCGGGGCGGGCTGGGAGGACGCGACGGCTCCGATGTCGAAGAGCTCCTCGAGGGTTTCGGCCCGGATTACCCCTGCCTGGTGGAACAGCGCTTCGACGGCCGGTTCGCCGGCCGCCAGTGCCGCGGTGTGTGAAGACGCCGCCCGTCGCCCCGAAGAGGTGCGACCGGCCTTCACCACCACGATGGGCTTTCGCCGTGAGACGTGCCGGGCCACGCGGGCGAAGCGGCGGGCGTCCGGCACCGATTCGAGGTACGCGAGGACAAGATCGGTGCCGGGATCTTCGTCCCAGTAGAGAAACAGATCGTTCGGCGCCAGATCGGCGGCATTGCCGACCGAGACGAAGCCGCTCAACCCGAGCGAGGGGTCGACGAGCAGCGCGAGGGCGGCAAGACCGATACCGCCCGACTGGGTAACGAACGCCATGCGCCCCGGCGGCGGGAGGGTCGCGCTGAAGGAGGCGTTGAAGCGAGGCACTGGCCCACCGTTCAACAGCCCCATGCAGTTCGGACCGATGAGGCGCACCCCGGCGGCACGGGCCCGGGAACGGAGGTCGTCTTGGAGGGCCCGCCCCCCTGCTCCGACCTCAGCGAACCCAGCCGAGATCACACAGAGGGCTCGGACCCCGCGTGCCCCGGCCTCGTCAACGATTCCTGCCACGACTGGCGCCGGCACGGCGACGACGGCCAAGTCGGGCGGATCGGGGCACGCGGCCAGGTCGGGGTAGGCGATTTCGCCGTGGACACTGCGGTGATTCGGGTTGACCGCGTAGAGCCGCCCGTCGTAGCCACTCGAGAGCAGGTGGGAGAAGATCAGCCCGCCCATGCTCGTGGGTGTGTCGCTCGCCCCGACCACCGCGATCGACCGGGGTCGCAGAAAGGGTTCGAGCGCCGTGCGAGCGGCTTCACGCTGATCGGCGAGCACGGCCTCGAGGTAGGCGTTAGTCTCCTGCACTGCAAAGCTGGCGTGCACCCTGGGCCCGCTGACCCGCTCTTCGTAGTCAAGGCCAAGTTCGGCGAGCACGCGAAGGATCGCGGTCTCGTCGCTTGCGACGTCGCTCACCATCTTCCGCACCCCGACGTGACGCGCCGAGTCGGCCAACCGTCGGAGGAGCAGTGTTCCGAGCCCGACCCGCCGGTAGGCCGTGTCGACGAACACCGAGAATTCAGCCGTGTCGCCTTCTGCTCGCTCGTAGTGCGCGATACCCACAATCTGGGCCGACGGGCCGATCGCGACGATCCCATGCCCATCGCCAGGAGCCAGTCGAGCGAGGGAACTGGGATCCTCAGGAGGGAGATGGGCCAAGTCGAGGAATCGACGGCGTGCCGCGGTGTCGAGCCGACGCCAGAACGCGGCGACTGCGACCGTGTCGTCAACGCGGAGCAAGCGGGCGACCACGACCCGGCCATCGCGCAGCGTCTCCTCGGAGCCGGTGGCGCCGGCGGTGGTCATGACGCGTACCCCGAGGACGCGCGGAACGCTACCGGGCCTCGCAGCCGCCGGTATCCAAATCCGTCCATCTCGCCGATCGAGCTGAGATGCGGGCTGAGCTTGACCGGGATCGTGAACGCCGCCTTGACGGAATCGAGCACTTCGACGAGACGCTGCTCGATCTGCCGGCCCGGGACCTCGGGACCACCCGAGCTTGAGTAGGTGTTGAGCTCGAGTGGGACTGCACCCGCGTCCTCCGGCGACCGGGCATAACCGGTCCAGCCACCCGGCGTCATCCCGTTCAGGCCGACGATCACCGGGACTTCGACGACGGTGGCCGCCCGCTCGAGGCCGGCGCCGACAGTCGAGCCGTCAAAGTTACGGCAATCAGCTCGCGATAGGCCGCGCCGACCGACGGCCAGAGCAGGACGGACGCTCTGCGCCTTGCGGCCTCGCTCAGTTGCGCCGCGAGGCCGGGTTCGTAGAGGATGCGCTCGAGGGCGGCCGCCATCGCTGCGACGTCTCCCTGGGGCACTACCAGACCGGCACCGTTGGAGAGCAGTTCCTGCGCCAGCGGAAACCGGGTCGCGACGACGGGCTTGGCCGACGCCAGGGCTTCTACGAGAACGCCGGAGCAGACCTGATCGAGAGAGTCGTAGGGCAGCAAGACGACGTCCACACTGCGCACCAGCGCCCGAAGCGAGTCCCACTCCCGGTAACTGTCGTCGAACTGGAGGTATCTGCCCAGTTCCAGGGCCAATCCGAGATCACGTAGTTGGTTCCGGTAGCGTTCACCCTGGGTGGCGAGGACTTTAGGATGGGTCTGTCCGGCCACGATGTACGTTGGTGCCGGTGAATGCCCCTGCAGCAGCGATACCGCGGCAATCCCGTACTCGATCCCCTTGCCCGGACCGAGCAGTCCCCACGTCAAGACGGCGGGTCGTTTGACGTCGCGGTCGACCGGCCCGGCGAAGTTCGCCGCGGCCCCGTGGGGGATGACCACGACCTTGTCGGGATCCGTGCCGTGGGACGCTATCAGACGACCGCGGGCCGACTCACTCTGGGTAACCACCGCCGAAGCGGGCGTGATGACTCCGTCGAGCACCGAGCGCTGGTGCTCCGTTGGATTCGCGAGCACCGTGTGGAGCACCACGATGAGAGGCACTCGGATAGCCCTGATCAGTTCGAGCACATCTTCACCGTCGAGGCCACCGAACAGTCCGTATTCGTGCTGGAGCACTACAACGTCCGACGATTCAATCGCGGCGACGGCCCGAACGAGAGAGGCATGGTCGCCCGCGATCCATTGTGCGACCACCTCTTCGTGCACCTCGTCCTCAGCCCGGTCGAGCACACGGACGATGGCTGTGCGCCAATCCGCCGCGGGGCCAGCAATCGCCGCCGCGAGGTTGCTGGTGAAGGTCGCCAGACCACACACGGTCGGCGGGTAGGTGCTCACCAACGTCACCGTTGGCGTCGGTGCGGTCGCCGTGGCACTCACCGGCACACCCCGCTCGCATTTCGCAAGTGCCACGAGGCTCGGCGGGGGCGGCGGGCCTTACGCGGGCTGGCTTTGGCCAATGCATCGCCCAAGTCGAGTTGAACGAACCACGCCATAAGTTGCATCGACCGCTCCTGCCCACTAGGAACCACGTGATTGATTAATTATTGATGCGGATCGCCCACCGTCATAGAGTCCAAAGACCTCTACGAATGGCTGTCGCGCGTTCATGGCCGAAATCATTTGCTTCCGGGGCTCAATCGATCTTCTGACGATCGACGAAACGTTCATACTTGAACTGGGTTCCTGTGGTTCCCGGTTCCCGTGACTGAATTTCGGGCACGATTCAAAGGGTCAATTCTCGGTGCCGCTCGCGACCCGAGAGGGAATGATTGGACCGCCGCCGTCGTGGTGAGCTCCCGTATCGCTAAGTCGTTTGTTTCGCCAATGTCGCCCTCGTTTCGCCAATCTGTGCACGCCAATGCAACGATTTCCGCCTACGCCGCACTTGTGTGTAAATCTCCGATCGTGACATTTACTCGACATCGGAATGACGTCCGGCGTCCACTTTGGAAGTGCCTTGGGGAGCGCTGCGGCGTCCTCCAGGCACCCGAGGACAAGGATGCCGCCCTCTTTCCCGTGACTTTTGATGATCATTGGGCCCTCATCCACCGTCCGGTCCCGGTCGCCGCGGACTTGGGCGCTCACATTTGGTTGTCGGTCAGCCCTGACCTGCACTACTGGGGCGAGGCCAGAACGTTGCTTACTGCGCGGCGTGGCGGCTGGTGGGACGCCAACGAAGTTGGGCTCGGCCCCCCCTTCCCTGCTGACTAAGGATGGCTGGCTGATCTGTTACCACGGCGTGCGGGTGACCGCCTCGGGGTCGATCTATCGTCTTGGATTGGCGCTGCTCGATCGCGACGACCCCTCCAAGGTTCTCGCGAGGGGCAACGAGTGGATCTTCGGTCCTCAGTCACCCTACGAGCAGTCGGGTGACGTATCCGACGTCGTCTTTCCCTGTGGTTGGATCCTGCGCGACGACGGCGACACGCTGCACCTCTACTACGGTGCCGCCGACAGCGTGGTGTGCGTAGCGACGGCGAGCCTGGCGCAGTTGATGAGCCACCTTGAGGTGCATCCCTTCGCGACCGGCTTCACTGCGTATTCCGAAACTTGCTTAATCTGGTGGTAGCCGAGGCAACAGCGAGTAGCGCCGACGATCGAATCATCTCTATCGATGTATAAAGCCACAAGATATCGCAACACCTCTGTCAGGGCAACGAAAAAAATGATCTAGTAGTAATGACGTCGGCCACCAATTGCGTGCCCCATTGATCCGAGGAGCCAGAGAACCAGTCCGACCACGAGCACGATGACGCCAATTGTCCATAGGATTTGGATACCGGCGAGAAACCCAATCAAGAGAAGAATCAGTCCGAATATGATCATTTTCCACCGCACTTGTCGGAAGTGTCCAGTGGCGCGACGTGCTTCGCCGGCAGGCTGAGAATTACGCCGGCGAACCGTGTAATTGCATTAGTTGCATTTCCAGGAATTCCCATAAGTGTTGCTCCTCGCTCAATCCCCGACCAACGGTCCGGGACGGCAGAGACGAGGTCTGGGCTTGCCGTTAACCCCACTCTACACATCGTGCTAATGCTCGTGACCAAAGAGACATGGGGCGCTCAGATCAGGGAGCGCGGAACTTGGCAGGTAATGGCCAACTGGGATGACGGCACGATGCCAACGAAATCCCTGGGGAGATTCCTCCCAATTATCGTGGCGGAACCAGTCCGATTTCTCGGAAGACGGTGAGCCGTACCAATTTGAAAGAACCGCGCTTCAACATTCGAGATGAGTATAATTCCTGAACGCATTCGCACAAATTGCATTCGCTGGTGCACAATTCAAAATACCGAAACCGCGAAGAGTTCAGTGACTTAATTCTCAGTGTCGAGAACCTGCGGATCGATTCCATCGGCGCCCCTAATTTCATTGCCGACAATGAGATCCGCACCCTCCACGTCAACGGCAACGATGAAATCGGTGCTACCCACGTCAACGGCAACGATGAAATCGGCGCTTCCCACGTCATCGGCATCGATGATATCTCCGTCGCCCATGACGTCGGCATCGATGATATCTGCACCGCCCATGACGTCGGCATCGATGATATCTGCACCGCCCATGACGTCGGCATCAGTCTCATCCGGCTCGCCCATCACGCCGGGCGAATCATCCGGCCGTACGTTCTCTGTACCATTCCCAATATTGTCCATGCTCCTCCTCTATGCGAGCCAATTGAATACTCGCATACGCATGCCAAGAAATCAAACGCCTACGGGAACCTAATCCTCATGGCGATAAACAACTTTGATCGCTTCGTGGACAAACTCGTCGAGTGTTCGAAGGAAGCCGCACGCGTCGTCAAGCCCGCCGTAATGTGTTACGACAAAACTCGGACGAGTTAGTCCTGAGTGCGCAAGGTCGCGCAGCAATACGGTGTAGCGACGATAGAGCCTGCGACGCGGCAACGCCAAAAGTCACTGTTTTCACGCTTGTTTTCCGCTTGCTCGAGGGCAACTGCACGAAGATACTGAAGGGCCAACAAGTGATTGATCTCTACGATTAGGGCGCTTCCGGGTATTCAGTGGGTTTGAGGATAAAGTGCCGATCCAGCAAGGTGGAAGTAGATAGCAATTTTGAAGTGTTCACGGTTGCGGTATCCACGGGCGGAAACTCTGATTGCTTGCACGCGTGAATTCAGTCCCCCGGCCCTGACGGCAACAAGGGACCTTCGGCCCTAATTTTGGCTTGGCTGGCCGTATTAAAACTTTGGCGATACGAAAATTAAATTAGTTGTGCCGGGAGGAATGACGATGGGCATTATCCACGAACTGACTCCCCAAGGCGGCACCTACCAGGATACTTTCGTAGGACTACTCGCGGAAGAGAGTCTGCCGCGCAAGCGGGTACCTCAGGGCAGTTCTGACCCGCGTGAGGTCCGTAAACTCGTCAGCAACGAACTTTTGCTTGATGGCAACGCCGGCCAGAACCTCGCTACGTTCTGCACTACCTATGACGACGAGGATGTCCGCTATCTGATGGACCTCGCCATTAACAAGAACATGATCGACAAGGACGAGTACCCACAGAGCGCGGAAATAGAGAACCGGTGCGTGCACATGCTCGCGGACCTCTGGCACGCTCCGCACGCAGGAGCAACGATCGGGTGCTCGACGGAAGGGTCGAGCGAGGCGTGCATGCTGGCAGGACTAGCCCTGAAGTGGCAATGGCGCAAGGGTCGCCTCGCCCAGGGGAAGTCGACGGACCGGCCGAACCTGGTTTGCGGTCCGGTGCAGATTTGTTGGGACAAGTTTGCGCGCTACTTCGATGTCGAGTTAAGGCAGGTGCCCCTCACCGGCGACGGTCTCGGAATGGGCCCGGAGGACCTGGCGAAGTACTGCGATGAGAACACGATCTGCGTCGTGGCGACTCTCGGCGTGACCTTCACCGGGATCTACGAGCCGGTGCGCGAGCTTGCCGCTGCGCTCGATGACCTTCAAGGACGCACTGGCCTGGACATCCCGATCCACGTTGACGCGGCCTCCGGCGGCTTCATCGCTCCGTTTCTGCAGCCCGATCTGGAGTGGGACTTCCGGGTGCCTAGGGTCAAGTCGATCAACGCGTCGGGTCACAAGTACGGGCTGGCCCCGTTAGGCGTGGCCTGGGTTGTCTGGCGGGACACCAGTGACCTGCCCGAGGAATTGATCTTCCGCGTCGACTATCTCGGCGGTGACATGCCCACGTTCGCCCTCAACTTCTCGCGCCCGGCCGGACAGATCATCAGCCAGTACTATCTCCTTCTACGTCACGGCAGGGATGGTTACCGGGAAATCCACGAGGCGTGCGCGAAGTCGGCCCACTACATAGCCGACCAACTTCCGAGGGTGGGACCGTTCGAGTTGCTCTACGACGGGCAAGGCGCGCTACCCGCGGTTTGTTACCGGATCAACGACGATTCCGTTCCGTTCACCCTTTACGACCTCAGTGATCATCTTCGGATGCGTGGATGGCAGGTCCCCTCCTACCCACTTCCCGCAAACCGACAAGACACGATAATTCAGCGAATCCTCATCCGCCACGGCATGAGCCGCGACATGACGGGCCTTTTCGTGGCCGACTTAGAGGCCGGCGTCAAGACGCTGACCGGTGGACCGCGCCCTTCGAGGCCAGGATTCCACCACAACTAGCACTCATCCGACAGGAGCAGAGAGGACCGGAATGACTACCCCTACCAGCAGTGAGCGTGATCGCAAAAAAGGTCTTGGCGTTGCCACCATCGGCTTCATGACCGCCGCGGCCGTCGTGACCAGCCTGCGAGGTCTGCCGACAATAGCGCTCACCGAGATGACGATGTTTGTCTATCTCGGGTTCTCCATTGTCTTCTTCCTCATACCCGGCGCACTCGTTTCAGCCGAACTCGGTGGCATGTACCCCGGTTCGGGAGGCGGGGTTTATCGTTGGGTGAAGGAGGCCTTTAACGAGCGTTGGGGATTTACGGCCCAGTGGCTGCAGTGGATTCAGAATGTCGTGTGGTACCCAACCGGCATCGCGTTCGTGGCTGCGGGCGCGGCCTACGTCATTGGCAGACCGGCTCTTGCCTCGAACAGGTATTACATTGGCGTGTTCGTTATTGTCGTTTACTGGCTCTGCACACTAATAGTGCTGAAGGGTGTGGAGTTCTTCGCGAAGATCGCCTCCATCATGTTCATAGCGGGCACAGTGATACCGGGCGTGATCCTGCTCGGGCTGTTCGGCTACTGGATCGTATCCGGGCACCCAATCGGCTGGGAGGGGACGATTGGCAGCGGCTTGGGAGCCAGGGGCCACCCGAAGTTCTTCCCGACGTTCACCGGTCTTGGCTCAGTGGCGTTCCTCGCCGGGTTCATCTTGCTGTTCGCCGGAGTGGAGACACAGGCGGTCCACCTACGCGAAATGCGTCGCCCACGTTCGTTCCCATCGGCCATCGCCCTTGCCGCTCTGATAAGTGCCGGGATATTCGTCCTCGGGTCGCTGGCTATCGCGGGAATAGTCCCCTTCAAGCACCTGGGTCTCCTCAGCGCGGTCTTTTACGCCTTCCAGCTCGTCCTTACACAAACGTTACACGTGAGCGGCTGGCTCGCCCGTGCAATCGATCTGCTCATCGCCATCGGTGGTATCTCAGGCGTGCTCGCATGGCTGGGCGGACCACCTCGCGGCATGCTGGTCACGACCCAGGACGGCGCACTCCCACCGTTCATGCAGAAAGTGAACAAGCACCAGATGCCGATAGGGATCCTCATGGGTCAAGGCATTGTCGTGTCGCTCGTCGCCTGCATCTACTTCTTGGAGAAGAACGTGTCCGTTGGATTCTTTCTGATTGGCGCGCTCACTATCGCCCTGTACCTGATCATGTACCTTCTCATGTACATGGCCGTGCTGAGGTTGCGTTACAAGAGGCCTCGCGTGGAGCGCCCATTCGTCGTTCCGGGCGGCAAGTCCGGGATATGGGTAGTGGCCGGAGTCGGCTTCCTCGGCGCGGGGTTCGCGTTCGTAACCTCCTTCTTTCCGCCCACGCTGCTTCCGATCGGTACACCAGTCACCTACGTGATGCTGGTCGTTGGCGGCACCGTCGTCCTGGGCGGCCTCCCGGTTTTGCTCTTCCAGATTCGTAGGAAGAATTGGGTCAACAAATCTATTGAGGCCGTAGAGGGAGGGCAAGGGGCGGGTGCGAAGGATAAAGCGGCTACGCCGACGTAGGACCCGGGCATCCGGGGACAAGGAGGAAGGTTCACGTTTAGTCTCACTCCACGGTGATGGCCTCCACAAAATCCCATCCGCTACGAGTTATCGTTGGCTCGAGAACAGCAACACGCCGCCTAAACCGTGTCTACTTTCTCTGGGGAGGCTC
>Ga0224558_1002199_pt1 | contig 18468 bp, 28 predicted proteins | sample 714S32024metaG_FD_180682 | JGI IMG/M metagenome (GOLD analysis project Ga0224558, IMG submission 180682) | Peat soil microbial communities from Stordalen Mire, Sweden - 717 S3 20-24 | ecosystem: Environmental > Terrestrial > Soil > Wetlands > Peat | place: Sweden: Norrbotten County, Stordalen...
ACCTCTTGCGCATGGAGGCTCTGGTGTGGGACGACGAGATGGGAGAGAAATGGCGCACCGAGCCTCTCCCGGCGGAGCTCACCAGCGAGGCAGTACAGGCGCGCCACCAGCTCGTGGATCTCCTCTCCAACTTCGACGACACGATCATGGAGCTCTATGTCGCCGACGAGGAGATCACCGCCGACGACCTGCGCAGGGCACTTCGCAAGGCGACCATCGCAAGCCGGGTCGTCCCCGTGCTGTGCGGGTCGGCCTTCAAGAACAAAGCCGTGCAGCCTCTTCTCGACGCGGTGGTCGACTACCTTCCGAGCCCCCTCGATGTCCCGCCTGCGTCGGGGATCTCGCAGAAAGGCGAGGCGGTCGAGCGAAAGGCGGACGACGCGGAGCCCTTTGCCGGCCTGGCGTTCAAGATCATGACCGACCCTTACGTGGGCAAGCTCACGTACCTGCGCGTGTACTCCGGGACCCTGGCCAAAGGGGCGACCGTTGTGAACTTCACCAGAGGTGGCCGCAAGGAGCGCGTGGGGAGAATCCTGCAGATGCACGCCAACCACCGTGAGGACATGGAGGCGATCTTCACCGGCGACATCGTCGCAGTCGTCGGGCTCAAGGACACCACCACCGGCGACACTCTGTGTGATCCTGCCCATCCCGTCCTCTTGGAGGCTCTCGAGTTCCCCGAGCCCGTGGTCCACGTTGCCGTTGAGCCGAAGACGAAGGCGGACCAGGACAAGCTGGGCAAGGCCCTTCACGCCCTTTCGGAGGAGGACCCCACCTTCAGGGTGCGCACCGACGAGGAGACGGGCCAGACGGTGATCTCGGGTATGGGCGAGCTGCACCTGGAAGTGCTGGTCGACCGCATGTTGCGGGAGTTCAGCGTGGATGCCAACGTGGGCAAGCCGCAAGTGGCCTACCGCGAGACGATCCGTCACGCGGTGCAAAAGGTAGAGGGCCGCTACGTGCGCCAAACCGGTGGCCGGGGGCAGTACGGTCACGTGGTCATCAGCCTGGAGCCGACAGGTCCGGGAGGGGGTTACGAGTTCGTCGACAAGATCGTCGGCGGGGTGATCCCGAAGGAGTACATCCCCGCTGTCGACGCCGGGATCCAAGATGCCCTCACGAGCGGGGTGCTGGCCAGCTACCCGGTGGTCGATGTGCGCGTGACCTTGACACACGGCTCGTACCACGAGGTTGACTCATCGGAGATGGCGTTCAAGATCGCCGGGTCCATTGCGGTGAAGGAGGCCGCTCGCAAGTCTGGTCCTGTGCTCCTGGAGCCGGTGATGGCCGTCGAGGTCGTCACGCGGGAGGAGAACATGGGCGACGTGATAGGCGACCTGTCCTCCAGGCGGGGGAAGGTGGAGGGCATGGAGCAGCGGGGCGCGAGCCAGGTGATCAGGGCCCTCGTGCCCCTGGCCGACATGTTCGGCTACGCTACCGACCTGCGCTCGCGGACCCAGGGTCGGGCCACTTACACGATGCAGTTCAGCGCGTACCACGAGGTACCGGACTCGATAGCCCGTGAGATCATCGCCCGGGCACGCGGGGAGTAGGAGGAGACACCATGGCCAAGAAGAAGTTCGAGCGTTCGAAGCCTCATATCAACATCGGGACGATGGGCCACATCGACCACGGTAAGACCACGCTCACCGCGGCCATCACGAAGGTCTTGTCGGAGAAGAACCCGAACGTGGCCTTCACCACCTTCGACCAGATCGACAAGGCGCCCGAGGAGAAGCAGCGCGGCATCACGATCCAGATCGCCCACGTCGAGTACGAGACCGACAAACGGCACTATGCGCACGTCGACATGCCCGGGCACGCCGACTACATCAAGAACATGATCACCGGTGCTGCCCAGGTCGACGGAGCCATCCTCGTGGTCTCGGCTGCGGACGGGCCTATGCCTCAGACCCGTGAGCACGTCCTGCTCGCCCGCCAGGTGGGTGTTCCCCACATCGTGGTGGCGCTGAACAAGGCCGACCTGGTCGACGACGAGGAGCTGCTCGACCTGGTGGAGCTCGAGGTGCGCGAGCTTCTGACCCAGTACGAGTTCCCCGGCGACGACATCCCTGTGATACGTCTGAGCGCGCTCAAGGTGCTCGAAGGCGACGAGGAGTGGACGCCGAAGATATTCGAGCTCATGGATGCTGTCGACAACTACATTCCCGAGCCCGAGCGCCCCCTAGACAGGCCCTTCCTCATGCCCATAGAGGACGTGATGTCGATCACCGGCCGGGGTACCGTCGTCACGGGCAAGGTCGAGCAGGGAATCGTGAAGGTAGGAGACAGCGTGGAGGTTGTCGGGCTACGCCCCACTCAGAGCACCGTGGTCACCGGCGTCGAGATGTTCCGCAAGCTCCTCGATGAAGGTCGGGCTGGGGACAACATTGGGGCGCTTCTGCGCGGCACGAAGAAGGAGGAGGTCGAGCGCGGCCAGGTGCTGGCCAAGCCCGGCTCGATCACCCCGCACACGAACTTCACCGGTCAGGTGTACGTCCTCACGAAGGAGGAGGGTGGCCGGCACAAGCCGTTCTTCAACAACTACCGACCGCAGTTCTACTTCAGGACCACCGACGTAACCGGGTCGATCACTTTGCCCGAGGGGACCGAGATGGTCATGCCCGGTGACAACACCGAGATGACCGTAGAGCTCCAGAAGCCGATCGCCATGGACGAAGGCCTGCTCTTTGCAATCCGTGAAGGTGGGCGCACCGTGGGATCAGGCCGGGTCATCAAGGTCATCAAGTAGCCGACGGGAATCGGACGGGAGCAGGGAAATGGCCGACGCCGCCAGGCAGAAGATCCGCATCCGGCTCAAGGCCTACGACCATGAGGTCCTCGACCAGTCGACGGAGAAGATCGTCCAGACGGTGCTTCGGACCCAAGCGAGGGTTCAGGGGCCGATCCCCCTCCCGACCGAGAAGCACCGCTACACGGTGATCCGCTCTCCACACAAGTACAAGGACAGCCGGGAGCATTTCGAGATGCGCGTGCACAAGAGGCTGGTCGACATAGTCGAGCCGACGCCGAAGACCGTGGACTCGCTCCAGCGCCTTGACCTGCCTGCCGGAGTCGACATCGAGATCAAGATACAGAACGTTTAACGCAGAGCGTGGTGGTCCCGCTACGGGACTATCACACGACCGACCCACCAGCGAGCACGCGGCGCAGGGGGGCTCGATCCCTCGCCCCGCCTGCGCCAGCGTTGCTCGTCGGTGAGTTCGCCCGCCGCTACGCCAACGCCAAGACCCGCCAGCAGTACGTAGCCGAACTCACCGCGCTCTTCGCCTCGACGGGGTGCTCTCATCCCCGCCACCTCACCGAAGCCGACGTACTCGCCTGGTGCGGCGGGAACGGTAAGCGCCCGGCGAACAACACGATCCGAAACCGCCTGTCCCGGGTGTGCACCTTCCTGCGTTGGTGCGTGAGGACCGGGGAAGCCGATCCGGGGCTCGTGGAGGCATTAGCCAGCCGTGACAACCCGCTCCGGCGTATCCCGAGGCTCTACGGGAAGGTCCAGGGTCGCTACCCCGCCCGCTGGCTCACATACGACGAGGCCTTCACCAAGCTCCTCGGCACCTGTACCGACGGAGAGCCCGGCATGCGTGACGCGCTGGTCCTGCGGCTCGGATTAGCCGGTATGCGATCAGCCGAGATCATCCACCTGCGCATCGGCGACCTACACCTCGATCAGCAGCCGCCTCAGATCACCTGGATCGGTAAGGCCAGCCGCTCACGCCAGCTCGTCCCCGGCCGATCGTTGGTGGCACTTCTGTACCGGTACATGAGTACGTACGCGGAGCGCATGGGACACCTGCCGCAACCCGGTGACCCTGTCGTGTGCCGAGCCAAGCCGGGAACCGGACTTGGTCAGCTTTCTTGGGGTCACCCCATAGCCCGCACGTGCAGCGTGCAACGCATCGTCCGCATCAGAGCCGACTTGGCAGGCCTTGGACACCTCTCGCCGCACGACCTACGACGCTCTGCGGCCGGGATCCTGCATCGCAGCACCGATGACACCGGTGCCCATCACTTCGACCTGCTCGACATTCAGAAGGTCCTCGGGCATGCCGACCCGGCAACGACCATGCGTTCTTACCTCGACCCCATGGACACCGCCGTCATCGACAGAGCCAGCCGCTGCCTCGACTAGGCGTCCGCAAGAGACCCCCGGTTCACGCCGAGCGGATTTCCGGACCGGGCCCTCCTGCGGTCCGGTGCCAAGGCTCCGGTCCTCGGAGGCCCCCAGAACCGGCCCCACACGACGGCGAGAACCCGGGCGGTTCTTGCGGGCGCCTCGATGGGGCACGCAATGCGGTTTGCGGGTTCTGTGCTACAGGCTCCGCACCCGCCCGGTAGCGCGCAGCACTTACCGGTCGTCCTCCCTTGGCCTCTCGTAGCCGCACTCCTCGTACACCCGGCGATCGAAATACACCCTTTATGCAGCCTCGTCTGACGAGCCACCTAGCCAACACTGGCTAATCATCCTTCATTCCGAAGCTCACGCGGACAGCTTTTTGGAAGTCGAAGAGGTGTCGAGCCAATTCTGTTCGCGAGTCAACATCGTGGTTTTGGCTAGGCGGACCGAATTCATGCATTGACACATGGTTTGCCGCGAGGAGTGCGCTAGTAGCGACCTCGCGCACGCTGGCAGTTCCGTAAGTGATTACGTCTGAATGGGCATTCAGGAGGCGACTGAGCGCTTCGCCAAAGGAACGACGCCTGTCCTTCTCAGACTCAGTCCTTAACGTGTTAAGCAAGACTTCACCAGCCTTGGAAAACTCGCTATAGACACGAAGTCGCAGGTCCCGTAGCCACGTGCGGTGTTCTGAGCGGCTGGCGTAAATAGCAGCGCCAACACCGCCAATGATTATGGCGGCAGCAGCAAACGCCGAGATGACGAGCGTTGCTACCTCAACGCCACTGGCGCCGATCAACATGGGTAGAGAATATGCAATGTCCCTGCTTCATCTGCGGAATGTTAATCGCAAGGGCAGCCGGTACCCGAGTTTGCTCAGAGCCGTCGTTCCCGAGCGGTTAGTCTCAGCTGCCGGGTATCGCGAACCGGCACTTTCGGGATGGACTATTCGATCAGTTCAACCGCTCCGAGCAGACCCGGGTCGAGCAGGTATTCGGGGTCATCGGCTCCCTGTTGAAACACAGCGAGCACTGCCTCGACGCTTGCGACTGTGCTGTAAACGTGAGCTGCCGGGTGGCCTCTTATCAGGCGTCCGTCCCGATAGTGCCGAGCACCGGCAAGGCTCGTCCATGCCATTCCTCTCTGCCTGGACGGATCGCAGCCTCGGAACAAGACTTGCTCGCAAGCTGGGGCCGCAACCGATGTCGGCCATGTGACAACGTCGACCGCAAGGAACATTTCGACCCACCTCGCTGATCCGATCGTGCCTTCCGGAGCGGATAGCGAGTGATAACACCACGCATAGGGGAGCCGGTCCCGCAGCTTTTCAAGAGTGAGTGCCCTTCTAGCAAATGCGTCGTACAGAAGTTGGGGCCCTTGCGCTGAGGTCTGCAAGTCGATACAGGTCGGAATGGGCGGTGAATCCGTTTCGGGCCAGTCAGCTTTTACCACAATCACCCCCAGATTCACACCATTGGGCTATGGCCGACGCTGCTGCGTCGTACTGCTGCGCTCCTGAAACACGGGTGAAGCTGACGGTGTCGATGCCTCCGCCATAGGGCGTATAGCTGAGGATGAGCCCATACAGCACCTGCGTCCCTATGTCTGCGACTGGCACGGTGACCTGAAAGACCGGGCGGGGTTCGTTCTCGACTTGGAGGGTCAACGAGAACGTCCCTGTCACCTCCACGTCGACCGGGAAGCTGTTGTTGGGAGGTATTGCGGTTTCATCGCCGTTCAGTCCCAACGCATCTTGGGCGATCGTTGCCGTCTCAGTCCAGGTCCCCGTCACGCCGGATGCCGACTGCAAGAGCGTCAGGAGGACGGTGTCGTCGCTGAGGCCGTTCGTGGCGGTTGGGGCTTGCCAGAAGTACTCGCCAGTCCAACCCGGATTGCGTGAAGATGGAGGCGCTGATGTCGCCGTGGTTGTGTTGGTGCCAGCGCTAGAACCACCACCGCAGGCCGCCAGGGCGCCCGCCATTCCGACGGCACCTACCAGAGCGCAGCGCCGCAGCCATTTCAGCACCTACCCATGATGCCAGTCCCGATCGGTACTGATGCCGGTTACCGGCTAACCCACGGTCCTAGCCGCCAGTCGGAGAATGGCGAGGTCGGCTCCCCGACGCCTCCAACTCGACGCTCGATGTGTCGACCAAAGAGGTCCCAGAGGTGCTCCCCCTAACGGTCGCACAGGTGCCTCCCTACCCACCTGAAACCTCCGCTTGCGCCCAGCGCAGCAGCTTCTCGCCAAAGCCGAACCCATCAGCCAGGTTCGTCACGCTCAATCCGTCGAGCGACCGCTCCCGCATCCGTGGCACCAACAGTCCCTGCGCATCCCGAATCCGTACCTTCACCCCCGCAACATCGTCACGCTTACGTCGCATCACCCGTCGCATCTTCACGAATTCCGACCGGCCCACTTCCTCCCCGCGCTCCACAACCGCCATGCCCCACACATCCCACCACTTCATACCCTCGAAGCCTTCGGGCACTGCCTTCTGCTCCAACTTGCCCGACTCCCGCCACAGATAGTCACCCACTCGCTTGGCGTTCTGCCTGCCGCCCCCGTAGCGCCCGTAGAAGCACGGCCGCACGTGCACACCCCAGTAGCGGTGCGCCCCATTTCCCGACCCCACGATCTCCCACCACGTCTGCCGAGCCCACTCCCACACCAACCGGCCGTCACTTGCATCCCTCTCCAGTACCGCCTGCTCGGGTAACCCAACGTACAAGTGAACATGCGGGGCGTACTGCTCATCGACCGCCCTCGTCTTCCGCGGCTGGAACTCCAAGACCCACGTTCCCCGCGCCGCTCCCCACTTGCGCCGCCACCGCTCCCGAAACGCCCGCAGATGACGCTTCAACGCCAACGCGTCCGGACACGACCGCCGCCACTTCCCCGGATACGTCAGCGTCAGCATCACCAAGCGATCCAACTCGTCCCACGGAAGCGCATTCCAAACCCATCGCATCTGGCGCCGAGCCTTCGGTGTAAAGGCCCTTACAGGGCTTCCGGACCTGCCCGTCACCCGCCCAACTCGCCCCCCGTCGATCCGCCCTTGCCCCTCCCAGTGTGATTTGAGCTTCACCCCACCTGGCGATGACACGACCGAGTGCCTACGCACCGGTCCTCCCACCTGGAGGCCGGAACCACACCTGACATCCACATGGAAGGACGACAGGCTCGGTGAATTGCTCCCCGGCTAACTCACCGAACAGGAGCCGAGCAACACCTTCTCGGTGTTCGGGCAAGTCACAACCCGGGTCAGTCCAGATCGGCGGCAGTTCAATCGGCCCGCTACTCCGTGCACGCATGCTCGTATTGCGCCACGAGTTCGGCCCCTCTTCAATCCGACGCCGGTTGACGGAATCTGCCAACCCGAGATGACACACCCCCTAGCTACGGTTGACACCATGTCCATTCCGGCCCCCCTCCCCGACGAGCCCCAGTACTTCGAAGACGAGGAGCAATACCAGCCTTCGAAGGAGGAGCTAGCGACCTGCGGCTATCTAGACGGGCTTCGCGCCGCAACCCACCGCATCACCTGGCTCCAGAGCCGCCAGTCGGAGTGCATCCGGAAGCTCCGCAGTCTTGGGGTCCCATGGACGCTGATTGCCGAGTGCCTCCACATCACCCGCCAGGCCGCTTGGAAGACCTACCACCATCTCGATCCGAAGTGATCCTTGGCACGGCCCGGACCGGCTCGTCAAGGGCTTCGCAAGCAGCGGGTCCCCGCTCGCTACGCTCAACCCCGCTGCCCTTGACTACGCCCGGGGCCGTGCCCCATGCCCACCAGGAATCGACGCACCAGCGCCGATGCGCTCATCGAAAGGAGCACCTAAAGTGACTACCGCCAGGGATCAGCGTGCACCTTTGGCACTAATTTCAGAGAGAATTCAATATCTAAAGTGACTACCGCCAGGGATCAGCGTGCACCTTTGGCACTAATTTCAGAGAGAATTCAATATCAAGATACAGAACGTCTGAGTCCGGGGCGCCGCCGTCGCTCCGCTTGCCCTTCTGCACGATCCGTGACGTGAGCCGAAGGCACCGGTAGCGGCCCACACTTGGATCGTGTAGCCTCTTCGGTCGGGCTTATTCCCGGTTCCTCGGCATATTCGACGTCTCCGAGCGCCCACCTTTTACCTGGTGGGGACCCCGGGGCACAACTTAAAGAGCGCTCCGCTCGGGTTTCCCGGGCGGAGCGCTGGTGTGCTGCCGAGCACGCCAGCGAGGGCACCGGAGACGATGCTCGTATCCCGGCAGATGCCACAGGCGCGGCATCTGCCGGCTGAGAAGACTGTCAGCGGCGGGGTCGGGACCCCGCCGTCTTGAAGAAGGGTGGGGTTGGGCCCCTCACGGGGCACCGCAGGCGTCAGGAACGTGGAAGGACTCGAGGCTCAAGACCGTGGCGACCAAGGCGATCGTCGGTGAGAAGGTGGGTATGACCCAGGTCTTCGACGACCAGAACCGTGCCGTAGCGGTCACGGTCCTGAAGGTCGCGCCCGTTCGCGTGGTCAGGGTGAAGCGCCCCGAGCGCGAGGGCTACTCCGCTCTCCAGGTCACCTGGGGCGTGCGAAGGGCGGGCGCTCTTTCCAAGCCCGAGCAGGGTCACTTCGAAGCTGCCGGGGTGGAGCCCGGCCGCCGCCTGGTCGAGCTCCGGATCGAGGACTCGAGCGGCTACGAGGTGGGCCAGCAGCTCACCGCTGACCTGCTTGCCGCCGGAGAACGCGTCGACGCAATCGCGGTTTCAAAGGGCAAGGGCTTCACCGGAGCGATGAAGCGCCACAATTTTAAGGGACAGGGAGCCGCCCACGGGAACCACAAGAAGCACCGTTCCCCTGGCTCGGTCGGGGCGTGCGCCACCCCTGCGCGGGTCTTCCCTGGCACGCGTATGGCCGGCCGGATGGGTGGACGGCAGGTGACCACGCTGAACCTGGAGGTCGTCGATGCTGACGCTGAGCGCCAGCTCATCCTGTTGAAAGGGGCGGTGCCCGGCCCTCGTGGAGCCGTCGTCGTGCTTCGTGACACGGTCAAGGGCACGAACGGGGCGGTCAGGTCATGAGCGTGCTGCCCGCCACAACCTCGAGGCCCGACCGTGCGCGACGCGAGCGGCCAGCGCCCGAGCGCCGGAAGGTGCAGCGCCGCCGTATCGACGGCAGCGTCATCGACGAAGTCGTCCTCGACCCACAGATATTCGGTCTCGCGCCGAACGCCGCTTTGTTGCACCAGGTGGTGACGTCTCAGCTGGCCGCGGCCCGCTCGGGCACTCAGTCCACCCGCACGCGGGCGGAGGTGTCGGGAGGGGGGTCCAAGCCGTTTCGTCAGAAGGGAACCGGAAGAGCTCGGCAAGGATCGATTCGCGCCCCGCAATGGACTGGGGGTGGTGTGGCCCTAGGGCCGAAGCCCCGCTCCTACCGCCAGCGCACCCCGAAGAAGATGACTCGCCTGGCCCTGCACTGCGCGCTGTCCGACAGGGCCGCCGAGGCGAGGGTGGCATTGGTCGAGGACTGGGCGTTCGAGGAGCCCAAGACGAGGGACGCGCGCTCCGCGCTGGAAGTACTCGGTATCGGTGGGCGCGTGCTGGTCGTGCTAGGTCCCGATGACGGCATTGCGGACCGCTCGTTTGCCAACCTGCAACACGTTCAGTGCACTCAGCTCGCCGAGCTGAGTGCATATGACGTGGTGCGCTGTGACTGGGTGGTCTTCACCGTCGCCACGCTTCCGGGTGAGAGCGAGCTGCTGGCCACTGGTCCTGAAATCGAAGAAGAGGCCGGCTCGCGCCTCGAAGAAGCCGCCGGCTCGCGTGTCGATAACGTTGACGAGGACGAAGGAAGCGGCCGGTGACAGACTTGACGAAGGTCCTGCTGCGTCCCGTGGTCTCGGAGAAGTCGTACGCCTTGATGCAAGACGGCGCGTACGTCTTTGTCGTCGCGCCCGACGCCACACGTGCCGAAGTGCGTCGAGCAGTCGAGGATGTCTTTGGAGTGCGCGTGAGGAAGGTGAACACCCTCAACCGCAAGGGCAAGCTGCGTCGCAACCGCAAGGCGAACACCCTTGGCCAGCGCCCTTCCACGAAGCGGGCTGTGGTCACCCTCGTGGACGGGGACCGCATCGACCTATTCGAGAAGAGCTGAGGCACTTGCAATGCCGCTGAGAAAGCGCAGGCCTACCAGTGCCGGACGCCGGTTCCAGTCGGTCTCCGACTTTTCCGAGATCACCCGGTCACGTCCCGAGAAGTCGCTGTTAGCGCCCAAGCCGCGCTCGGGCGGGCGCAACAGCTACGGCCGCAAGACGGCGCGTCACCGCGGTGGCGGCCACAAGCGGCAGTACCGCATCATTGACTTCAAGCGCGACAAAGATGGCGTGCCGGCCAAGGTGGCATCCATCGAATACGACCCTAACCGCAACGCCCGCATCGCGTTATTGCACTATTACGACGGGGAGAAGCGTTACATCCTTGCTCCTGCCCAGGTGAAGGTAGGAGACGTGTTGCAGAACGGCCAGGGATCGGAGATCCGCGCCGGTAACACGCTCCCGCTGCGTTACGTTCCCGTCGGCTCCACGTTGCACAACGTCGAGCTGCGACCGGGGCAGGGTGGCAAGTTCGCTCGTGGCGCAGGGATGAGCGTCCAGCTCGTGGCCAAAGAAGGCCTCTTCGCCACCCTCCGCCTGCCATCCACCGAGATGCGCCGGGTGCCCATCGACTGCCGGGGCACCTTGGGCGAGGTGGGGCATGCCGAGGCGGAGCTGGTCGACCTGGGCAAGGCGGGCCGCAACCGTTGGAAGGGAGTGCGCCCGCAGTCCCGCGGAGTGGCCATGAACCCGGTGGACCACCCACTCGGCGGCGGCGAAGGCAAGTCTTCGGGTGGGCGGCATCCGGTGACTCCGTGGGGCAAGCCCGAGGGGCGTACGCGAGGCCGCCACAAGCCGTCGGACCAAATGATCGTACGCCGCCGGCGCATCCGCGGCGGGCGGCGATGATGCCGGGCAAGGAAGTGTCGAATGCCGCGTAGCCTGAAGAAGGGTCCGTTTGTGGACGACCACTTGCTCAAGAAAGTGGACGCCCTCAATGCCGCAAATGAGAAGCGCGTCATCAAGACCTGGTCGCGTCGCTCCACCGTCATCCCCGACATGGTGGGGCATACGATCGCGGTGCACGACGGTCGCAAGCACGTGCCCGTGTACGTGACCGAGTCGATGGTCGGGCACAAGCTGGGCGAGTTTGCCCCCACACGCACTTTCCGGTACCACGCCGGCCAGGAACGTCAGGCGAGGCGCTGAGATGGCCGGGACGAAGACCAACGAGGCGCCGGGAACGCGCGCCGTCCTGCGCCACCACCGGATGTCGGCGTACAAGGCCCGCCAGGTGCTCGACCTCATCCGTGGTCGGGACGTGGACCGGGCCGAGGAGATCCTGCGCTCCACGCCGCGCGAAGCGGCTCGCGTCGTGGCGAAAGTGCTCGGATCGGCGGTGTCGAATGCCAGGAACAACGACCTTCTCGATCCCGAAGAGCTCTACGTCTCCGCGTGCTTTGCCGACGAGGGGACGACCTTGAAGCGCTGGCGTCCGAGGGCCCGAGGACGCGCAACGCGCATCCGAAAGCGCGCATGCCACATCACCGTCATCGTCAGCCGTCTTCCCGACGACCGTCTTGAGCGCCGTCGCGCCCACCAGGCAGATCGCAATGTCGCGCTGCGCTCCAGGAGAGTGGCGGCCTCCAGACGTACTGAAGAGGCCGTTCCCGCTAGCGCGCCGAGCGCCGAGGCCACTGGCGTGCCAGAGGAGACGCAGGAGGCAGCCGACCCGTTCGCGCAAGGCCGCAAGACGGAGGAAACGGAGGACGCCGAGGCCGCCGAGGCCGGCAGAGTCGCCGTGAATGAAACAGAGGCGGGGGAGCACGTACAGAGCACCGAGGAGAGCGACTGACATGGGCCAGAAGGTAAACCCGTACGGCTTCCGCCTCGGAGTGACCACGGACTGGAAGTCGCGCTGGTTCGAGGAGCGCAACTACCGCGAGTTCGTGGTGGAGGACTGGAAGATCCGTGACTACCTCTCCTCGCAGCTCGAGTCGGCTGCCGTGAGCCGTATCGAGATCGAGCGGACGCGCGATCGGATTCGTGTGGACCTCCACACAGCACGACCGGGGATCGTCATCGGTCGTCGTGGCTCGGAGGCGGATCGCCTCAGGAAGAAGCTCGAGGAGATAACTGGGCTCCGGAATCGGATAGCGCTGAACATTCAGGAGATCAAGCAGCCCGAGCTCGACGCAGCTTTGATCGCTCAGAGCATCGCCGACCAGCTGGCCCGCCGTGTGGCGTTCCGCAGGGCCATGAAGCGAGCCGTGCAGACCGTGATGAAAGCGGGCGCCCTCGGTGTCCGGGTCCAGTGCTCGGGACGGCTTGGCGGCTCGGAGATGGCCCGCAAGGAGGGTTACAGGGAAGGCCGCGTACCTCTTCACACGCTTCGCGCCGACATCGACTACGGGTTCCGTGAGGGTCGCACGACGTTCGGCCGAATCGGTGTGAAGGTGTGGATTTACAAGGGAGACATCCTCCCGTACCGGTTGTCGTCGGAAGAGAAGATCTCGAAGGAGGCGGCCATGGCCGCCGGCGAGACCTCGGGCCAGGCCGCTCCACGCCGTCTCGTCACCGCCGGTGGTGGGCGCCGCCGCGCCGGACAGGGGGAGCCCGGGAGCGCGCCGAAGGCTGTTCCGGTACCTTCAGAGGAAGAGTCCCTGGCAGCGGCCTTGCCTGGTGCTGCCCCCACCGCCGGGGAGCCGGACAACCTCGAGCGCCTGTTGGCTGAGGAGGAAGAGATCGAGCGCCGCACGCGCATCGAGCATCATGAGACTCCGCACTTCCGTAAGGAGACGGACTGATGCTCATGCCTCGCAAGGTGAAGCACCGCAAGCACCAGCGCGGGCGATTGACCGGCCCTGCAAAAGGGGGCACGTCCATCAACTTCGGTGACTTTGGCATCCAGGCGCTCGAGCCAGCATGGATCACGCAACGCCAGATCGAGGCCGCCCGTATTGCCATGACCCGTCACGTCAAGCGTGGCGGGAAGGTGTGGATACGCATCTTCCCGCACAAGCCGGTGACGGAGAAGCCCGCCGAGACCCGCATGGGGTCGGGCAAGGGGAATCCCGAGCACTGGGTCGCTCCGGTCCGTCCCGGCAGGATCCTCTTCGAGCTGGCCGGAGTGGACCGTGAACTGGCGCGCGCCGCCATGGAACGCGCGATCCAGAAGCTGCCGTGCAAAGCCCGCTTCGTGGTGCGCGCAGGTACCCACGGCGCGGGCGAAGTGGAGGTCTGAGGAGATGCCGAGTGCTGTAGAGCTGGCAGAGCTCGACGACGACGAACTGGCGACGCGACTTGCGGAGTACCGTCGCGAGCTTCTCAATCTCAGGTTCCAGCTCGCTACGAGCCAGCTGGACAACCCGGCGCGCCTGTCCGCAGCCCGTCGGGACGTCGCCCGGGTCCTCACGTTGATGCGTGAGCGCGAGATCGCTGTGGCCGAGGGGGTACAGGCTCCTCAGGCGGCATCGGCCCGCTATCTGTCGAGGCGGCGACGGGTGGTAGCCGAGGAGCTCGAAATGGAGCCAGACGGCCTGGAGGACGAGGAGGTGCTCGTCTCGGGGCAGGACCCAATGGAGGGACGTCTCGCATCTGAGAGCGAGTTCGATGACGAGCAAGAGGAGGGCGCCTGATGGCTGAGGAGACCGCACCCTCCCCGGCACGCCGGCACGGGCGCAAGGTCCGCGAGGGCCTTGTCGTCTCCGACAAGATGGCGGCGACCGTGGTCGTCGCCGTCACCGAACGGGTGCGTCACGCGCGCTACGGCAAGATCGTCCAGCGCACCCGGAAGCTCTACGCACACGACGAGGCCCACGAGGCCAGAATCGGCGACCGCGTGCGCGTTATGGAGACCCGTCCGTTGTCGAAGACGAAGCGTTGGCGCGTCACCGAAGTGCTCGAGCGTGCACGATGATCCAGCAGGAGTCTCGGCTCAAGGTCGCCGACAATTCTGGCGCGCGAGAGGTGCTTTGCATCACGGTGCTAGGCGGCTCTCGCCGCCGTTACGCGGGCATAGGTGACGTGTTCGTTGCCACGGTGAAGGATGCTATTCCCGGGGCCGCAGTTAAGAAGGGAGAGGTCGTGCGGTGCGTGGTCGTCCGCACGGCCAAGGAAAGACGGCGTCCTGACGGTAGTTACATCAAATTCGACGAGAACGCTGCTGTGTTGATCAATGAGCAGCAACAACCTCGCGGCACGCGCATATTCGGACCGGTGGGGCGCGAGCTGCGGGAGAAGAAGTTCATGCGGATCGTGTCTCTCGCCCCGGAGGTGTTGTAATGCGCGTGCGCAAAGGTGACACAGTTCAGGTGCTGGCCGGCAAGCACCGTGGGAAACGAGGACAGGTTATGGTAGCCCTGCCGGCTGAGGGCAAGGTGATCGTGGACGGCGCGAACCTGGCGAAACGTCACACGAAGCCACAAGGCGCCACGATGCAGGGAGGGATCATCGACAAGGATATGCCCCTGCCCGTGTCGGCAGTCGCGATCGTCTGCCCCTCGGACGGCCCCACTCGTATCGGTATCCGTCTCGACGAGGCAGGCCGGAAGATCCGGATCTGCCGGAAGTGCGGGACCGAACTGTGACGACCGCCACCCTTACGCCTCCCCGCTCCAGGCTGAAGGAGCGCTACCTGTCGACGCTGCGCGCCCAGCTCCAGCAGGAGCTGGGCCTGTCGAGCGTGATGGAGGTCCCCCGCCTCGAGAAGATCGTCGTGAACATGGGCGTGGGCAAAGCCACGCAGCAGCCCTCTTTAGTGGAGGGCGCCGTCAAGGACCTCGAGGTGATTACTGGTCAGAAGCCTGCCGTTACGCGCGCCCGCCGGTCGATCGCCGGGTTCAAGCTGCGCGAAGGCATGGCTATCGGTGCCAAGGTGACACTACGAGGCGACCGTGCCTGGGAGTTCTTGGACCGGCTCATCTCCTTGGCCATACCCAGAATTCGCGATTTCCGGGGGCTGTCTCCGACGTCCTTCGACGGCCGGGGCAACTACACCTTTGGTGTTACCGAGCAGCTCATCTTCCCCGAGGTCGACTACGACCGCGTCGATGTGACGCGAGGAATGGACATCACCATCTGCACCACAGCTCGGCGCGACTCGGAGGGACGTGCCTTCCTCGTCGCGTTCGGGTTCCCCTTCAGGCAGGAGGCCGGCTGAGAAATGGCCAAGAAGGCACTGATCTTCAAGCAGCAGCGCACCCCGAAGTTCCGGGTCCGCGCGTACACCAGATGCCGGAGGTGTGGAAGACCGAAGGCCGTGTTCCGACAGTTCGGCCTGTGCCGGATCTGCCTGCGCGTGATGGTGCATGCCGGGGAGATTCCTGGGGTCACAAAGGCGAGCTGGTGAGGGGAGGGACGCGCCGATGACGATGACGGACCCGATCGCCGACATGTTGACCCGAATTCGCAACGCGAACACCGCCATGCACGACACGGTGAAGATGCCGGGCTCCAAGCTCAAAGAGTCCCTGGCCGATATCTTGAAGCGCGAGGGATACATCGCCGGTTTCGACGTAAGCCCATCGTCCAAGGGCCCGGGATCCGTGCTCGAGATCACCCTCAAGTACGCCTCGGACCGGACTCGCACGATCACCGGTCTTCGCCGCGTGTCGAAACCCGGCCTGCGGATCTACGCGCGCGCTGGCCACATGCCACGCGTCCTTGGTGGGATGGGTGTCGCCGTCGTGTCCACGAACCAGGGACTGATGATCGACAGCGAGGCGCGCAAGCGACGAGTTGGCGGGGAGGTGCTCTGTTATGTCTGGTGAGACGGTGGGGGACCTCTGATGTCGCGGGTGGGCAGGGTCCCCATCGAGGTCCCCGGCGGCGTCACGGTGACGGTGGACGGTCCACTGGTCACGGTGGCCGGCCCTCAAGGAACCCTTTCGCGTCCACTGCCCTCGCCGATCACGGTCCGCCAGGAAGACTCCCTGCTCCTCGTAGAACGCCCCGACGACGAGCGTGAGCACCGTGCTCTGCATGGATTGACCCGGTCTCTTCTGTCCAACATGGTGACAGGAGTCACAACCGGTTTTGTCAAGGAGCTCGAGATCGTTGGCGTCGGCTACCGAGCTACAGCCCGTGGCCCCGCCGCGCTGGAGCTTGCCCTCGGCTTCTCCCACCCCGTGGTCGTGGAGGCGCCCGAGGGCGTCACCTTCGAGATCCCCGTTCCCACCCGGATCGTGGTCAAGGGGATCGACAAGGAAAAGGTGGGTCAAGTGGCAGCTGACATTCGCAAGGTGCGCAAGCCCGAGCCCTACAAGGGCAAGGGTGTGCGCTATGCCGGCGAGCGCGTCGTGCGCAAAGCCGGAAAGGCGGCCAAGTAGCCATGGTGTCTGCGCCAGCCCGCAAGAGGGAGCAGCGACTGCGCAGGCACGCCCGCGTGCGCAAGGCGATCTCGGGAACCGGACAACGTCCACGCTTAGCGGTGTTCCGTTCGGCGCGGCACATCTCCGCCCAGGTCATCGACGACGCCTCGGGGCGTACCCTGGTGGCCGCCAGCACCGTGGAGCCCGACCTGCGCGCCACGCCCGGCGGCAACGTGGCTGCCGCTTCAGTCGTTGGTCGTCTTGTTGCCGAACGAGCCCGCGTTGCAGGAGTTAGTCGTGTTGTCTTCGACCGTGGCGGATACCGCTATCACGGGCGCGTGGCAGCGCTCGCAGATGCCGCACGCGAGGCGGGACTGGAGCTCTGATCATGCTAGAAGGACAGTTCGAGGAACGTACCATCCGCGTCAACCGGGTCGCCAAGGTGGTGAAGGGCGGCCGGCGTTTCTCCTTCACTGCTCTGATGGTGGTGGGGGACGGCAACGGACGCGTCGGTCTCGGCTACGGAAAGGCGAAGGAGGCGGGCCTGGCCGTGCAAAAGGGGATCGAGGAAGCGAGAAAGAACATGTTCGACGTTCCCCTCGCCGGGTCGACCATCACTCACCCGGTGATCGGCGAAGCAGGCGCTGGCCGGGTGATGCTCAAGCCGGCGGCTCCCGGCACCGGCGTGATCGCCGGCGGTGCCGCGCGCGCGATCCTGGAGATGGCTGGCATATCCGACATCTTGTGCAAGTCGCTGGGCTCGTCGAATGGGATCAACGTGGCGCACGCCACGATCGTCGGGCTCAAGTCGCTCATGCGCCCCGAGCAGCTGTCACGACTTCGAGGCAAGCCAGCCGACGAGATCGTGCCCCGGGGGGTGCTGCGCGCCTATCGGGAACGCCAGCGCAGCTCCGACCTGTTCTCCGAGGTCGAGACATGACCGCATCAAACGGAGGGAGCACCCTGCACCTGCGCGTTACCCAGGTCCGTTCGGGGATCGGTACCAAGCCCAAGCATCGAGCCACGCTGCGGGCGCTGGGGTTGCGGGGTGTCGGCCGCACGAGAATCCTGCCCGACTCGGCCTCGGTGCGCGGAATGGTGGGCCGGGTGTCCCACCTGGTGGAAGTGGGGTCGGCGGGGAGCGAGGAGTTGCAAGTGCGCCCCGCGAGGAAGTCGGACGCCCGAAAGGCGCGGCGCGCCGCGCACGAGGCCGCCCCGAAGGTCGCGAAGGCTCAGAAAGTCGAGAAGGTCGAGAAGACCCAGAAAGTCGCGAAGGCCCAGAAAGTCGCGAAGACCCAGAAGGTTGAGAAGGTCGCGAAGGCTCGGCAGACCCATGAGGTCCAGAAGACTGAGAAGGCGCAGAAGGTAGAGGAAGATTCGCGATGAAGCTGCACGACCTGCACTCGCCTGCGGGCGCCAACCGTGCCCGAAGGCGCGTGGGGCGGGGTACCGGCGGCCGCCGTGGCAAAACAGCCGGCCGGGGAATGAAGGGAACTGGGGCGCGCGACAACATCAAGCCAGGCTTCGAGGGCGGACAGCTGCCGCTGGCTCAGCGCGTCCCCAAGCTCAAGGGCTTCCACAACCCGTTCCGGGTCTCTTACGCGGTCGTCAACCTGGATACGCTGGACCAATTCGCAGGTGACGAGGCGACGCCGGACTCCCTGGCTGCTGCCGGTCTGGTGAAGAAGGGTTCGTTGGTCAAGGTGCTCGGGCGGGGAGAGCTGCACAGGCAGCTGAGTGTCAAGGCCCACGCGGTGAGCACAGTGGCGCGCGGTCGGATCGAAGCTGGAGGTGGCACCGTCGAGGTGCTGCCTCCGCCGTTCGGGCACGGACGGCCGCCCGCGCAGGGAAATGCGCTCACCAACCGCTAGCCTCGGGACGCGGTTGCCGGTGCAAGGAGAGGCGCGATGCTCTCGAGCCTGAAGAACATCTTCAAGGTT
>Ga0224558_1002200_pt1 | contig 18468 bp, 17 predicted proteins | sample 714S32024metaG_FD_180682 | JGI IMG/M metagenome (GOLD analysis project Ga0224558, IMG submission 180682) | Peat soil microbial communities from Stordalen Mire, Sweden - 717 S3 20-24 | ecosystem: Environmental > Terrestrial > Soil > Wetlands > Peat | place: Sweden: Norrbotten County, Stordalen...
GCCCGTAGCCGCCAATGGCCACCAAGGACACGGAAATCCCCGCGACATCCGGGTGCGTCTGGCGATAGTTTTCGTCCGCTGCGTGGAACACATGGCGGAGCACCACGTCCATCACATGCGCTCGACCCTGGGCAATTTCGCGGCCCCCTCCCCCCGCGCGATGCAGCATCCGCAGGCGGTGCTCTTCGACCTTCAGGAATTTCTTGTAGAGGCTGAGTATCTCGGACGGGCGTGCGCCGGATTTCAGGACGAGTCGTTCTTCGGCATGCCGAAGCACTTTCTCGATGTAGCCCTGTTGGCTCATGGGGCAACAATAGGGGACAACCTGTATGCGGGCAAGTTGAAACGGCCCCGTTGCAAGTGCTTTGATATCAAACCACTATATTGCTGCCAATTTGTCACTGTGGGCCGGTTGACAAATCGTATTCCTGGGCTATCGTATCCGAAGTTACTTACCCTTCGAGGAGGGGGTTACAAATGACGTTACGTCGCAGAAAACCAGATCCTCTCGCTGATGTTGTTCGATCCCAGCAAGAGGAAATTAAAAAGTACAAGTGGATCGAAAGCGAGAAGTTGGGTCGGGACATTGGTTGGGAACGCGCGTCGCGGGAATGGATGCAAAAACACTTCCCCGATTGGAAACACGACAGTTGGAATCGTTTCGTGCAAGAGGCGCTCCGCAGCCAGGGCTGCCTGAACTAACCTCGCCTCCATCCATGGGAAGCATGCGGATGCGTTGCTTCGTCTGAGCGGTGCAGCATTGCGGACAGGCGCGGAAGCATGTACTCTGTCAGCATGCTCAAGCTCGGAGTCAACATCGATCACGTTGCCACACTGCGGCAAGCGCGCTACCGTTCTGCCCGCGAGCCGTCCGGCGCGATCCCCGAACCGGACCCTGTCCTGGCGGCGATGGAGGCGGAGTTGGCCGGCGCGCACTCGATTACCGCACACCTGCGGGAAGACCGTCGTCATATTCAAGACCGCGATGTGCGGTTGATTCGCCAGACCATTCGCACGCGGTTGAATCTCGAGATGGCGGACGTGCCCGAGATTGTCGCCATCGCCGAGGAAGTGAAGCCGGATGAGGCCTGCCTCGTGCCGGAGAAGCGGCAGGAAGTCACCACCGAGGGCGGGTTGAATGTTGCGGGCGCATCCCAATCGCTGGCGGGCACCGTCGCGCGGCTGAAGAAGGCGGGTATTGCGGTCAGTCTGTTTGTGGATCCCGATGAACGGCAAATCAAGGCGAGCGCGGACGTCGGGGCGGACATGGTCGAATTGCACACGGGCACGTATGCGAATGCGCGCCACGAGGTGGAGCAAGCCGCCGAGATCCGGAAACTGACTGCGGCATCGCAGCTGGCCCACAAACTCGGATTGCGCGTGAACGCGGGACATGGTTTGAACTACGAGAACACGCCGGGGATTCTGGCGGTTCCGCATTTGGAGACGCTGAATACGGGCCATTCGATCATTTCCCGCGCACTGTTGGTCGGGCTGCGGCAGGCCATCGCCGAGATGCTGGCGTTGATGACGCCGCATACGAAATGAAGACAGAAGGCGCGAACATCCTCGGCACCGGTGTCGATATCGTCGAGACGGCGCGGATTCAGGATTCCCTGGACAAGTTTGGCGAGCGGTTTCTGAATCGTTGCTTCTGGCCCGAGGAAATCGCCTACTGCAACGGCATGAAATTTCCGGCGCTACATTTCGCGGCGCGGTTTGCGGCGAAGGAAGCCATCTCGAAAGCGTTCGGCACGGGCATCGGACATCACCTCGGTTGGAAGGACATGGAGATTCGCAAGCGCGACAGCGGCGAACCGTACGCGGTGCTCCACGGCAAAGGAGCGGACCTGGCGAAAGCGTGCGGCGTCGCGACCATCTTTGTCAGTCTGTCCCATTGCAAGGACTACGCCGCGGCGCACGCCGTGATCGCCGGGCACGCGCCGTCAACGAGCGCGGTACAGTAACACCGACCCAACGCAGGCGAAGATGGCGTTTGTCGTCCAGGCCGCGACCACGGGCGGAATGCGGCCGCCGTCTCCCAGCGCGAGCGTGATGTTGTTAAGGAAATAGAACACCACGACGAGCGTCAGCGCCGTACCCACGCCGAGCAACGGCCCGCTACGGCTTACGCGCATTCCCAATGGTATGCCCATGAGCACGACGATGAGGCAGGTCAGGGGGAACGAGTAGCGAGCTTGAAGTCGGACCTCGTATTTGGCCAGGCCGATGCGGTGATTCGCGACACGCTGGGTGCGGATATAACGGCGGAGTTCGCCGGTGGTCAGGTCGTCGGGGTTTTTGCCTTCGACGGCGAGACGGCCGGGTGATTCTTTGAACGCGGGGAAGTTCGTTTCGGCGGCGTGCGCGACCGGGGGCATCGCTTGATGATCGTACACGTCCGCGTTGAAGAAATGCCATTGACGGTCGATCCAGCGCGCGCGCTCGGCATAAACATCGAAGTCGGGATTGCCGTTGTCCTTCCGGCCGTGAACTTCCACCGTCTCCATCTCGGATCGGCGCGTATTGAAGCGCCGCGCATACCAATCGCGCCGGTCGATGGTGTTGGCGAAAAAGAAATTCTCCAGGACATCCGGTTGGCCCCTGCCTTTGATGGACGCCCGCAACGCATCCGCCTTTTCATGCGCGTGGGGGACAAACAGCTCATTGACGATGAAGACGGCGATGGTGGCGGCGGCGCCGATGGCCAGCAGCGGCACGGCGAGACGCATGAGGCTGATCCCGTTGACCCGCATGGCGACCAGTTCGTTGTACTTGCTGAGGTTGGCGAGGCAGAACAACAGTCCGAGCAGGAGGGCCATGGGCATGATGATCACGAACATCTCGGGAAACAAAATGAGATAATAGTGAACGACAGTGCCGATGCGGGCGTGGTTCTGGATGAACTCGTCCAATGTCCCGAACAAATCGATGACGATCATCAACATCGCGAAGACGTCGAAGCAATACAGCAACGGCCAGGCGTATTCGCGCAGCAGATATTTGTCGAGAATCCGCACACGACGGAGAGTAGGGAAAGGACGGCGATGCCGCGAGAAAAAAGAGCGGGCCGGGATGAGGGGCGGAATACAGGAGCCAGAATCCAGAAGACAGAGGGAAAGCGGTGAGGCGGTGGACACGTCGGGAATTGCAGAATGAATAGACGTGCCTCCGGTTCGTTACCGGAGTTAGGCGTTGACGCCGTCCACGGGTCAAGCCTCGGTCGCTAAATCCGGAGGTAGTACCTTTCGAATAATATCTGTGATTAGCGGCTCTAGATTCTCGATTCGCTTGTCAAGCTCCCGTTGCATTTCGGTGGTCGGCTTCGGACCGACCGGCTTAAGAAAAGCAATTCGCCCGTATTCGTCGAATGCGATGTGACCTGAGATTACGAGATGGAGCATGTTCTGAATGAAATGGGTTGCCGCAGGTTCCCCGTCTTTAAGGATTCGCTTCTTCAGATAGCCTGACTGGTGCCTCACGAGGTCGAAGATGACCTCTGTCATCTCTAGGTCCGGGAGTTCAAGGACGGCGCGATAGAAGTCCGGCCCGACCTCCTTCAGGCAACCGGCCTTTTCGCACATGTCTTCGATCCCCTCAAGGATGTTGCGGGGATCATCTTGTGTCGATTCTTGATTGTCGCTCACGCGTGCGCCTTCAAGGTGACGTCAACATATAGGCCATTTGGGGATCAAAGCATCAATTTCGTCCATAAGGCGGATCGTTTCATTAAGCGCGACCACGATCTTCTGGTAGTGCTCTATGTCGTCATAGGACAGTTTGCGGCCTTTGCGGTCTTTGAGCCACTTCTCACAGACCTGATAACCGCCGATCTGAAACTCCCAAACGCTCTTCGGTACTCCGCTGAAGTATTGCTCGGGGTTGATCCAGATGCGCTTGTCCTTCTCAGTATGTTGGACTTTCTCAACTTCGTTGCTCCCCTTCGCAGGGAATCCCGTGACGAAGTCGTCGAGCTTCGGAGACTCCATGAGGTGTAACGCGGTCAACTCCGCGCCTTTGGCAGCCAGAGCCCGGAACAGTTTGATGTCGCTGGTCAGCGGCAGGCGTGGGAAATCAACTTTTAGAAACTCCGCGTAGCGCGTCCGATACGTTCGTGAGTGAAATACTGCGTAGGCGTACTGAAAAATGCCCTCAGGCGTGATGCCTTAGCGGCTAGTGCCGCTTTCGGCTCCGAGGACTCGGCTTCCAAGCAAGCCCGGCGTGGGGCGGGCAAACACTGCCTGAGGCGGGCAAGCGTCGGCTGCGCCGGGAGCAGCGGGGGGAAAACGGGATGGGAACGACGGGCGGCCACGACGAAGCGTGGCCCTCCAAACGACCGACGGTCGCAGACCGCCGCTACAGCGGGCCGGGGGCGGCGGGTGGACGTGCGGGGATTTGAGATTGGAGATTTAAGATCTCAGAAGGGAGGTGGAAGCCGTGGGGCACATCGTGCAACTCGGGATGAACCCCTCGCGGCTCGGGATAAACCCCTCGACGGACTCGGGACAAGCGGGTATCCTCCGTTAAAAAAGGACTAGACAGCAGATATCCCATTGTGTATAGTCGGCGCGGTTTGATTGTTGTTTGATATAGGGGAATAGGAGCGGGAACCGTTGCTCTTTGACATGGGTGAGAGAGGTTTGCTTTGCGACCTGGGATACGACGTGGTCGCGTCTCATGTGGCCAGTGCCACATTCGGCTTTGACATAGAGGGATAGACGGAAACGACAGAGACCCCTCGACGCGCTCGGGGTGACGAACTGGAGAAAGGATACGGCCGGTCCGCGTACACAGTACGCGGCTACAGCGGAAGAAGGCAAAGCGGCGACGAGTCGCCGCACTCCAAAAGAGGAAACGACCGACGGTCGTAGACCGCCGCTACAGTGGCAGGCAGGGTAAACAGGGGGGGTAGGCCCCATATATGTAAAATTACCAAACGAAGCCAATTTTCCGGGGGTGTTAGACGTTGTGGATTGGCTTGAGGGACAAGTGGTTAGACGAGCAAGTGGGACAAATTGTCACTTGGCTTCGTTTTGTCAGAATTGGCTTCGTTCGGGGGGTTTGAGGCTCGGTTGGACAACGTTTACACCCGTTTCGCGTGGCCGGGGACAGACCCGGATGTGTGACAAACGGTCGTGGGGTCGGGTCAGGCTCTTGACGGAACCGTGGAGGGCTCAGTCTTTGAGTTGGTAGACGGCGGGGGTAACGCGCTGGGCCTCGGGCATGAGGTTGAGGACGCGGAGGATGTAGCCGGTGCCCCGGCGGCTGTGGGGTTGCATGCGCTCGTTGTACAGGCGCGTCAACTCATGGAAGTGGACCGGTTCCTGACGACTGCGCAGGATATCGGCAATGACCAAGGGCGTGCCGACCATCGGGAGGAAGTAGCGACGCTCCACCGTGCCGCTGATTTCCGGGTGATGATCCAGAAGCACCGTCACCAGCCGCGGGCGTTGGCCGTTGAGGAAACTGAGTTCATCGGAAACGCTGGCGAGGATTTTCTCGAACGGGACGGGCTCCCTGGACGCGTGGAGGAGTTGCAGGATTTGTTTTTCGACCTGATTCAGCACCGGCGCCGGCAGGACGGAGAAGTAATCGTGGCGAAAGGCAATCCGCTCGAGCGTTTCACTGACCAACAAGAGCGATCCCCACGGTTGATACCCTCCCAGGTTCGGGTCATCGGTCCATCCGCCCAACTCGGCGGATGTCACCACGCAACCGCCGGACAGGATCTGGTTGGCCCAATACACTTCCTGGGTCTCCGCCACGGCACGGGCGAGACGCGATCGCAGGGTCGCGATGGCTGATTCCTCGATTTGGCGGACGCGCTCGCGGGTGACGCGAACACGCATGCGGGCGATCTCCTGCAGCGTGGGCCGCTTCATCTGGGGACGGAACAAGGGGTCGGTCAAGCCGTAACGTTGCTCGATCACGAACACTTCCTGAGTGTTGAGAAATTCCCGCAACAGCGCGCGAAAGTTGGTCACCTGGCCGTGACCGGCCTCGAGGCGACGAGTCCAGTTGAAGAACCAGCGAACGTTTTCCAGTGATGTCGCGCCGAAATTGGCGAGGTTCAGGAGTTGCTGATCGTCCCAGCGGCGGAGTTGGCCGATGTTCTTGACGTCGGCCTCTTCCAGGCAGTGGACAACGCGCGGACTCAGGCCCGACCTGGCCACAGGCCAATTGTCGATCGTCTGGCGTATAATCTTCTGCGTCCGAAACCTATCCATGGTAAAACCTTTTCCCAGCGCGACACAACCATTAGTAGTGCCCGGTACGACTCATTATCGCTACTGGTTGTAGTATCAAAGCCAATAGCCAATTGGAATTCAAGTAGAATTTTGTTACGTGTGACATGCTTTACAAAGCACGCGCGAAGGATGCTACCTGCTGTTTTTTCCTTCGCACGGCGTCAAAACCACACTAGGATACACGCATGGAATCTGTTCTGCCGAAAATCACCGAAGATGCCTGTCGTACGCTGAAAGCATTGGCCGGTGAAGAGGGTGCCTTCCAAAAGATCGCGGCGGCAGCCGTCGACTGTCTCCGGTCGGGAGGGAAAATCCTTGCCTGCGGCAATGGAGGCAGCGCTGCCGACGCCATGCATCTGACACAGGAGCTCGTGGGCCGCTTCCGCGGCAACCGCCGTTCTCTTCCGGGGGTCAGTCTGACGGCGGACCCAACGGCGTTGACCTGTATCGGCAACGATTTCGGCTTTGAGAACGTTTTTTCCCGTCAGGTGGAAGGATTGGCCAACCCGAACGATCTCTTGGTATGTTTTTCGACCAGTGGGAACTCCCCGAACATTCTTCGCGCGCTGGAAGCCGCCAAGGCCAAAGGCGTCAAAACCGTGGCGCTGCTCGGCAAAGGCGGCGGAAAAGCCAAGGGCAAAGCGGACTTGGAGATTATTATCGCCAATGCGGACAGCGGGCGCGTCCAAGAGGCGCACACGCTGATTTTGCACGCGCTGTTGGAAGTGATCGAGCGCAAGATCGCGGCTTAATTTCTTTTTTGCGCGGGTGAGGGATTCGCGGGAGCTGAAGTGCCGACGTCAACTGTATGCGACGGCGTCTGCTGCTCCGTCATCGACGTGAGGTCCAGAATCTGCGCGCCGGCGGGCGGCTGGTAGACAAATGTCGAGTCGGGTACGTCTTGATTGAACTTCAGGTTCTTGAACTCCATCGCCATGAGCAGGTTCGTCTGGGACTTGTCATAGTGTTCCAGTCGATGGACAAACCCGTCGGTCTGCCCGATGAAGGCGCGCGTCTTGCCCACCATCGCGGCCATCGTCGCCCACTGCTGGTTCGTCAGGGCGGCCTGCTTCAATGGGCCTTCCAGGACATACATTGGTTGACCCTCGAGTTCCCTGGTCGCGCCCACATTGAGGTCGCACATTTCCCTGGTAGCCACCAATTGTTTGGCGGGATCGAATTGATCGAGGGGATTTCCCTGCACGCCGGCCTGCGCCAAGGCATTGCTTCCGAGCTTGTTCATGTCCATTTTCACGATCTGCTGCTGCGTCCCCATTTTCATGATCTGCCACATGACGCCATCCTGACCCATGACCGTGGTCATTTGGCTGTGCTGGCCCATGATCGGCATATCCAGCTGCATCCACACGCGATGCGGCGGCTTCTGCGCCATGGGGCCGCTGACCTCCATATGGGCGCCAAACATGTTCATGCTCTTGGTGTAATCCGCCGACCATGACTTGTAGGCCGTGGTCTTCGATTCGGCAAAATCGATGATTTGTTGTGTTGTCTTCAGCCCCTGTGCGGAAGCGGCCACGGCCGACGCGGCAATAAAAACACAGGCGGCCCGGGTCATCGCGGTTTTATGAAAGCGTCGCATGAGCATCTCCCTTCGTTGTGGTAGGCACGACTCTAACATGCGTGCGCGCCCGGAGCAAGCGCGGCGCCCGATTACGGCTTACTCCCGTCGAAAACTTCGGGAGCGATGACGCCGTCCGCGACCCGGGTCACTCCGCCGGTCATCCGGATCGAAAAGTCCCCGCCAATCTCGATGGCAATGACGCCCCCGGGCATGTGAACGGAAACGGAGCGGTCGCAGAGACCGATCCGATGGGCCACCGCCGCGGCGGCGCTGCTGCTGCTGCCAGACGCCAGCGTGTATCCCGCGCCGCGCTCCCAAATCTCGATCTGAATGTTTCGGCGGTCGCGCACCTTGAGGAACTGCACGTTCGTGCGGTTCGGAAAATTCGGATGCGTTTCCAGCAACGGCCCGAAGCGCCGCGCCATCTCGGCGTCGATCTCCCGCAGCGGCAGGACACAATGCGGATTGCCGATCGTTGCCGCGCAATACATAAACGTGTGTCCGTCCACGGTGATGGTTTCGTTGAGCACCTCGCGACGCGGTCCCGTGACGGGGATTTTGTCGCTCCAGAAACTCACCTGACCCATTTCCACGCGCACCGAGCGGCCGCCATCGATCACGGTGGCGCGCACCAGGCCGCCCGCGGTCTCGATGGCAAATTCTTCGTTGCCCACGAGTTTGCGGTCCCAGAGCCAACGCGAAAAGATCCGCAACCCGTTCCCGCTTTTCTCCGCCTCGCTGCCATCGGGGTTGAAAATGCGAAGGGCGCACTGCGCGCGTTGCGCCGGCAATGGGCCGAGCAGAATGCCGTCCGAGCCCACGCCGAAATTGCGATGGCAGATGATCTTGATCTGCTCGGTCGTCAGCGGTGAACCGAGATGTTTGGGGTCGATCACGATGTAATCATTCCCCAACGCGTGATACTTGGAAAACTCCAGTGCCATGGGGAGAGATTATCGCCCGCTCGTCGGGGTTCAAAGTCCAAAATTTGGAACTCACGCGAAGCGCGGGTCCCACACCTTGCCCTCGTTGCGCTGACTTGCCAGGATGACGACTGCTGATGGACAAGCCAGCCATTCTCAAAGGCCTGTGTGAATTGACCGGTTTGCGCGAGATCCCACTCGTGCCGCTGCTGGAGAAGGATTCCCGGCTGTCCGCCCGCGACCCGATCAACAAATACACGCATTTCGCCCATACCGACCAACTGCGCCTTCTGCGGCGAACAACAACTCATAGCGAACTGTTCAACACGGCTCCCCGCATTGGACGCTTTGCAAACCTTTGCCGCTCGGTTTACTGGCGAGCTTGCAGTCGCGCCAGCGCGTTCTGCGCCTGGGTGAAACCGGGCTTGATTCGTAGCGCCTGCTGCAAATGCTCGATCGCTTCCGGTATTCTGCCCGCCCGTCCCAAGGCAATTCCCAAATTGTAGTGCGCCTCGGCGTAGTCGGGCTTGATCCGCAGCGCTTGTTCCCAATGTCCCATCGCCTCCTGTGGTTTGCCCAGTCGAACCAGAGCGATCCCCAGATTGCAGTGCGCCTCGGCGTAGTCAGGCTTGATCCGCAGCGCTTGTTCATAATGCCCGATGGCATCGCTGATCTTACCCCCCTTCAAGAAGACATCTCCCAAATTGTAGTGCGCCTCGGCGTAGTCGGGCTTGATCCGTAGCGCCTGCTCGTACTGCGCGATCGCATCCTGGAGATTGTCCATACGGAGCAGTGCATTTCCCAGGTCGACTTGTGCGGCGACATAGTCGGGCCGGAGGAGCACCGCCTGTTTGTAGTGCTCGACCGCCTCCGCTGCACGGCCCGATTGTTCCAAGGCGCGCCCCAACTGGTCGTGCGCTGCGGGGAAATCGGGGTCGAGCCGTAGCGCTTCCCTGAAGGATTGGATGGCTTCCGGCACGCGTCCCCCCTGGGCCAGTGCGACCCCCAGCGCACACTGCCTGCCTGCAGAGACCTGAATACTTGCCAGCAGATTAAACGCTATCGAGAAGCTCAAGAGCGCGCCCCAGCCCCAGCGAGCGGCACGCCGCCAGACCGGCTGGCCAATCAGCGCGCGCTCCAATCCGAGCAAGCCAACCACCGCCAGCAGCATGAGTGCAGGCAGGAAGTCCACCTCGTAGCGGATGATCGCACTCGAGAAGAACCCCAGCGGCAGCGCGCAAACCACAAACAACCAAGCCCCCGCCGCCACAAACGAGCGCAACGTCGATGCCTCCGCCCCCGACCGGCGCCGCCACGCCAGTGGCACGGCCGCCGCCAACCACACGAGTGGAATATTCGTGAGGATACCGAAGGGATACTCAACCTGCTTGTAGCCAACCGGCAATGGGGGCACGGCGATTTTGTGCACGAAGGGAAAACGGGCGCTCCAGCGCGCCGGCTCAAGAAAATAGACCCGGAAATTGAACCAGAAGAAATGTGGGCGGAAGTACTGGAAGGTAGCCGATGGGACTGCCGCCAGTTGGTAGTGCTGCCCAAATTCGAATGGACTGTCGAACCGCAGGGCATTGTAGAACATCAACCCCAATCCGACAAGCACAATGGGGGCGATGGCCGCGACCAACAGCGTCCAAACACGTCGCCCTTCGCGCCATGCTTGAATTACTGGCACCAACAGGATGATGGCACCGAACAGCAAGGTCGGTCGTGCCGCTACTGCCAACCCGTACGCCACACTCGCCGCCGCCAGCCACCCACAGCGTCGCTTGGGCTTGTGCAACGCGCCCCAAATCGCCCCCAACGCGAGCATCGCCAGCATATACCCGCAACTAATCGCTACTTCGTAAACATCGGACCGCGGTAGTATCACCGGCACGACCGTCGCCAGGCCGAGCGCCAGCGCGCAGGCGCTCACCACCCAGACACTCACCTCGGGAAAGTATCGCCTCCACGCCGCATACAGTACACACACGCTGGCCAGAAAGCCGATGGTGCAAAACACCAACACGGCCAGTCGGTGAGAGAGATAGTGGCCGGTCAGCGCGACGAACGGCCAAAACAACATCAAAACCGGCGTCATCCCGAAGTAGAGGTAGAGCCGACCCTTGTAGTAGCTCAGGTCGTGCAACCCGGCTGGGCCAGACCAATAGGGCTCACTAGCGGTTGGATTATATGGGTCGGCGAGGCGCATGAGTCCGGGCGGCACCTCTTTTTTCAGGCTGAGTTGGCCGGCCCGAAAGCCCTGCGCCAATAAATTGTAGGAAGAGTCAGCCGCATTCGGGCTCAATGATTCCCACGGGCCCGACCGTGCGAGGCACACGTACACGCCGATGACCAGCGCACACACTGCGCCCAGTGATCTCCACGCACTCTTCATTGTGCCACAGCGACCTGCTCCGTGTAACGTTGTCGCAAAAACATCATCTGCCTGACGGTATTTTATACACTTCTCCAGTCGAACACACGCGCTTTGTCGAGCGAGAAGCCGTAACAGCTTGTCCGCCGTCTACACACGCGGCACCGACGGACAGACCATCTATTGGAACGACGGAGGTCTCGACAGCCCACGCCCTCAGCAGAGCCTCCCCGCGTTGGACGATTGGCGAATCTGGCGGTTTGAACTTCCGAGGGGTGCCGTTGCGCCGTCGGCAAATCTTCGGCGCGTCTCGCTCCGCCGCTACGCCCGCCGCATTTCGCCCATGCCGACCAACTGCGCCTCACGTCGCCTGACCATAAACTACCACACCGAACCGTTCAGACCGCCTCCCTGCCTTGGATGAGTTGCGAACCTGGCGGTCATGGACGTTTCTGTAAACGCTTGATGGTACTGTCTGAGATGATACAATGTTGATCAATGAGACTGAATGGCCCACAAAGGTTGCGGGGAGGGCAATAGGTCGAGGGGAAAGTCCCTTTAGGTTCTCGCTCAGCCCCTCGGACACGGTGCGGCAAGCGGATGCGGTAACGCTGCGGGTTATGTAGGTGAGCAAGCCTCTTTATCGATCGTCGAGTTCGGGAAAGTCCAATCTGCTGGTCTTGAACGACCTTCTTATTGCTCTCGGTCTGGCGCTGCTGGCGGCGTTCGTATTCTGGACCACACCCGAATTCGCAGCCAGTCTCCCTCAGGACGCCCCCGATTATGCCATACCAGCCGTAAACCTGTTGGAACGCGGGCGGCTGGTGGTCTCAGCATACGGTCACGATTTTCCACCGGCTCATCCGCCCGGGATGCCGCTGTTACTCCTGCCGTCGTACATCCTCTTTGGATATTTCCCTGGAAACGGCATCTACGCGGTCTTGTTGTGCTCGGTCAGCACGGTTGTGCTCACGTACATCATCGGTGTAAAGCTAGGGGGACGACTCTGTGGATGCTCGGCGGCACTGTTCTTGATCGCGCACCACGGCTTCTGGCAATTCTCGCGCAAGATCATGAGCGAAGTGCCGTCGGCACTTTTCGGCATCGCGGTGTTTGCGTTGTTACTCAAGATTCGTGATCGAAAGCGGCCCGGCCTCGCATGTCTTGCAATCGGCGCGATACTCGGATTCGCCATCACGATCCGCAATGACAACGTCCTGCTGCTGGTGCCGGCGGCCCTGCTGCTAGCCTGGGAAGGCGCAGGGCGAGAACGCTTGCAACGCGTGGGCCTCACCCTAGTTGGCATGGTTCCCTTCCTCATCGGCTTGGCTGTGTATGACCAAGTCACATTCGGGAGTCCTTGGCGAACCGGCTATCACTACTGGGGTGGCGCTGGCAGCGCAAAACGACCTCTGTTCTCTGCGGGTTACATCACGAAATCGGGCTTCTTGCGGCTGGTGCCAATCATCGATCCCAAGAACGCTGAGGGAAACGGAACCCTCCTCATTAAATCGCTGCTCGATCAGTCGGACACCACGCAAATCTTTGGTCTGGGGGCGGGGGCGTTGTGGCATTTGCCCGGTTTCCGCTTGTACCAAACAGTGGTGTTGCTCCGCACCACTTTGGGAGCAATCGGGTTGCTGGCCTGTTTGGTCGGATGGCGAACCAACCGTCTTCGACAGAGGTTCCTTCTCTGGCTTGTCCTGATAACCTTCGCTTACGTCGGCTTTTTCTTGATGTACTACTATCGCGACGAACGGTTTCTCGTGCGACTCGTGCCGGTGTTCTGCCTCGCGGATGGGGTCGGCGTGGCGGCACTGCTCGCCAAGTGGCCCTCAAAATGCGCCCGCGCGACAGTGCTGGTTGTTGTCGGCGCCCTGATCGGGAGGTTCATGCTCTGGAACGCGCAAATGGGTTTCCCAACAGGGGACCAGCAGGGAATCTACGAAACTCTCACCTGGGTCGCCAGCCAGATCGAACCGAACGCCGTGGTGGTCTCAAATTTCAGTCCCCTTTGGGTCGACGCCTATATCATTCACGGTACGCATCGCATTGCGGTGCCTCTCGGGCATAAGTATGAGATTCCCGTGTTCATCGGCGGCGACTTGACTCCTACATTCATCAGTCCATTCGTCGCCTCGCGTGACCCCGAACGGCTCCGGGAGCTTCTGCATTCCGGTTTGCCAGTATACTGGCTCATTGAGAGTCCGTGGCGGGAGCAGGCGGCAGACGAACTCGAGACCTTGGCGCGGTCGTTTCGCTTGACGGCGCTGGCATCCGCCAAGTCAAGGAGCAGAGCTGATCACCCATTCTTTGGGCGGGTAGATGACCTGCCGCAACAACATTGAGCCGCTGGTGATGGGAGCGAACGACGGCGCAGAGATTTTGTCCGCGTCCTCTACGAAATAGATCTTGCCACAACCGCTCGGCCCAATAAAGAGCGCAGTCGTCACTGTTAGCGCCCTATGCTGATCGCGGATGCAATGGGTAACGGGAAACCATCGGTCATCATCGCGTTGCTGTCGTGGCGGTTCAGCCTGGCACTGGGTGTTCATCGGCAACACAGGCGGTGACTGACCGCTTGTCCTTTCCGCATTCACCCGTTAGACGTGTGTGGACAGCGTAAGCGCATGACCTAAAGGCATGACGACCGACCAGCGGCCATCCTGAGCGCACCCGTAGCCGATTGCCCCGGCCGCTACGCCCGCCGCATTTCGCCCATGCCGACCGACTGCGCTTTACGCCGCGTGGGCAACAACTACCACGCCGAACCGTTCAGACCGCCTCCCCGCATTGGACGATTTGCAAACCTTGCGGTTTGAACTCCCAAGGGGTGCCATTGCGCCGGCGGCAAATCTTCGGCGCGTCTCGCTCCGTCGGTGCTGCGCTCGGTTGGCTGCGCTCCGTCCCCTGAGCTGCGCCCTTCGGGCGTCGGCACGGCGCGGCGCGTTTGCGCCACCAGCAAGTCGGTGGCGCGTGTCAGTTGCACCCAAAACATCATGGGTGCGTCTCATGTGGCTAGTGCCACATTCGGCTTGCGACCTGGGCACGACTTGGTCGCGTCTCCGCTTCGCTTCGGCTCCGTCCGACTCGGCTCCGCGGCCACCCTTGCCGCTCGGCTTACTGGCGAGCTTGCAGTCGCGCCAGCGCGTTTCGAGCAGCAGCGAGGTCTGGCCGAAGCCTCAGCGCCTGCTGGTAGTGCTCGATGGCTTCCGGCGTGCGGCCCAGCTTCTCCAATGCAAGCCCCAAGTTGAAATGCGCTTTGACGTAATCGGGTTTGCTGCGCAGGGCCTGTTCATACTGCGCAACGGCCTCCGGCAACTTACCCATGCGCTGGAAGATGGCCCCCAGATTGCTGTGCGCCTCGGCCTCGGCGAGACCGGGCTTGATCCGTAGCGCCTGCTCCAAATGCCCGATCGCCTCCCCAACCGTGCCCAGTCGGGCCAAGGCGATCGCCAGGTTGTAGTGCGCCATGGCGAAATCAGGTTTGATCCGAATCGCCTGCTCGTAGTGGGTGATCGCGCCTCCTGCGTCGCCGGCTCGTTCCATGACGATCCCCAAATTGTAGTGCGCCCAAGCATCGTTGGGCTTGATCCGCACCATCTGCTCCCAACGTTCCTTCGTCTCGGCATCCCCCAGGCGATAGATAAACATCGTGTAGCCGACTCGCGCGACCGGTTCGTGACTCGCACGCAACCAATCCCACGCGGGACGCATGAGTTCGGTCGCCGATACGACCAGCGCGCCACTGCGCATTTCGGCCGCCTCATCCGTCGTCACCCGTCGGCCGGGAATCCCATGGTAGTCAATCGACCGATCCGGTCCGAAGTACGCCAGATCGATGTTTGTCATCGCCTGCTCGTCGACGAAATGCCTCAACCGTTTGACGTCCTGTCCCCAATCGAGGTTGGAATCGACCAACCAACGGTAACCGTTCGACGAACCGCCTGCCACTTCATTGAAGTATTCGATGAAATAGGGATACGCATGCCACGTCACCAGCAGCAGCCAGCCCGTGCACAGCCACCCGCACACCTGCATCCGCCGGCTGTGGAGGCTGAACTGCGACGCCGTGCCCACGGCCAGCAGAGCAAACATCGGCAGCAAATGCCGGACACCGATATTGATGTTCCCCACCACGGCAAATAGCAGATACATCAAGGCCGCAATCCACGGTATGCCGTACTGGAAGGAAAACCGACGGAGTCCCCGCAACCACATCAGCAAACCAGCTATCGTCAGCAACAGTAATGGGAGGGGCGTCTTCACTGCCAGCGTCACGGGGAAATAGTACCACCATCCGGTCTGCTTCCATTGGCCGCACAAAAACGCCAGGGGCCCTGGCGATTCGTGCCCGGCCACAAGCGCCAGTCCCTTGAAAAAATCCGGGGGGATGAGCACTGGCCGCAGCAGTTGAAACCATGTCGGCACGCCGATCTTCGTGGCTGCGTCGGCTGGCAACGGTGCCGCCGGGGTCCAATACGGCGCGTAAATCAGCAACACAACCCCACCCGCCACCAGAGCCATCACGCTCACGTGCTTTCCCAGCCCGCGCCATTCCCGCCTCAGCATCGCGTGCAGACCCGCCACCACGAGCAGAATCGGCGCGAGCACGACGGCACTGAATTTCATCACCAGCGCCCCGCCACAGGCCAGCCCGCACAGACTTGCGCGACCTGTCGAAGGCCGGTCAAGAAAGATCGCGAAACACCACACCGCCAGAACAAACATCAACGCCTCTCCCATGTCGGTCAGCACCAGGTGTCCGTAGGCCAGCGTAATCGGGTTCAACGCCCAGAGCGCCACGCCGAGCGCACCGGCCGTCCCGCCAGCCAAACGTCGTAGCCAAACAAAGATCACGATGCCTGTCAGCACTGTGAGCGCCACCTGCATCCATCGCCCGGCGGCGAGAAGTTTGGCGGCATCGTTGGCGCCGCCATAAACGAACTCCTGTCCCAGCTTTGTCACCTCCATGGTCGGCCAGAAATACCAGTTGTCACGCGCCACCGGGAAATGCTCGTCAACCAGCTGGGCTTGCCCCGACCACCGACCCGTCACCGGCACCCCGACCTGCCGATCCAGCAATTCGCGCGCGGTCCTGGATAGTTTCACATCCATGAACAGCAATGGCGCCGCTGAAATCATCTTGGCCAGGGGCGGTGCTTCCGGGTCAAAGGTGAAACCGTAGCCGTGCCAGTAAGTATAACCCGCCACCAGGAACGAACTTTCATCCGCGGTTGCTGATTCCTCATTGATGGGCGTCGCCATCAATGACGCCATCAGCACCAGCAACGCGATGGCAACCAGGCTCGCCGCGTGCCTGTTCACAATCGAAAGGCAGCCCAGCCTCGACACTCCTTCGGAATCTCTCACTCAGGCGACGTTAACATCCCGCCCAGATGATTGCCAGAGCATCTGAGACGTCGTCGCTTCTTGAGATGGACAATCCTGGTGGAGAACCTGCTCGGAGTTATAATCATTGCCCGTCACGCCCTTGTCTTACGCGCCCCTTTCAGCGACCGACTGCGCTTCACACCGCGTGACCATCAACTACCACGCCGAAGCGTTCAGACCGCCTTTCTGCTTTGGACAATTTGCCAAAGCTTGCATTTTGAACTTCCGAGGGCGTGCCGTTGCGCCGTCGGCAAATCTTCGGCGGGTGTCGTTGGACTCGGCTTACTGGCGAGCTTGCAGTCCTGCAAGTGCGTTTCGAGCTGCCGTGAGGTCTGGCCGAAGCCTCAGCGCCTGCTGGTAGTGCTGGATTGCCTCCGGCACTCTACCCGCATTCTCCAGGGCGATCCCCAGATCATTGTGCGCCTCAGCGTAATCGGGCCTGATCTGCAGGGCCTGCTTGAAGTGTTCAATAGCCTCTTCACGTTTGCCGGTCTGATACAAAACGATCCCGAGGTTGTTGTGCGCCTCGGGGAAATCGGGCTCGATCCGTAGCGCCTGCTCGTAGTGCCCCATCGCCTCCGAAACCTTGCCCAGTCCTTGCAGGGTAACTCCATAATTGTAGTGCGCGTGGGCGTAATCGGGCTTGATCCGCAACGCCTGCTCCCAGTGTCCCATCGCTTCCTGTAGCCTGCCCAGTCGGGCCAGGGCGAGCCCCAAGCCGTAATGCGCCTCGGCGTAATCGGGCTTGATCCGCAGCGCCTGCTCGTAGTGTGCGATGGCCTCCTCGATCTTGCCTGTTTGCGCCAGAGCGTTTCCCAGACTATAGTGCGCGTCGGCGTAATTGGGTTCAATCCGCAGGGCCTGCTCGAAGTGTGCCATCGCCGCCGGCAATTGACCCACCTCCAGCAGAGCATCGCCGAGACTCATATGAGCACGTGCATTGTCTTGGCATTTGGCGACCGTATCCTTCCAGATGGATAACTCGGTGCGATAATCTTCATTCTCGCCGCGCCGTAAGCAATCCAAACCCCACCGCTGCCGCCAGAAACACCGCCGTGCTGCGCCGCCCCCACAGTTTATCGATCCCGATCACGGTCAACGTGACCACGGCCACCAATGGCAGGTACATCCGGTGTTCCGCCATCGGCTGACCCTCCACAGGAACCACGCTGGAGGTTGGGGCCAGAATTACGAAGAACCAGGCACCAATAAGGCCGATAGCTGGCCGCCGCCGCAGTTCAATCAAAACACTGGCTGCCAAGACCACCAGAGCCAGCGCGTAGGGCGCCACTTCCGCGAAATGCCGTGTCGCTACAAACTCCCCGTAATCGAAAACCAGCAGATGCGGCCAGATTGCCAACCACAGGTAACGCACCACCACTCGACACTCGATCAGCGCATAGGCCCACCAGGGAATCCCGAGCCCATAGCCGGCACCGCGATAATGCAAACCCGCCATCAGACAGCCCAGCAGCACCCACGTGCTGGCCAGCCCCAAATACAGCGGCCGGTGTTGTGTCCATGCTTCCCGAAAACTCCCGCTGATAAACGTCCGGTCGTACAACAGCACCATGACGGGAGCCGTTACCATCACTTCCTTGCTCGCCATACCCAGAAGACACGCCACCACGGAGAGCGCGAACCACCAGCTCGATTTCTGGGTGTCCGTCCCACGAATAAAGCAATACAATGTCAGCAGGTAGAACAACCCCATCAACGACTCGCAGCGTTCCGATATGTAGGTCACTGCTTCCGTCTGAAGCGGATGAACCGTCCAAAGAACCGCCACCGCCAGCGCCAGCCGCATCGCACACGCACCGAATTGCTCCCGCAACACCGGGCTCAACAATGTCCGCCGCACGATCCCGTACAAGGCCAGGCCCGCAAGGATATGGATGGCCAGATTGACCGCGTGATAACCCCACACGACCGTGCCCTCAAGCGCGT
>Ga0224558_1002201_pt1 | contig 18456 bp, 13 predicted proteins | sample 714S32024metaG_FD_180682 | JGI IMG/M metagenome (GOLD analysis project Ga0224558, IMG submission 180682) | Peat soil microbial communities from Stordalen Mire, Sweden - 717 S3 20-24 | ecosystem: Environmental > Terrestrial > Soil > Wetlands > Peat | place: Sweden: Norrbotten County, Stordalen...
GCCGCTTTGCAGACTCCGGGTGCACGATTCCCCAGCATTTTGATGGATTTGGTGAGCCAAAATACTTTTTCAAAGGTCGAATCCGCGAAGTCGGGTTAGAGTGGGACGCGGTGGAACGCGTCCTTACCAGGAGTGGGGGTTCGCGGCTTTGCGTTAGGAATCGGGGTCAGGAACTGGCGCTGGTGTAGCGGCGCATGGACGCGCGCCAGCCCCACTCGGAAAGGCAGAAGCAAACGACACCCATGAACAGGAGCAAGAGCACGGGGGCAGGGGAGCTGAGCTTGTCCGCGAGCAGCCGCACGGGGACGTTCGAGACCAACAGCATGGGAATGGCAAAGGTAAATACGACCTTAAAGAGGCCGCCGAACGCCTCGTCCGGCATGCGGGCGATGTTGAAGAGATTGTAATAGCCCCAAACGATGCCCTGCGCGCGCACGGTCCAGAAGCTGATGCTGGCCAGCAGGAACATGAGCGAGTAGTGGATCACAATGCCCACCACGCATAGCGTCAGGAAGCCCAACACCTGCACGAGCGTCGGGACCAGATGCAACTGACGCGCGGCATAGGCCAACACCGCCACAGCGAACGAGGCGTTTACAAAGGCTCCGAGATCGACCTGCCGCAGGGAAACGAGGAATCGCGTGTTGACAGGCAGCAGCAGCAGGAAATCCAGTTTGCCAGTGCGCACCAGCTCGGAGAGGTTGGTGCAGTTGACGAGGAAGAATGCCTGGTAAATCTGCTGAATGAAATGGCTCCCGCCGATCAGCATCACGACCTGCCATTTGGTCCATGTGCCGATGTTGTCGGTATGCAGGTAGAGGACACCGATGAAGCTGAGTTGCAAGCCAAACCAAAGAAATTCCACAAGTATCCAGAGCAGGAAGTTGCTCTTGAAGCTCATTTCGCGAGAGACCGAGTTCTTCCATAGGGCGGCATAGACGGAGAGGTAACGTGAAACGTGATGCGTGAAACGTGATGCGTGAAACGTGATGCGTGAGGCCGGGTGCGTGGGACCCTTTGGCACCTCAGACTTCGGGCTGCGGAGTTCGGAGTCCATGTTACCCTCCAACTGCGGAATACTTTTTGATGCCTCGGCGCCAGGCGAAGCGGGCGGCGCAGTAGGCAGCGAAGACCCACAAACCTTGTATCAGCAAGCCTCGGAGCATTTCCGCGCCCGACGCTTTGCCCATATAGATGCTCACGGGAAAATATAGCTGATATGGGAACGGGGTGAAGTAGAGCGCTTGTTCGAGGCTGGGCGGCAGGATGTCCAGCGGGAAAAGGTGGCCGCTGGCAAGGTATTCGAAGGCGAAGAGGATGAAGATGAACGTGGACACTTCCAGCACCCAGAAGGCGAGCATGGCCATGGAGTAGGACATGAAGAACTGCAGCAGCGCCGTCAGGACCGTCGAAACGAGAAAACCGCCGAACGCCAGCCAAGTCGGTGGCAGCACAAAATACTGGTGGAGATAAAGAATAAAGACCGTGAGCGGTGCCGCCGCCACGGCGAGATACGTTACCCGCCCGGACAGGAACAAGCAGAGCCGATACCAGAGGTAGTCAATGGGTTTGAGCAGGAACTGGCTGATATTGCCGTCTTTGATGTCGGCGGCGATTTGCCAATCGTCCTCGTTCACGGCCGTCAGGGCGTCCACGACAGTCGTGAGCAGGTAATACGAGATCATCTCGGCGAGCGAATACGAGCCAACCATGCTTCCTGCGCCTTTGCCCGAGTAGATCTTGCGCCACACGTATAGCATGGCGATGAGCGGAATAAGCCCGAACACGGCGCGCGCAAGAAAGTTGAAGCGGTATGTCAGGTTATTTTGGATCCCAACATTAATGACATGCCAGTATTTCTTCATCGTGCCGCTATGTGATCGGCAATGTATCGCCCATTGCGCTAGCTGGAAAGGGCGCTCATCCGGCTAGTTTGAGTTCGAAACGGACGCTCAATGGGAAGGCTGTTTCGTCGGCCTGCTTTCGGCCCGAAGGTCCGGTCCATGTGGGGAGAGCCTGCGCAGGGCTTGTTCTTACACTTGTGATATCGTGTACGTATCTTGTTCGGATCGTGTACCTGTGGTGTACCTATAGTGTACCTATGGTGTACTTATCGTGTACGCAAGGTGTACGTATCGTGTACGGATGGTATACGTAGCCTGGGGATGGCCTGGTGGTCTAGGAGGTAACTGACCTGGAACCGGCATTCCAGCCCCGCCGTCTCCCCATTGGACTGTGTAGAGTAGAGGGCATGCGGAGAGGGACACGGTGCGGATCCCTGCTCCTGGGCGGGTTCGGCGAATTATGGCGGCGCTACCGGGCGCGCCAATCTGCGGAAGAAGCGAACACGGGTGTCTGGAAAATCGGTTGATGAGTTCGTGAGACTGGCACTTTCATTGGTGTACCCGAGCAAATGTTGTATGGTTTCCCATACAACGGAATTGCTGGATTCCACGCAAAGAGCACACTTTTCGCAATTTAGTCAACCAGTATGCCACACACCCAGCGAACACGCTGCCCAGGGATTTGATTTGCCGTGCCTGTCGGCTATGGCTACGGTTTGAGGGATAACCCCTTACGAAACAGGGTACTGAGAGGAAGTTGACTGGCATATTATGACGAAGAAGCCGCTGACAAGCGAAGAGTTGCGCGAATTGACCGTGGGCCTGAATAAGGTCGCCCGGAATCTCTGGTGGACTTGGAACCATGAAGCGCAGGAAATCTTCCAGGAACTGTCCCCGCGGGGCTGGCAGAATCTTTACCACAACGCGGTGGCGGTCCTGCACGAAGTTTCTGAGTATGAGCTGCGAGTGCGGCTGCAGGACCCTGCGTTTGCCCGGCGGGTACGCGAAGTTCTCCGGTTGTTTGAGGCATACATGAGCGAGCAGCGCACCTGGGCTCACGAACACGCCCCGGCTCTCCGCGCCCATCCGGTTGCGTATTTCTCGGCGGAGTTCGGCTTTCACGAGACGCTGCCGATTGCGGCGGGCGGCCTGGGGATGTTGGCGGGGGACCACGCGAAATCGGCTAGCGACCTGGGAATCGGCTTCGTGGGGATCAGCTTGTTTTACCGGGAAGGCTATTTCCAACAGGCAATAGACGCGGCCAATTGGCAGACCGAGTATTATACGCTGCTAAACCCAAAGAACCTCCCCGTGGAACCGGTGCTCAACGAGCAGAATGAGCCGCTGGTCTGCCACGTGGACATCGGGATGAACCAGGTGGCCTTCCATGCGTGGCGGGCGAATGTTGGGCGAGTGGTGGTCTATTTGCTGGATGCGAACCGCCCCGAGAACGAACAGCATTTTCGTGACCTGACCCAACGTGTGTACGGGGGTGACAGCACGACGCGGATCATGCAGGAAATCCTGCTGGGGATCGGGGGCGTCCGGCTGCTGCGGGCGTTGGGGGTTCAGCCGTCGGTCTTTCACATGAACGAAGGGCACGCGGCCTTTCTGACGCTGGAGCTGATCCGGGAGAAGATGGCAGGAGGACTAAGCCTGACGGAGGCGGTGAACCAAACGAAGGCCGAATGCGTTTTCACGACCCATACGCCTGTGGAAGCGGGGCATGACCGTTTCAGCCCGGATCTAATGGATTATGCCTTGCACCGGTTCCGGACGCGGACGTCGGCGCCGTTCGCGGAGCTGATGAAGTTGGGCCGGGTGAATCCACAGAACCAGCAGGAGCCGTTCTGTATGACGGTGCTGGCGTTGAAGCTGTCGCGGGCGGCCAACGCGGTAAGCGAGCTGCACGGACGGGTGAGCAGACACATGTGGCATTGCCTGTATCCGGATCTGGCGGTGGAGCAGGTGCCGATCGGGCACATCACCAATGGGGTCCACCTGCTGGGCTGGATGAAAGGACCGGTGCGCCGGTTCTGGAAGCAGAGGCTGACCAACAGCAGCGCCGACGATGTCCCGGAGGGTTTTCGCGGGCCGGCGCCGGATTGGGCTGCGCAGGTCAACTCACCGGAACTCTGGCAGCGCATGGCGGACCATGACTTCATTTCCGACGAGGAAATCTGGGCCCTGCGCTATCGGCTGCGCCGGGAACTGATCGAGTTCGCGCGGCGGCGGCTATTGATCCAGGGGCAGCGGCTGACGCACGGCGATTTTATTGCGTTCGATCAACTGCTCAACCCGGACGCCCTGACGATCGGTTTCGCGCGGCGGTTTGCCACCTACAAGCGGGCGCCGCTGGTTTTTCAGCAGTTGGAGAACGTCGTGCGCCTGGTCCGGGACAAGGACCGGCCAGTGCAATTCGTCTTCGCCGGCAAGGCGCATCCGCGGGATGACGACGGCAAACGCTACATCCAGTACATCATCCACTTGAGCAAATATAGCGATCTCCAAGGGCATTTGGTATTCATCGAGAACTACGACATGCATGTGGCCAGGCAGATGGTGTCTGGGTGCGACGTCTGGCTGAATACGCCACGCCGGCCGCTGGAGGCGTCTGGCACCAGCGGCATGAAGGCGGGCTGCCACGGCTGCTTGAATCTGAGTATCCTGGACGGCTGGTGGCGCGAGGGCTACGACGGCACGAACGGTTTTGCCATCGGCGGGGATGCCCACACCAGTTCGGTGGAAGAGCAGGATCGCGTGGATAGCGCCAACCTTTACAAGGTATTGACGCAAGAGGTGATACCGCTGTTCTTCGAGCGCGACGTGCAGGGCATTCCCCGGCAGTGGATTCAGCGCATCCGCCGGGCCATGGTGGTGCTGGTGCCGCAGTTCACTACCACGCGAATGGTGCGGGAATATGTCGAGAAGTATTATCTGAAGTAGGCTAGGCTTCTCCCGTGTTAGCGGACATCAGATCGCAGACGGCTGAGGAGCTGGGCGCCCAGTTCCGAGCGTGGGGTCAGCCGGCGTATCGGGTCGCACAACTGCTCGAATGGCTTTACGTGCATCGCGCAACGCAGTGGGAGGCCATGACGAACCTGCCCAAAGCTCTCCGCGATGAGTTGCGCGAGCATTATTCGCTAACGGCCCTCGAGCTCGTTCGCAAACAGGGAGCGCGGGACACGACGCAGAAGTTTCTCTGGCGGCTGAGGGACCATTCGCTTATCGAGAGCGTTCTCATCCCAGCGAATCCGGCGCTCTATGGCGAGCCGAGCGACCGCCACACGCTCTGCGTTTCCACGCAAGTCGGCTGCGCCTACGGCTGCAAGTTCTGCGCGAGCGGGCTCGCCGGCTGGAAGCGGAACTTGAGCGTGGAGGAGATTGTGGAGCAGGTGCTGGCGGTTGAGATCTGGAATGCGGGGGAGTCTAAAGTCCAATGTCTAAAGTCTAAAGTCCCAAGTCAGGAGACTGGAGCCGGGAGTCAGCAGCCAGAGTCGAGTATCCAGGATGACGCATCACGCATCACGCAAACCGAGGCGCCCACCCCTCGGCCCTCAGGCATAAGCGCTCAAACTCGGTTGGTGAGCAACCTGGTCATTATGGGGATGGGGGAGCCGCTGGCGAATTACGAGAATCTGCTCAAGGCTCTTAAGATTATGAACGCGCCCTGGGGCGGGGGCATCGGTGCGCGGAAGATCACCATTTCGACGAGCGGCCTGGCGCCGCAAATCCGAAAGCTGGCGGATGAGCCCCACCAATTCAGGCTGGCCATCTCCCTGCACGGCGCAACGGACGAAACGCGCAATAAGATCATGCCGGTCAACCGCAAGTATCCCCTCCGCGAACTGGTGGCCGCTTGCGAGTATTATCAGCAGAAGAGAGGGCGGATGATTACCTTCGAGTATGTCCTGATCGCGGGGCTGAACGACGGGCTGGACCAAGTGAAGCCGCTGGCCGCGCTGGCGCGGCGGCTCAAGGCGAAGGTAAACCTGATTCCCTACAACAGGGTCGAGGGTCTGTCGTGGGAGCAGCCGGTCGAGGCAGCGCAAGAGGCGTTTCTGCGCGCCTTGGAGAAGCAGAAAGTCGCCGCCACCCTGCGCCGGGAAAAGGGCGGGGATATTGACGCGGCTTGCGGACAATTGAGACTAAAGACTGAACGAGAACTCGCTGGGACGGCTGCTTGAGTTCCGTGTCAGGGCCATGCCAGCAGCGTTTGGCGTAAGGCCTCAATCATGGCGGGTAGGGCGGGCAGTCCTCTGCACGCCGGGCCGGGATCATGGGCGTGCCACGGCGTGCAGAGGACTGCCCGCCCTACCTCCTCCCGCCATCACTGAGGCATTACCGTTTGGCGAAGTTTCCAATTTCCTTCCTCCCGGGTATTGGCCACACTCTACTCGTGACTCAGCGAGCCATCGGCTTGTCTATCGTGGTCCCGGTCTTCAACGAGAGTGAAGGCCTGCCGGCGCTTTTCCGGGAACTCGACCGGGTCCGCAATGGCTCCTTGCGGGAGTGCGGCCCAATCGAGATCGTGCTGGTGGACGACGGCAGCAAGGATTCGAGCTGGGCGCAGATCGCCGCGCAATGCGAGCGGGATCCGGCTTATGTGGGCGTGAAGCTCTCACGCAACTTCGGACATCAGCTCGCGCTGGCGGCCGGGCTCGAATCGGCGCGCGGGAACGCGGTGGTTTCGATGGACGCGGACCTGCAGGATCCACCTGAGGTGATCGCAAAGCTCTGGGCCGCGTACCGACAGGGCTACGACGTGGTGTACGCCACACGGGCCGACCGCGGCGACGAAACCTGGGGCAAGCGGATCACGGCGAAGCTATTCTACCTGCTGATCGAGAAGCTCAGCGGCGCGCCGGTGCCGCGGAACACGGGCGACTTCCGGCTGCTGAGCCGGCGTGCGCTCGCTGAGCTGGCGCGGCTGCGCGAAATCCATCGCTTCCTGCGTGGGTTGGTGCCATGGATCGGGTTCCCGCAGACCCAGGTGGTGTACGACCGTGGCGACCGGGTGGCGGGCAAGTCGCACTACCCGTGGCCCAAAATGCTGCTGCTGGCGTTTGACGGGATTACCTCGATGTCCACCATGCCGTTGCGGCTAGCCTACGGGCTTTCTCTTGGGCTGTTCGCGGTCTACCTCGGTTATATCATTTATGTCATGGTGAACCATTTCGCGCTGGGACACGAACTTGTCCCCGGGTGGACTTCGCTGCTGTCCGCCATCACGATCTTCGGCACGATTCAATTGCTGCTGCTGGGTGTCTTCGGTGAATACCTGGGGCGCATCTACGAGCAAGTCAAACAGCGACCGCTCTACATCATCGAACAAGTGCGACGCTCGCCTGAACCCGGCGCGGCCGGGCCTTCCACCGGCGAATTGAGCCCAGCGCCCGGCGCTGCGGTTGTGGGTTCTGAGCCATGAGCGAGAGGGGGACGGATTCATTGCCGTCCGGGAGCGGGCTCCCGAGCCGGGCCGGTCTGCAACCGGTTCACATAGCCCTATTCGGCCTGGCGGCGCTCACGCTGTTCCGGCTCTGGTATTGCACCTGGGTCGAGCTGGTGCCGGACGAGGGGTACTACTGGATTTGGTCCAAGCACCTGGCGGCCTCCTATCGCGACAAGGGACCGGGGATCGCCTGGGCCATCGCGCTGGGAACCAGGGTTTTTGGCGACACGGTGTTGGGTATCCGGGTAGTGGGTGTGCTGCTCAGTGCCGGCACGGGATGGGAGCTCTACCGGTTGGCCCGCCGACTGTATGATGAACGGACTGCCCTGTGGTGCCTGTTGGTGGCCTTGATCATGCCGTTGTTCGCCGTCGGCGCTATCCTGATGACGATTGACTCGTTGAGCGTGTTCTTCTGGGCTTGGGCGATGAATTTGTTCTGGTCCGCCCTGGACACCGGCAAGATGAGGTACTGGGCGGTGCTGGGCCTTGCCATCGGGCTGGGGTTCCTGGCTAAGTTCACCAACGGGATTCAGCTCGTCGGCATTGCGATGTTCTTGTTATGGTCGAAGCCGCATCGGCACTTTCTCTTTAGTCGGCAGACGGTGGCGATGCTGGGCGCTTTTGGGATCTGTTCCCTGCCCATCCTCATCTGGAACCTTGAAACGGGCTGGGTTCACGCGCAAGCACTGCACTCGCGGAGCGGCGCCGAAGGGGCCTTCATGGTGCGGCCCCTGGAGTTGCTGCGCTTCCTGGGAGAGCACGCCGGCGTTGTTTCGCCACTTCTGATGATCGGGATAGTAGTGGCGGCGATCGGACTGGCCCGGAACCAGTCCACGGACCTGCGCGTGCGTTTCCTTCTTTGCCAATTCGTGCCGCTGTATGCGCTGTTCACTTTCTTCAGCCTGAACCACGCGGGGAAGCCTAACTGGCCTGCTCCGGCGCTCGTGGCCGGCGTCCTTTTGTTCGTGCTGTTTTGGCGCGACTTGATGGCGCGCCGCCCCCCTTGGCGGTGGGCGGTGTACCTCACGCTGGGATTGGCCCTGCTGATAACGATTGTGCTCCACCTGGCTGCCGTCTTTCCAATCCTTCCGCAGCGAGTGAACCCGATGAGGCGGGCGCAGGGCTGGCCTAGTTTTGCCGAGCATGTCCAACAGGTGCGTCGGCAGACCGGCATCGGACTCTTGTTGGGGGACCACTACGCCCAAGCCAGCATGATGCGATTTTACCTGCCGGACCATCCGATCACGTATCTGCCCGACGCGCCTTATGGCAGTTCGCAGTTCACGCTCTGGCCGAGCTACGATCTCAAACCAGGCACGCAGGCCCTGTACGTCACCGACAACATGGGCCCCCTTCCGAGGAAGCTGGAGGAGGAGTTCGGTGAGTCGCGGCTGTTGGACGACTTTTGGTCGGTGTACCGCGGCCGCGCGAGTATTCACTTCCGGATTTACCTTCTGACGCATCACTGACTCCGGATTACCCGCACTCGAGCAAGATAAAGGAGTAACTGGGGAAGGCAGACTCCCGGTCAACCCGGGAGCAGGGGGCCCCGTACCGTGCTCGGGATCCCGCGACCAAACCGACAACCTCTCCTAAGGTTGACGCATGGCTGGCAGGCCGCTGCGATTTTCAATTCTCACTGTGTAACCGGCCGGGACAGTAGCCTCGTAAACCAGTTTGCCGCCTTCTTTGCGCCAGCGAAGCTCCACCGGACCGTCCGCGGTGGGGAGGCATCCCTCGCACCAGTCCAGGCGCGAGTCGGTGAAGCGCAGTTGGACGTTCTTATTGACAGTATCCACTTGCTGGAGGCCCAGCACATCGCGGTAGAGGACATGCACTCCGCCATGCGAGGCGAAGCCATGATCACAGCTTGCGTAGGCGTCGTCGTTCTCCCACAGAGTGCCGGTGCGGTCAGCCATGTAGAGCTGGTAGGCAAGCGATTCATCGAGCAACTGCTGACAGAGGCCATAGCGCGAGAGCAGCTCCAGCCGCAGGACATTCCCGATGAAGGCATTGGCGGGATGCACCTCGGGGAACGCTTTGGTCTGCTTGCGTTGCGGGCCGAAATCCCTGATCAGCCTTTGCCAAAGCTCGGAGTGGGTCTCCGGCTTGGCCACTTCGAAGAAGAAGGCGAAGTATTGGCAGACCTCGGTTCGGTTGGTAGTGGTCTGGAGTTTGCCGTTGACGCGCTTGGCGTTGTCGGCGAAGAAACCCGCCTCGAATGACTGGCGGCGAATGGTCTCGCGGATGCGTTCGGCATCCTCGGTCAACTCCGGCAGACCATACATCTTGCCGGCCGCATCGAGCGCTTTGGCGTATAGCATGTTCGAGGGAAAGTTCACATCCTGGACGAACGAGTTGGCGTCGGACCATTCGATAAACACCCAGCTTTCCAGCTTCTCCAATAGGCCGTCTTCATTCTTGAACTTCTTGAAGTAGTCGAATAGGCGCAGAACGCGGGGTTTTAGTGCGTCCACGGTCTCGCGGTCGCCGCTGCGCGCCAGGTATTCCTCCAGTTCGACCACGAACCAGAGCGCCCAGTTGGGAATGAACACCCCGTCGTTATGATCCGCCGGGTAACACATGGGCAACATGCCGTCGGGCAAATGGGCGAACTTCGGGGGCAAGAGGTAGTTCTCGAAGAAGTTCTTCTCGATGCGGGTGTCGCCACAGAGGTCTTGGGCCACGCGGGAGGTGAAGAAACTGTCGCACAACCACCCGGCACGCTCGCGCGAGGGGCAGTCCATGAAGATGTCGAGGGCGTTCTGGCGGAAGGTCTCGCGCCCGGCGGCGAAAAGGCGGTTGAGCCGTTCATCGCTCGCGGCGAAGTGCGCCTGCCAGACGCCGGCGCCGGCATATTCGCGGAGAGAGAGATTCTGAACTTCGCAATCGCCTTCCAGGACAATGAGCTTCAGGTAACGAAATGTGTACGGCTCGAAGGACTCCAGCTCGTAGCTGCCCGGCTGCAATTCGTATGCGATGATGTTGACGCAGCCCAGGCGTTTGAAGTCCACGTCCCCATCGGAAAGGATTTCGTCGAAGGTCAGGAACAGGCGGGTCCGGCTCCGGCAGTTCAATTTCGCGCCGAGGAAGCCGGTAAGGTTGCAGCCGAAATCCACGATCTGCCAGGCGTTGGATTGAAGGATCAGCGACTCGCCTGGTGTCCAAGGTTGGTTGATGGGATGGTTGGTGGCGTTCGCGACGGTTTGCAGTTCGAGGGATGGGATCGTCGCCAGCTCTTTCTCCGGGTAACCGCCGAGCTTGGGGCCGATATCGGTGAGAGAACGGTCCTTCCAGGGGGCATCCACTTTGACACCCGTCCGGACCTGGCCCTGGGAAACGAGCCAGGAAGGCTGCCGGACGACGTAATCGGGATAACTAACGCGGCGGGGCAGCAGTGCCTTCGCGGGCTGTGCCGAGATCTTGGCCTCGTCAAACGTCGAAGCGGCGTCCGCGCGCCACCGGTCATAACCGGGGCCGAGGCGATACACCTCCGAGAAGGGGCGCTGAAAACTATAGCGCTGCACCTTTTGCACTCGTTCCTTGAGAATCGTGGCGGTGAAGGGAGTCCCGTGGCCGTCGGTGGAGGCGAGGACTTTTCCGTCCGCGACAACTTCCGCCTGCAGGAATGATGGCTGATCGAGCAGGTAATAGCTATTGACGTTGTAGCCCGCCACTTCGAAAGCGACTATGTTTGCGCCAGGCTGGAGCTTGTCGGTAAGGTCCCACTCGTCCATGCGATAGTAACCATGAGGCCCGCGGGCCGGCCCATGGCCCAGGAAATGGCCGTTGAGGCAAACGCGATACAGGGTAGCGCCGGTGGCGCGCAGAATCACCCTTTCCTGTGCAGGCGCCTTGAAAGACGCGCGGAAGCCGACAAACAGGTTCTTCTCCGTCTCGCGGCCTTTAGGCCAAATCGGCTTCGCAGAGACGAACGAAGGGGCGGAGGCCGCGAGGTTGGCGCAGGCTAACAGAATCAGCAGGGCAGGGGACCACCAAACCGGCAGCCTGGGCGTCAGCTTCTTTAGGAGGTTCATATTCTGGCATTTGGATTTGCTGATATGGAGGGAAGGATGGAATCGCGGTCTGGCCGAGACAACGAAAATCCGTGGCGGTGCAATGGCGCTTTGTAAGGCCTCAGTCACGGCAGGTAGGGCGGGCAGTCCTCTATACGCCGCAGCGCGCCCATAAGCCCGTCCCGGCGTGCAGAGGACTGCCCGCCCCACCTCACTGAGGCATTACGGCGCTTTTGCGTTCTTCGTTGAGATGGGCTACTGTGCCCGGTTACAATGAGCAGAACGGTCTTTCGCGCATTCGCCCTGCTTCTTTTCGTAGCCACGATGGCGCTGTGGCTGGCCACCGGGGCCAACCGTGGCTGGACCAAGACATCCGTGCCGGTCAAACGGACAGACGAAGTGACTGGCATCACGGTTGATGTGTACCAGAAGCGCTTCGTGCCGGGCGCTGATTTTCTCGGGGCGGCTTTGCTGGGATCCGGAATCCTGGCCGGCGCTTCGTTCCTCATCCGCAAACGACAGACTTAACCCTCAAATTAGGAAAGAAAGCAACCACACGATACATGAAATCCGCACTCGTTCTCCTCCTCGCGCTCGGCAGCCTCAACAGCACCTCTGTCGCCGCAACGCAGACCTTCGACTTCAAAGACCCGAAAGGCGTCAATAACGCTGTCTTCAAATTGGATGCGCCGCTAGAGGCCATCAGTGGCAACGCCACCGGCGTTTCCGGCACGGTCAACTTCGACCCGGAGAACCCGGCGGCCACTCACGGCAAGATTGTCGTGGCTGCTTCGTCCTTGCACGTGGGCAACCCCATGCAGCAGCAACATCTGCTCAGCGACAAGTGGATGGACGCCGCCAAGTACCCCGAGATCTCGTTCGAAGCCAAAGACCTTAAGAACGTTAAGACCAGCGGCGACGTCACCACCGCTGACGTCACGGGCACCTTCACCCTCAAGGGCACCTCGAAGGAAATCACGGTGCCCGTGAAATTCACCTTCCTCAAAGACAAGCTGGGCCAGCGTGTTCCGAATATGAAGGGCGACCTGCTGGTCATCCGCTCCAGCTTCACAGTTAAGCGCAGCGACTTCGGCATCATGCCGGGTCAGGCGGAAGACAAAGTGTCGGACGCCATCGAGCTGACGCTGAGCATCGCAGGTGCCTCGCCGCGGTAAACTGGTCCGGATACCTAATCCCTGGTTCGAGTTGGGCTTAGCGCGGCGCCAGTACCACACGAAAACCAATGTCGCTGCACCGGTTGGCGGGGCTGTAGTCATCACGATTCGCGCAGCGGCAAGCTTTGGCGTCATAAAGCCATGATCCGCCGCGCGCCACCCGCAGGCTGCCGGTAGCCGGGGCCGGGTTATTAGTGAACCGGCTGCCCTGAAGGGAACCTTCCCAGCGGTCGAGGCACCACTCCCAGACATTGCCGTGCATGTCGTACAGACCCCAGGGATTGGGCTGCCGCGTGCCGACGGGCTTGGTGCCGAAATCACTGTTGCGGTTGAACCAGGCGAAGAGGCCCAGTCGGGCGTCGCTGAAATCGCTGCCGGAGCTGAAAGGGGTCGTGGTGCCGGCACGGCAGCAATACTCCCATTCGGCCTCGGTGGGCAGCCTGAATGCGTAGCCTGGGGGAAGCCAGCCGGCGGTTTCCGCCAGGCGCGTCAGCCTGCCGCAGTAATCCATGCCCTCAAACCAGTTCACGCGTTCGACTGGCAGGTTTGGGTCGGCGTTCGAGTTGCTGGGGTTGGTGCCCATTACCGTCTCGTATTCGGCCTGGGAGACTTCGCATTTGCCGATCCAGAATCCCTGCGGGATGATGACTTGGCGCTGAGGACCTTCGTCGGGGCCGCGGCCGACTTCGTCGTACGGGCTGCCCATCAGGAATTCACCCGGGGCAATCCAAACCAGGCCCTGGAGGTTCGTCGAACTGGAAGCGGTGAAGGGCTCTGGGGAGGCTGAAGCGCCTCCCGGGGCCGCCCTGAGCCGCAAACCCTCCACTGCGGCGAGCGCATACGACTCGCAGATGGTCGCCAGCGCCGGGCCATACAGCTCTACCTTCGGGCCAGTGTCCAATTCCATATTCACGAGATCGGCAGCGAGCTCCGCTTCAAACACTTTGCCATTCCGCAGGAAAAGCCTGGCAGGGGTGGTGCGGTTAGTCGTCAGCACCAGGGCGCTGATTTCGTTCAAGCTGACGGCGCTCTGGGTGTTGGTGAGGATCAGCGGGAGCGGGTCCGGAAGCAACCGGCCGCTCAGCACGTCACCGGTCTTCAGGCGGACCCAGGTGGGAGACTTCGAGGCCGGGGTTTCGACCGTGCGCGCGCCCAGCCGTATCTGAGAGATCTTCGCGCGCCGGAGTTCGCGTCGGCTCCCACCCTGCGGCTGAAAGGCGACAGTGGTCTCCTCAAGAAAACCAGTGAATCGGTTGCTGTTGACCGTAATGAGCGTCTGCAAACCATGTGGGTCGCCGACGAAATCAATGAAAGCAATCCAGCTCCTTTCCAGTTTCAACGCCCCGTACGCCGTCCTCAAACTGAAGACCTGGTCGAGCACGGCGCCTGTGAGAGTCTCGCCGGTGTCGAGCACGAGGACGTCCGGGGCGGCCGTTACTGCTGCGGCGGCAGGAAGCACAGGTTTCAGAACTCCGGCCACGACGCCCAGGGCGAGGACCGCCACCGCTGTCCTTGTCTTCCAGGTTGCGATCATCGTGGTGGGTCTCGGGAAATGAACAACATTGTTGCCACGACACCGAGGGCAGTGGCGAGGCCGAAGAGCCAGGCCAGCGTGGTGAGTTCGTCCACGGGCTTCGTGAATCCTCCGAGCACTTTCTCCATGGTGCCGACCATTTCGAGATAGGAGAGCTCCTTCAGCCCGGCAAAGTCAAAGAGCAGGTTGGAAATGTGGTAAAGGCCGACGACGCTGAGGATTGCCACCAGCGCGTTGCGAAAGAGCATCAACGCCGTCAGCGTGAGCGTTACCAGCAGGCAGGCAGTGCCTACGACTTTTCCGAGGCCGATGAGCATCCAGCCCATAGTAACCGAAGTGCTCTGCGAGGCGGATTCGCCGGCCTTGCGGCCGGTCAGCAAGTTCAGAATCGCGGTGGCGCGGTTGGGCTGCTCCTTGGGCGAAGGCAGGATAAGCTTGACGTCGGCGGGCATGCCGAGCAGGCCAAGGGTGCCGTCGCCTTTGAAACGGACGACGGCATAATTGCAGTCCCGTCCCCAGCGGTCGGGCTGCGTCATGGCGCCCAACTGCTCGATCGTCCCTTTGTATTCCGTCTTCTCGATCTTGACGTAAGCGGTCAGCCCGGTCTTAAGCCGCTTGAACTCCTCGAATTTATAGACGGGCACGCGGATCTGGTAATCATCCAGGGGCGCCACGGTGAAGAGCTGTGCGCCCACGGTCATGAATTGAGCTGGCTGAACCAGCACCTCCGTGACATACCCCGAGACCGGCGAGTTAATGGTCGTGTATCCCAGCCGGCGGCGGGCATCCCGGACCCGGGCCACGGCGTTCTCGACGGCGCGCTCCGCCGGAGGGATGGCGGCTTCCGCTAACGAGAGCGCGCTGCCGGCATTCACCAGGTCCCGCTTTCGCGACCGCACGTCGGTCTGGCGATCGGCCTGCTCCAGTTTGCTGAGGAGATCTTTGGCGACGAGGCTCCGCTCCGCCTTCTCGAGGGCGTCCTCGGCCTGCGCGACATTGCGCCGGGCATCCTCCACTTTGCGCCGGGCATTGATAACTTCAGTGCGCGCATTTTCCTCGGCGCGGCGCTCGGTTTCCAGCTCATCGAACACCACGCGGTCATCCAGGACCGCCAATGTGTCCCCGGCGCGGACTGAATCCCCTACTTTGAGGGTCATTTCCTTTACCGTGCCGCCCACCTCGTTGAAAATCTTCTTCGGTTCCCACGCCTCAACTTTGGTGTTGCGCGCCGCCGAGGTGACATAACCCTCCTCGGTGCGGACTAGCTTGTCCTGCCGAATGGCCCAAATGCTCGTCGGCAACAGGGTTCCAGCGATCAAAAGGACGATCGCCAGGCAGCGAGCCAGCAGCTTGCCAACGATGTACTCCCCGCGCGTGACCCCCCGGGAAAGAATGGCGTCGTTCAGACAGTCGGCCTCGCGGGCGAGCGTCGAGCCGGCGATAAAGATCACGCCGTGCATCCAGACGAGCAGGTAGGTCGCATATACGGCCTCGAGCATTTGGCTCGCCGCCTTTTGACCCGCCTGCATGCCCTTCAGCTCCAGCACAGTAAGGACCACTGAGGCCAGAAAGAATCCGCGGCAGAGCCATGACCGGGCCATCGCCGCCAGGTCCGCCCGAATAAAGAGGCGGATTGATTGCCACCGCGTGGGTGGCCGTCGCGCGGCCTTTGTCGCAGACGACGCCTGCGCCGCCGGCGGCAATTGTCCGGTGACCGGCTCAGATGTGGCAGCGGGGGAAGTCATGCGCTATTTGCCCGCGCGCAGGAAGCCGCTGAACTCGTCTTCAGTAATCAGCTTGAGATACGCGTCTTCCAACTGGCGTCCGGTCGAATTGACGCCTTCGATGTGCGCGTTTGTTTCATGGGCCAGTGCCAGCAGGGAATCAAGCACTTCACTTAACTGTTCATCCGCCCCCAGCTCAAGCCGCAGCCGCTCTTTGTCCTGCGAATAGTTCACGCGTTTCAGGCGGTCGCGGACCGCCACGCGAAACGCATCGCTGGGACCGGACACACGCAGTTCCAGCATGCTCTTGGGGAGTAGATCCTCCAGTGCGGCGCGGGTACCCTCAAACAAGCACTGGCCTTTATTCAAGATCAACAGCCGGTCGCATGAGCGATCAATGTCCCCCAGGATGTGCGAACTCAGGAACACCGTCTTGCGGCCGCGCATCTGGTCGAGCAATTCCAGCGTCTGCCGCCGGCTGATGGGGTCGAGCCCGGCCGTGGGTTCATCCCATACCAGCAGCTCAGGGTCGTTCATGAGGGACGCCGCAATCCCCAGCCGCGTCTTCATCCCGGTCGAATAAGTGCCGATCTTGCGCCCCGCGTCGTCCATCAGGCCAACCGCCCGCAGTAGTGTCCCCATTCGGGAGTGCCTTTCACGGTTTCCCAGCCCAAAGCACCGGCCGACAAAAGTCAGGTAGCCTATGGCCGACTGATCCTTGGGGAACACCGGCTCATCCGACAAGAACCCGACCCGCTGCCGCAAGGCTTTGGCCCCGGGTGTCATTCTCTCGCCGAAAACGCGAACCTCGCCGGCGCTTGGGGTAATCAGCCCCAACCCGAGGCGGATCGAAGTGGATTTCCCCGAGCCGTTGGCCCCCAGCAGCCCGATCGTGGAGCCGCTCGGGAGGGAGAAAGAGACATCCGCCAGACCAATCTGGCGGTGTTGATACACCTTGGACACCCGCTCGAATCTGAGGACTTCTGACACGTCAGTTGACCTTGGCAAATGCGAGCGAAGAGTCAAGCCTCGAACTGTCGCTGCCTGACCAAATAGCTACCTACGCCAACTGATGGAAACACCGCTAACGCGAGAAGTCGTTGGAAAAGTCCGTCGTACAACTGCCGGTCGAGCGGGACCACATTGAACATCAGCGCGGCAAGAGCAAGAACTGTCGCGACGAAATAGACTCTCACTGGGGCACGGACTTCCTTCCACACCGCCGCACCGATTACGACGGGAAGGGCCACGGCAGCAATCTGAAACGGGTTCTGGCCGTGCCTCGGATTCGGCATCGGAAACACACCGGCCCAGAGATGCATCAGAGCCGACAAGGCAACCACGGCTGCCGTAACCCAGATGAGAGCACGGGGCGTCCCCACGCCGTTGAGGCCCCGAAGAAAGCCCCACGACGCGATGATCGTGGTAAAGCCTGTTACGATCGCACCGATATTGAACACCGCCGGATACCGTGCCAGATCCGACCCGAGCTGACTGGCGGACTGACTGAGGAAGCTGTAACCGGGAAAGAAGAGCGCAGCGACGATCTGACTGCCGAAGTATAAAAATGGCACGGCGATGCCGAATCCGAGCGCCATGCTGGTAAGATGGTCCTGAGACGACGGCGTGTTATGAACGGTCATAAAATGTTCCTTTTCTATAGTGGCGACCTAGCCGGGCTGCGAATAAAAATGCGCCTCTCCATATATTAGGGGAGCGGCTTGGTGAAAATGGTGTTGGCGGGAAGTGGTTGATGGGTGCGTTGTTACGCATACCGTTAACGTTAATGGGTCACGGGAATGGGGCGCTTGGGGGTGAAATTATTTTGCTGAATTATTGTAAGTGGCTGCAAATGCGGCAGGACTTTCTTTCAGGTTGTAACTGTTCTATCCGAGGGCAAATTCAGCGCAAGCCAGCCCGCGCCCAGCTCCGTAGGAGCGACATGTTTATAGTAACCGTGCCCCCGATGATTTGCTCAAGCTCCGTCGGAGCGGCATGGTCCACGCCGGACCTCACCATGCCGCCCGGATGGGGCTTAAGACGGTTCTGTTTGGGCGCTGGTACTATAAACATGTCGCTCCTACGGAGCTGGTCGCTCAGCTCCCGGCGGTCACTGCCCCCCTCGCTGGCCCCGCAGTCGTGCGATGCCAGTTCGGCATTCGGACCGTAGAAACGGCTTCTCCTGCTGCCTCTACAGGATGTTTGTAACGTGGAAAATGGTGCTGGGGTTCCACACTAGCGGAAGGGCTCCCGACGCGCTGGAGGCCATTATACGACCATTACGGGCCAGTGCGGCCAGGCCTCCTCCGCTGCTCCGCCGTGCCCTCGCCAGAACCCCCAACAACCCCTGCTATCGTGAGGCTACGACTCCAAGGCGGCCATCCGGCTGCAAAACTCCATGCGAGCGCGGCTATTCATCAAAAACGCTGCGATTTGAGGAACTCCATGGGGGAATTTTGCCAAAAACCTCAAAAGACTGTAGAAGATCGGTGAGATATGGCATTGCACATTGGCACCTCGGGCTGGAGTTACAATCATTGGGAAGGCGTTCTCTACCCTCTGCATACGCCGGTCCACGCCCGGCTTAGGTTTTACGTTGCTCGCTTCCCGACCGTAGAGATCAATTCCACATTTTACCGGTGGCCGAAGACAGCGACGTTTCAATCCTGGCAGAAACGACTGCCGTCAGGTTTCCTGATGAGCGTCAAAGC
>Ga0224558_1002202_pt1 | contig 18452 bp, 14 predicted proteins | sample 714S32024metaG_FD_180682 | JGI IMG/M metagenome (GOLD analysis project Ga0224558, IMG submission 180682) | Peat soil microbial communities from Stordalen Mire, Sweden - 717 S3 20-24 | ecosystem: Environmental > Terrestrial > Soil > Wetlands > Peat | place: Sweden: Norrbotten County, Stordalen...
CACCACGCCCCGCGCATCATGAACACAAATCTCAACCCCCCAATCCCTACCCCGCGCTCCTTGACCGGCGAGGGGCTGGCAGCCGCGGTCGGCATAATGGGTTCGGCTTTGCTCGTCGCCAAGAGGCTCTTTGCCGCAAAGCTACCCAAGCCCGAGCCCATGAGCCGCGCCGACTTCTACGCCGAGATGATCGCCCTCAAGGACCAGATGCATGCCGACCACCTCGCCCTGCTGGAGAAGCTCGACGCCAACCACCGGGAGCTGCTCGCCACCCTGGACCGGCAGGTCACCCGCATCAATGCCCTCGAATCCGCCCTCGCCCGCGTGGACGAGCGCACCAGGAACTAACCATGCAACCCCCTCCCCATGGTAAGGACGCGTTCCACCGCGTCCCTGACTCCGCACAGAAACGCTCTGCCATGTGCCATCTGCCATTTGCCATTTCCGGCTCCCCCTGCTTGCGTCCCTCGCGTCTCTGCGGTCCCTGCGTGCGCGTCCCGACCTGGCAGACGGCGCTCCAGAACTCAGTGCTCGCCAAATGGGCCAGCATGCTCTCGCCTCTCCCCTTTCTCTGCGTCCCTCGCGTCTCTGCGGTTCCTCTACGTGCATCCCGAACTAGCGGACATCGCTCTAGGAACCTGACTCGCGGGGACGCTCGCCCTCCCGGGCAACCATTTTCGGCGCGTGCAACTCGGTCGGCTCTGCTGGCCACGCGCGCCGTTTCACAACAACAACAAACAACAACAACAACAATAGAAAGTAAGCTATTAACGTATGAAAATACTAGACATCCCCCAATCAGGTAAACGTGGCCTGAACGTCTCGCAGGCTGGCCAGTTCGGCCAGATCAGCCGCGCTCTCGCCATCCCCTCCAACCCCCGCAGCCCCTCCCAGATGGGGGTCCGCATCATCCTCGGCCGCGTGGCCGCCCGCTGGCGCTCGCTTCAGGAAGCTCAACGGGCTGCCTGGATGGCCGCCGCCAAGGAAACCAAGAGCACCACCCGCCTGGGCCAGAACGGCACCCTCAGCGGCTTCCAGTTGTTCGCCAAGATCAACTGCACCCTGGCCCAATTCGGCCAGGACCAGGTGGACACGCCGCCGACCCAGCCCCAGTTCCCCGACCTGGCGCCCCAGAACCTGGTCATCACCAACACCGGGGGCGCCATCGCCCTCAACCTGGGCTGCCCGACCAACCCCGGCGAAAACACCATCATTCGCGCCTCCGCCCCGGTCAGCCAGGGCCGCGAGACCTGCAATGACTTCCGGATCATCGGCACCTGCCCGGTCCCCGTGGGCGGCTCTGCCGACATCACCAGCCTCTACACGGCCCGCTACGGTGCGCCGCTGGTGGCCAAGAAAATATACCTCCGGATCAACCAGTTCGTTGGCGGGTGGGAAAGCCTGCCCACGACCTTCTGGGCCATCGTCCCCGCGGCTTAATCCACTCTCGTAGTGGCGCAGGCGTCTCGCCTGCGAGTTAACCGGGCGTCCCGCCCGGTGACCTCTCCGGGTCTTGGCACGGGGCTTAATTGCCCACCCCCGGCTTCCACGCGGGCAGGCGTCCTCCCGGGCGCCTGCCCGCTCTAGCCCCGGACCAAGTCTCGTATCCACCATTTACGAATGAAAAGTAACGTATGAAACTAAAATACATCTCCCGGAATGAGAAAGATCCTTCGGCGGTCGTGTGCGCGGGCCGCTATGGCCTCGTAAGCCGCAGCCGCGTCATTCCCACAAACCCACGAACCCAACGTCAGTTGGACGTCCGCCGGCATTTGGCGGAGCAGGCACGGCGCTTCGGTCACCTTACCGACGCGCAGCGCGATGCCTGGCACGCGGCCGCCGCCACGTACCAGTCGCATCCCCGGCAAGGCCAAAGCGGCCCGCTGACGGGGCTGCACCTGTTCATCAGGGTCAACTGCAAACTGGCCCTCTTCGGTCTGGAACCGCTAAACACGCCACCGCCGCCGCCCGTGTTCCCGAAACTGGCGCCGCAGGACCTCGTCATCACCAACACGGCCCGCGTTATCGCGGTAAAGCTGGTCTGTCCGGCAGACCCGGGTGATAACACGGTGTTGCGGGCAAGCCCGTCGCAATCGCCGGGGCGCGGAACATGCGGGGAATTCCGCATCATCGGCACATGCCCGGCGCCGGTGGCTGGTCTAGCGGACATCACGGCGCTCTACACCGCTTGCTTCGGCCTGCCGCCGGTGGGTCGGCGAATCTTCCTGCGGACGAGCACGATGGTGAGCGGATTCGAGAGCCTGCCCCGTGAGTTCCGCGCCCTGGTACCCGCGCCGTGACCGCGAGTGTGTTTCTCTCTCTCCCAGGGCAGGCAGGGACAGCTCCCCACCAGCAGGGCATCTGAAACCTTCACCGGTTGGCTCATGCATACCGGGTAGCAAAATGCTACCCTGTATCAACGGCAGGAAGTGGCAAAGACGTGGCAAAAACAGCCATTTCAGAAGGGCTTGATGATCTGCGTAAGTCCTTGATTATCAATGGCGCGTCCGGCAGGACTTGAACCTGCAACCTTCTGATCCGAAGTCAGAAGCTCTATCCAATTGAGCTACGGACGCGTTGGAAATGCACGGTCTATGAATAATCTATGGTGTTTGCGCTGGCCGCACAAGGCAAGCGGCACCTTCTGAATACATGACAAGATGTGGAAGGCGAGCTGCTTTGCAGGTGACGCTGTTCACGGGAGAATGTTACCTGGAGGGTCTGTCGGGGTCAACTTCCGATGACAAGGGGCGAGTAGGACCTGAGTCCGGTGGTGGAGATTTGTTCGATTGTCATTGTGCCGGGGCGCCGGCACATTCGGCAGTGGTCATGCGCAAATTGGTATCTACCCTCACCGGCCTCGAATATCCCTTTGAGCGGTTCGAGGAATTCGCCGATAACGGCGAGGCGTTGGAAGTGGCTGTCGCGGGCGTCGAGGAGGCTCGGCCTCGGCCCGGCCGCCACATTTGGGAACGCTTCGCGGAGTTCCTTCCGTTCAAGGCTATGGATGCCTCCGCTTCGCTGGGAGAAGGCAATACCCCCTTGGTGGATGCGGGCGGGCGGCTCAAATCGTTTGCCGGCGTCAACCGCCTGCTGCTGAAGAACGAAACGCAGAACCCGACCTGGAGTTTCAAGGACCGCGGCTCGCTTGCCTGTATCTTCATGGCGCAGGAGATGGGCGAGCGGACGACGGCGACTATTTCGACGGGCAACATGGGCCATTCCATCGCCGCCTACGGCGCCCGGTCGGGAATCAAAGCGCTGGTGTTCGTACCGGAGTTCGCCCCCCGGGAGAAACTCATGGCCATGACCATGCACGGCGCGACCGTCATCCGGGTTCGTGCGCCCGATTATGCCGCAATGAAGAAGGAGGTGCTCGGGCTATGGAAGGACTTTAAACTCCGCATCGTGTCGGGCAACGGGCCCATCCGCACCGAGGGCTACAAACTAACCGCGTTTGAGCTGTTCGAGCAGTTGCAGGGTGAACCGCCGGACTACATCGCGGTGCCGACTTCGGCGTGCGGGCACATCCGCGGGTTGTTCAAAGGCTTCCGCGAACTGCTGGCGGCCGGGCTTATTGGCCGGCTACCGCGCATGATTGTGGTGCAGGCCGCCAACAACAGCCCAATTGTCAGCGCCATCAAGCAGGGGGTGAAGCACGTAATCCCGTTCTCGAACTTCCATACGGTGGCCGAGGCCATCACCACCGGCAACCCGATGGGCGGCGACGAGATCATCGCCAAAGCCAGCGAGCACGGCTGGCTGGCCGAGGACGCTGCCGAGGCGGAAATACTGGAAGCCCAGCGCGTATTTGCCGAGGCGGGCTGGTTCGTCGAATCGGCGACCGCGACCGTGCTCTGCGCCGTGAGGAGGCTGCGCGCGGCGGGCAGAATCGGCGCGGGCGACTCGGTCGTCCTGATGCTGACCGGCGCCGGCCTCAAAGACCTCGACGCACTCAAGCACCAGTCTTTCAACGTCATCGAGAGCAACCTTGATAACGTGCGCAGCGACCTGGAGCGGGCGCTCTTGTAAACCAAAGCAATTCGGTTTGACACCACTCCCGACTACCTGGATACTGCGGTCACGTGTGCTGTCGGAGAATCCACGCACGGGGAATGGCTATTTGGTTGCAAGCCCAGGCCCGCGTCGGCCAATGGAGCGTTGTCGTGAGCATTCCAGTGCTGGGACAAAAATAACCTAAGCAGAAGAAAACCAATGAAAACGTGCATTAAAGATCTATTGCTCCTACCCGCGCTGATCGCCCTTCTCGGTTGGATACCGGCTGGTCGGGTAGCGGCGCAGACCTTCACGACCCTTTATAGTTTTACGGCATGGTCTGGTTCTTATCCTTATTTCAACAGCGACGGAATGGATTCGGATGCCGGGTTGACTTTATCGGGCAATACCCTGTATGGGACAGCGTCTGAAGGCGGCCCAAACGGCAATGGCACGGTGTTCGCCGTCAATACCAATGGCACGGGCTTTACGAACCTGCATAGTTTCACGGCAGCCTCTGGGTCTGCAGGTGTTTATAGTAATGGTACCAACAGCGACGGCGCTACTCCGGTTGGCGGATTGATTTTATCGGGCAATACCCTGTATGGGACGGCGTTTGCAGGCGGCCCAAACGGCAATGGCACGGTGTTTGCCGTTCAAACCGATGGCACGGGTTTTACGAATCTTTATAGTTTCACGGCAAGCAGCACTAATTCTTCAGGTGTCTACACGAACAGCGACGGAGCTAATCCGCATGCCGGATTGGTTTTATCGGGCGACACGCTCTATGGCACGGCGTCTGGAGGCGGCACAAACGGCAATGGCACAGTGTTCGCCGTTCACACCGATGGCGCGGGTTTTACGACGCTTTATGCTTTCACGGCAACTGATGCGAACGGCCACACCAGCGACGGAGCTGGGCCGGATGCCGGGTTGTTTTTATCGGGCAATACCCTGTATGGGACGGCGTCTTTTGGCGGCAATTCTGGCTTTGGCGCGGTGTTCGCCGTCAACACCGATGGCACGGGTTTTACGAACTTGCATAGCTTCACGGCACTCATAGGTGGGTGGGACAGTGACGGCTGGAGTTATACCAACAGCGACGGAGCTTTTCCACATGCCGGATTGATTTTATTGGGCAACACCCTGTATGGGACGGCATTTCAGGGCGGCTATTGGGGCGATGGCGCGGTGTTCGCCGTTCACACCGATGGCACGGGTTTTACAAACCTGCACAATCTTAATGATTCATGGAACGGGGTAGGTTACGGCAGCGACGGAGCTAATCCGTATGCCGGATTGATTTTATCGGGGAACACCCTGTATGGGACGGCATCTCAGGGCGGCTATTGGGGCGCTGGCACGGTGTTCGCCGTTCACACCGATGGCACGGGTTTTACAAACCTGCACAATCTTAATGGTTCATGGAACGGGGTAGGTTACGGCAGCGACGGGGCTAATTCGCATGCCGGTTTGATTTTATCGGGCAACACGCTGTATGGGACGGCTTCTGGTGGCGGCAGTTCTGGCAGTGGCGCGGTGTTCAGTCTTTCGTTGCCGCCGCCGCCGCAACTCACAATAGTACCTTCAGGAGCAAATGTTATATTGACGTGGCCGGCCAATAACGCCGGGTTCACTTTGCAATCCACCACGAACCTGGTTGCACCAGCGGTCTGGAGCACCGTTTCTTCGGGGCCAATCGTAATTGGTGGGCAGAACTTAGTTATCAATCCCGTCTCCGGCACACAGCAGTTTTTCCGGTTGAGCCAATGATCTCTCGGAATCGGATGATGTCCAGCGTCTCGCACTTGTGGCGGACGCTAGGATGCTTGAGCATGTGCCAGTTGATCGCGACGCGCCAGTGGCAGAGCGCCCTGGTTCTAGAACCGGACTGCCTAGGGCCGGTATGTTCCATAGCCGCTATTGAACGCTTCTTGCATGGAGGCTGGCACCCCTGAAACTCCAGGCCAGTCGCTAGGCCAACCGGCTGACCGAAGGTCTGCCCCACACTCCGACTTGAACAGTTGCGAGCCTTCTGCACGATTGCAAAACCGGGCACCGTAAGGTTAGCTGAAGGCCATGAGTGTCGAAACCGTCCTCGTCACCGGAGCGTCGTCAGGCATTGGTCTTGAGCTGGCCAAGTGCTTCGCCGCCGACGGTTGCCGGCTCGTGCTCGTGGCCCGCAAAGGGATCGTGCTCGAGGCGCTGGCGGCTGAGCTGCGCGAGGCCCACAAGATCCAGGCGCAGGTGATCACCGCCGACCTCGCGCAGCCGGAAAGCCCGATACGCCTGCTGGCCCATCTGAACAGTGCCGGCCTCAAGGTGGACGTGCTGGTCAATAACGCTGCGTTTGGCGCGCAAGGGAAGTTTGTGGAGCTGCCGCTCGGGCGGCAGCTTGAGATGTTGCAGGTCAATATGACCTCCCTGACGCACCTGACCGGGCTGTTGCTCCCCGGGATGGTCGAGCGCCGCCGCGGGGGCATCCTTAACGTCGCCTCGACCGCCGCCTTTCAACCCGGCCCTGGCATGGCTATTTATTACGCGACTAAAGCCTACGTGCTGTCCTTCAGTGAAGCCCTGGCCGAAGAACTGGCCGGAACGGGCGTGATCGTTACAGTCGTATGCCCGGGCCCCACGGCAACCAACTTCGGCACCGCTGCCAATATGCGGACGCTGGGAATGGTAAAGAAGATATCCATGTCGGCTGAGGCCGTCGCCGTGCTCGGGCATCGCGCTTACCGGAGCGGGAGGGTTGTTGCCATCACCGGTTTGCGCAACCAAGTCCCGGCGTTCCTCACCCGGCTCTTTCCCCGTGCCGCCGTCCGCAAGATCACCAAGCACCTCAACGGAGTAAAATATGACTGACCAGCTTATGCACTGCATCGTCACCGCCGGCCCAACCTATGAGCCGCTAGACAAGGTTCGCCGCCTCACGAACTTCTCAACCGGCCGGCTCGGCTCGGAACTCGTCACCTTCCTGACCGCGCGGGGGCACGACACGACGCTATTAATTGGCGAGCAGTCCACCTATCGGGGCGAGCGTCTCGCGCGGCAGGTTGAGACCTTTACCACCACAGCCAATCTGCGCGACCGCCTGCAAGCCTTGGCCAGCCAGACCGTGGACGCCGTTTTCCACGCGGCGGCAGTGGGCGATTTCGCGTTCGGCAAAGTCTGGCGCTGGGCTCCGGAAGGCGACCTGGAGGAAATGAAAGCCGGCAAAATCTCCACGCGGCAGGGCACATTGCTGGCGGAACTGACACCTACGCCGAAGATCATTGCGGACCTGCGCCAGTGGTTCCCCAACGCACGGCTGGTGGGCTGGAAGTATGAAGTCGAAGGTGGCCGCGCTAATGCGATTCAACTGGCCCAATGCCAGATCACCGAGTGCCGCACAGATGCCTGCGTCGCCAATGGGGCGGCCTATGGCAGCGGTTTCGGCTTGGTGAGAGCCGGGGGCGAACATCAGCATTTGCCGGATACGGCGACGTTGTTCGCGTCACTGGAGAAGTTGGTCCGCGGTAGTTCGGAAGCGCGAAGCTGAGCCGTGAGGGCGGGCAGATTCACTCGTCGCCGCTTCCTGGCAGCAGCCTTGGTATGCGCGCCGGTGCTGGCTGTCGCAGACGCCAGGTGCCTGGAGCCGAAATGGCTCAAGACCAGGCGCCTTCAGCTCGGCAATAGCAAACCAACCCACCGTTTCGTGCACTTCACCGACGTGCATCACAAGGGCGACCGGGCTTACCTGGAAGCAGTCGTCAGGCGGATAAACGCGCTCTCACCGGACTTTGTGTGCTTTACGGGCGATCTGATTGAGGAACCCCGGCATCTGGCGGAGGCCTTGGAGTTATTCGCTGGCATCAAGTCACCGCTGTATGGCGTGCCTGGGAATCATGACTACTGGAGCAAGGCGCCCTTCGAGGACATTGCCAGGTGTTTCGCAGGGACGGGCGGAGCGTGGCTGCTCGACCAGCAGCGAATGACCGGAGACGGGAAGTTCTCTGTTATTGGAGCCACTTGCCTCAGCGCCCACCAGCCACCTCTCCCAGCCAACCCCGCTACCCGGAACATCCTGCTCATTGGTGGATGTTTTCCTTCAGGTTTCAGCTTTGGCCGCCTATGCTACGAGAGGATGACCGCTGCGGCACCAACTCGACTGCTTCCGCCTCTTAGCCAGCCCGTGAACGCGCTGGCTGGGGTCGGGCCGGAACGCGGGGCGCAATTGGCACGGCTGGAGATTCACAACATCGAGGACCTGCTTCTGCATCGTCCCCGGCGCTACGAGGACCGTCGGCATCTCCGGCCCATTGCTCAATTAGAGCTCGGGGAGCCGGCCACCACGCGGGGTACCGCCGTGGCCCTTGGCGTGAAATGGTATAAGAAGCACACGAAGTCCATCTTTGAACTGATACTCGATGACGGGACGGGGCGGCTGCATTGCCGCTGGTGGAACCTGCCGTTCATGGAGAAGTATTTTGCGGTAGGCGACGAGGTGATCGTGTTCGGCAAGCCGGCAGGACTCAAGCCGCGGACGATGGACCACCCGGAAACAGAGGTTGTCGAGAATGGCGAAGAGGACTTTATCCATTTCAACCGCCTGACCCCGGTTTATCCGCTCACGGAGGGCCTGCCGCAACGGTGGGTGCGTGCGCTCATCTGGCGGACCCTCGCCAAATTCGAGGAGCAGATTCCCGAACCTTGGCCGGAGCTGCATCTGGCCGATGGGGTGTCGAACTGGCCGTCGCATGCCCGGGCGATTCGCATGTTGCATTTCCCGGAAACTCTCGCTGATACCGAGCTAGCGCGGCGACGGCTGGCGCTGGATGAGTTTATTGACCTCCAGTGGCAGATACAGTGTCGCCGGCGGAATTTCGAGGCCAAAGCGCGGGCGCTGCCGTGCCGCGGGGACAATCATCTCATCAAGCCCTTTCTGGCCCGGCTCGGCTTTAAACTGACCGAAGCGCAAACCAAGGTCCTGAGGGAGCTGCGCCGGGACTTGTCGGGGCCGCACCCGATGCGTCGGCTGTTGCAGGGCGATGTCGGCTCCGGCAAGACCGTCGTGGCGGCGTGCTGCGCGTTGATGGCGGCGGAAAGCGGCTACCATGTCGCACTCATGGCCCCAACCGAAGTGCTGGCGGAACAGCACTTTGGGAACTTCACGAGCTGGCTTGGGCCGCTGGGCGTGGCGGTGGAACTGCGAACGGGAAGCAGGAAGACGACCGATTTCCAAGAGGTGAAGTCCGAAGTCCGAAGTCCGAAGTCCGAAGTCCGAAGTCAGGAGCCAGGAATCGGGAGTCAGCATCCGGCATCCGGCGCCGTGCAGCGACCAACGCTCACTATCGGGACGCACGCGCTGATCGAGGGCGGCTTTACGCCGAACAATCTTGGGCTGGTGATTATTGACGAGCAGCACAAGTTCGGGGTGGCGCAGCGCGAGCAACTGGTGCGCAAGGGCCATTATCCGCATTTGCTGGTGATGACCGCGACGCCCATTCCGCGCACGCTCGGGTTAACGCTCTATGGCGAGCTGGACGTGTCCGTGATAGACGAAATGCCGCCCGGGCGCGGGAGCATCAAGACCTTTGTCCGTGCGGCGGACAAGCTGCCACAGGTATGGGCGTTCATCCGCGGCAAACTGGCTGAGGGCCGGCAGGCGTTTGTGGTGTATCCGCGAGTTGAGGAAACGGGCCCGGACGGGGTCAAGGCCGTTACGAAGGAATTCGAGAACCTGCAGCGGACGCTTACGCCGTTCCGCGTCGGGCTGCTGCACGGGCGGCTGCGATCCAAAGAGAAGGAAGACGTGATGGCCGCATTTCGCGCCCGTGAGGTCCAGGTGCTGTTAGCGACCTCATTGATCGAGGTGGGGGTGGATGTGCCGAACGCGACCATCATGCTGGTCGAGAACGCCGAGCTGTTTGGTCTGGCCCAGCTTCACCAACTGCGCGGGCGCATCGGCCGGGGCGCGCATGACTCGTATTGCATTCTGGTCGCCGCCGCGAAGAGCAAAGAGGCGCGCATGCGCTTGCGGGTGCTTGAAGAAACGACCGACGGCTTCCGTATTGCGGAGGCGGACCTGAAGCTACGCGGCCCAGGTGAACTGCTAGGCCAGCAGCAAAGCGGGATACCCAGGTTTCGGTTTGGAGATTTGACGGCTGACCTGGAATTGATCCAGCAGGCGCGGCAGTTGGCGGCGCAGTTGCAGGGTGAGACGGCAGGCGCCCGATAGTGCAATTGATCTTGCAGGGCAGGCGAGACGCTTGCCCGGCTATTGGAGGCGGAAGACGTCGAATTGCTCGCCGTATTGGGCCAGGTAGTAGAGGGAATAGGAGCGTTTGAAGACCAGGATCGGGAGCAGTAATACCGTGCCCAGGAATGGAATCATGAGCACGCAGCCCAAGATGCAACACGTCAACAGTACCGCGGTCAGGACCAGGACGAAGATCGCCAGGGCCAGGATGATCTGGAAAATGAAATAGACGAGGAAGCGGCCCGGGTTGGCCGCGAGCAGGCCCAGCAACACTCCCCAACTCGGCAAACACATGGCCCCACGCCGGAACATGATCGGGACAACGAAATCCGTGGTCAGCTTGCCAAGAATCCAGAATACGACTGCAACCAGCGCTAACATCAGGCCGATACCTGCCAGCTCCATGATCCCGCCCACGCTCAGTTCACCGCGGTCCAACACACGCCAGCCAACGAGGGCCATGACTGCGACCAGCGGCAGGGTCCCAGCCAACCCAAGCAGACCGAGGCCGAGACGGAACCAGAACAGGCCATTGGCCTCGCGTGCGAACTTACGCCAGGGGACTGCCACCTCGGCTTTATCGAGCGCGACGCAATGGAGAAACATGAATCGTCCCCGGCTGCTGAGCCAAAGCAGGAGCACCCAAACGGCAACGCCCACGAGCACCAGGATTGCTGCCAGCGGAACGATCCAGATCAGGTTTTGGGCGACGTAATGCCGTGTTTGCTCGACCCATTCGCGGGCGGCGGCGGCGCCTCCGCTGTGTGGGGAGCTGAAGTTGTAGCCGCCGTGGAATCCGCCCCGGCCGAGGTAGGCCAGCCAGGCGCAAAAGCCGATAGTGATCCATTTGCCGAGGTCAAAGGGCTGAAAGAGCACGCGCTTGACCCGTTCGATGGCTTGGCCGACCGGAAGGGAAACGCTGACTTGTTCTGGCGGAGGAGTCATAGGTTGCATTGGGTTGATCGGCCTGATCGCCGTGGAATCTTACGCTGGGCCCTGCGGGCGTTGAAGCAAATTCTTGGCCGCCGAAACGCCCGGCAGGAGAGGATTCGGGGCTGCAAAGCAGTGAGGTTCCTGGGGAAAAATAGTGAAGAAAGTTGTTGTCAAACAAGGGGCTTTCCCCTAATTATCGGCAGAAATGCACCGGTTTTGGTGCGAGGGTAGACCGGTTTTACCCTCAATATGCATAGTTGTTAATTAGTTACAGTACAGATTAAACATAACAATCGAAACATCGGAGGAACGAATGAAGTTTAATAAATGGACAGTAGCTCTGGCTGCCCTCGGGGTGGTCAGCTTCGGATCCGCTGCCAAAGCCGAGGAAGCGGCAAGTCCGGTCATGACCGCGCTGGCGGCCACGACGATCAGCGGTTACGTTGATACGTCGGCGGAGTGGAATCCTAATGGAAATGCGGGCAACGCGAATCTGCCACCGTACAAGTTCAACTCGGCCAGCAAGGCCGACGGGTTCAACCTGGACGTCATCCAGCTCAGGATCGACAAGCCGTTGAGTGAATCGGACTGGGCTGCCGGTTACCGCGCGGACCTGTGGTTCGGGCCAGACGCCAACGCGCTGGGCACCTCATCAATGTTCAACAACACCAGTGACTTCGGCCTCAGGCAGGCCTACGTGGCGCTGCGCGCCCCGGTGGGAACGGGTCTGGACTTCAAGATGGGTGTCTTTGATAGCATCATCGGGTATGAGTCTATCGAGGCCGGCAATGACCCCAACTTCACCCGGTCGTACGGCAATAGCATGGAACCGCAAACCCACACTGGGCTGTTGGCTAGCTACCGCTTCTGCGATGCGTTCAGCGCCTCGGCGGGCGTAGCCAATACGGTCAACTCCGCCATCAACTCCCGTGCCCAGCAAGGATCTACGGGGATGTATCCGTCGGTGTGGGATAACTTCTACACTCAAAACAACCTCACCCCCCCTGCGGCGGGGACGGATGCCAAATCCGATTCTTTCAAGAGTTACATGGGGTCGATTGCTCTGACTGCACCCGAGAGCATGGGATTTCTGAGTGGCTCAACACTGTATGCCGGCATCGTCAGCGGCTACAATAATTCGATCTGGGGTTCTGGCCTCGGCGCCAACCAGACCAGCTATTACGTCGGAGCCACGGTAGCGACGCCTGTGACGGGCCTGCGTCTGGGCGCAGCGTTTGACTACCTTCACTTCCAGGATCTTGGCAATAATACTGGGCTTGGGAGTTTCTCGGCCGATCCATACGCCTGGGCAACGGCGGGGTATGTCTCCTATCAAGCAACGGAGAAGCTGAGTTTCCATGTGCGCGCGGAATACACGGAACAAAAGTACGGCTTCCAACTTGATGAAACGTCGTTTGGGCCTCCGAAGACCAGGATCTTCGCCGCGACGTTCACCACGCAGTATGACCTGTGGAAGAACGTGATCAGCCGCGTGGAATTCCGTTGGGACCGCTCGGTGAACGGGCAGGACATGTTCCAAGGCACTGAACCTGGTGTGCCGGTGAGGCTTAACGCCTTCCTGCTGGCAGCCAACATCATCTACAAGTTCTAAGCTGGGTTAGAGCCTTAGCATTGAGACCCCTTCCGAGAAAATCGGGAGGGGTTTTTTGTTTAATCCGCAAGGTCCGAGGCCTGAGGTTCCATCGCGCAGAACTCACTCGGCTGGCGGTAAAGCAAATCTCTGGTACCAGTGGGCACTTGATACTGTGTAGTAACCAGGTATAAATCAGGTATATACCAGGAATAGACCAGGTACTAAGCGCACGGGTCTGGCGCTGGTTGGGAGGTGCAGGGGTTGGGATAAGGGGTTGGGGTTGATTGTATTATCTGGGCAAGATGGCGAGTTTTGATCAGGGAGAGCAGGAATCGACGCGGTTGTTTTTCATTCAAGTACATCAATAAGGTTGTAAGTAGCTATATTTATGGCACTTACATTATTATCCATCAGTTGGCACGACTGGTGCGTAGGGTGTGGACAATAATCTGTGCGTGGGGGCGGGCTGGATGGTTCGCGAGCACTGCGTACGGGAGCAACAGAACTGAAGATCATGAAGTATAATGCATGGACCTTGACTCTGATTGGCGCCGGACTTGTTAGTCTCCCGGCGGTGGCACACGCCGAGGAAAGCACGAACGCCGTCTTAACCGCCCTGACGAGCACGACGATCAGTGGCTACGTGGACGCCTCAGCGCATTGGAACCCCGGCACGGGCAACGTCAACCTGCCTGTCTATACGCCTAACGGTGTGTCTGGCGGCAGCAAGGCGGACGGATTCAACCTGGACGTGGTGGCGCTGACTCTCAACAAGCCGCCCGGGGAGGGGGACTGGGGGGCTGGCTACAATGCGACCTTGCTTTTCGGGCCCGATGCTGTCGGCTACAATAATTCCCCTGGAACGTCGAAGAGCGACTTCAGCCTCAAGGATGCCTATGTGGAGCTCCGCGCCCCAGTGGGCAATGGGCTGGATTTCAAGCTGGGCACATTCACTGAAATCCTGGGTTACGAAGTGTACGAGACGGGAAGTAATCCCAATTACACCCGGTCGTATGGCTATGAGATTGAGCCGACGGCGTTGACGGGAATGTTGTTGACTTACCAGTTCTCGCCGCTGATTACGGCGCAGGCGGGCATTGCCGATACGTGGAGCGCGGGTATTGACGCGCGCAGCAACCCGCCTAAAGCCGAATCCTTCAAGACTTACCTGGGCGGTGTGACTTTAACGGCCCCGGATAGCTTCGGCTTTTTGGCCGGTTCGACGCTATCGGGCGGTGTTATCAATGGCTACGATGCGGTGACGACCGGGGCCATCAAGACGAGCTTTTACGCGGGGGGAACTTTCAAGACGCCGATTAAGAGCCTATCGGTGGGGCTGGCCTACGACTATTGCGCCCTGGGCAACAACACCACGACTGATCCGGCTACCGGCGACCTGGTGCCGCACTCATCGGGATACCAAAACGCCGGTGCGGCTTATTTGGTGTGGCAAGCGACCGAGAAACTGAGTTTCAACACCCGCGCGGAATACTTCTCGCAGAGCGACTATCTAGCGGGGTCAGGAATGCCACCGAGGGCGTTCGCACTGACCGAGACGATCCAATATTCGCTGTGGAAGAATGTGATCAGCCGGCTGGAAGTTCGCTGGGACCATTCGCTGAACGGTTCAGATGCGTACGGCGGCACTGCGTCCAATCCTGCGCCAACGCAACAAAGCGCCTTTCTGGTGGCTGCCAACCTGATTTACAAGTTTTAGTCTGACAGTAAGTTCCTCCAAGCCCCTTCCGTCCGAAGCGGAAGGGGCCTTTTATTATGGTGGGTAGCGCGCGTTAGCGTGGCGCTATTGAGGGCAGCCTGCGGTTGCTGAAAGACATCTCTCGGCGCTGTGGCCATGTCGGCGCACCGACATTCCTGGCCGCGGCAAGCTCCGGGCATTTCGCAAGCCATCTTGCACATCAAACATTGCTGCGGACAGGAATGTCCGCGCGCCTGTGGTTGGGTCGAGATGCGACGGTTCCTGAAAAGGCCGGCAGAATTGGCTTGCTACAGACCGCCGTTTGCCGTTTTGATTGGCTCAGTGTGGGTCGTGCGCGGGCTAATGGGAAGCAGCGGCAGCGCGTGGAGTACGGGGTGTACGGTATCGGACAGAGATCAGGAACTGAGTCAAAAAGGAACCTATGAATTGTAACGCATGGACTTTGGCGCTGGTGGGAGCAGGACTGGTCAGTGTGCCTGCCGTAGCGGGAGCGGAGGAGAAACCCAACCCGTTGTTGACCAGCCTCTCGTCAACGACCATCAGCGGCTACGTTGACACTTCTGCCCAATGGAACGCGGGCACTGGCGACGCGAACACGCCGGCCTACGCTTTCGGCGGGACAGGCAAAGCCGACGGCTTCAACCTGAACGTGGTCAAACTCATGGTGGAGAAGCCAGTTGACAGCAATCAGGAGTGGGGCGCCGGGTACAAGGTGGATATGTTTTTCGGCCCGGACGCCGATGCGCTGGGGACCCAGTCAACCGGCACGCCGGGCGATTTCTGCGTCAAACAGGCCTACGTGTCCTTGCACGCGCCAGTGGGCAACGGCCTGGATTTTCAGATGGGTGTATGGGACACCATCATCGGCTACGAAGTAACTGATTCGATCAACGACCCGAACTTCACTCGGTCGTATGGTTACACGATAGAGCCGCCGACGCATACCGGCATCCGGGCCGCCTACCAGTTTTCCGAAACGCTCGCGGGGATTGTCGGGGTAGCGGACACTCTTGGCCCGATGATCAACCAGCGCGCGTTCCCGCCCCAGGCGGAGTCGTACAAGACTTACATGGGATCGCTCACGCTGACCGCGCCGCAGAGCTGGGGTGCTTGGGCTGGTTCGACGCTAAGCGGTTGCGTCATCAACGGCTACAACTCGAACGCCAACGCGGCCGCGGGCGCGGATCAGACCAGTTGGTATGTGGGGGGCACGCTCAACACTCCTTTGAAAGGGTTGAAGGTGGGGGCTTCTTACGACTATGCGGGGGTGAGCAGTCAGCCACTGAGCGGCAGCAGTTACGCGAATGCGGTGGCCCTCTATGCTTCGTATCAGGTCACTGAGAAGCTAAGCGTGCACGCGCGCGGCGAGTATGCCTCGAGCGATGCCTTGACCTCCGCCGGAACACCACTCCTGGGGGCGAGCCGGGTGTTTGCTGTGACCGGCACGGTGCAATACGACCTGTGGAAGAACGTCTTGAGCCGGATCGAGTTCCGCTGGGACCACGCGGCGGACGGCTCGGACGCGTACGGCGGGACGCCCGTGGCCGGCAGCGCGGCTCCGGTGCCGGGCACGAGGCAGAATAGCTACATTCTGCTGGCGGATATCAGCTACAAGTTCTGAGCGGCGAGCTAGTCGCCGAGCAGCTTCTTCAAGGTGTCCCGGGCTTTGGCTTCGCGCCCCCGGTCTTCTGCTGGGGGGACAAACTCACGCCGGACAAATTCGAAGTACTCGCAGTAGTTGGCCATGTGCTTCTCCGCGACGGGGTCGGTGCGGCGATCGCGGCACTGCTCAGCGACGCGGGGGTCGTAGCTGATGCAGTTGAGGCACACCTTGAGGTCCGAGTTGCAGGAGTGGCAAGATTCTGACCGGCCCGGCGTGCCCGACAAGGTGTATTCGGTGCCGCACTTCCAACAATGACGTGTCAATGCCATGAGGTCCATTCTAACGGCCGGCGCCAACTTTGTCAGCGCAGAAGGTACGAGCGATACGGGCTACCGAAGCCGGTAGGTGATGCGGGCTTTGGTCAGGTCGTAGGGTGACATTTCCAACCGGACTCGGTCGCCGACGGTCAGGCGCACGAAGTGTTTGCGCATTTTGCCGGAGAGGTGGGCAAGGATTTCATGCTGGTTGTCCAGCTTCACGCGAAACATTGTGCCGGGCAGCACCGTGGCAACAGTACCTTCGATCTCGATGGGTTCCTCGGCGCTCAGAAGGTGTTACTACATTGAGTGGTTTCAGTGGGGCAGGCAGCGGAAGCCAAGGGGGGCGGAGCCGGCATTTCCGTGCTTCCGCCCGGCTTAGACACAATCGCTTAATACCGGGAACGTTGGCGGCCGCCACCGCGACGATCTCCATAACCGCCGCGTCCGCCGCCCCCACCGCCGCCACCGCTGCGCTCTTCGCGTGGCCGGGCTTCGTTGACAGTGAGCGCGCGGCCTTGCATGTCTTTGCCGGCCATGCCCTGAATAGCCGCTTGTGCGGCTTCGGGGGTGGCCATGGTGACAAAGGCAAAGCCACGTGAGCGGCCGGTGGCACGGTCGGTCATGAGATTGACCTCACTCACCGGGCCAAAGGGGGTGAAAAGATCCTGCAGATCGTTTTCGGTGACATCGAAGGAGAGATTCCCTACGAACAGTTTTGTATTCATTATGCTTTCTATTTACTTGCTGACTGCCTCCTGGGCTGTTCCCGACTATCGGGTTTCAAATCGTCACTGAACCGCGTTCATTGAAGATCCACCAGGCCTTGGAATGGCCACTATCATTTAAGTAGGCAAAACGTGCCACCGCCGGCGCGGAATGCAAGAGGGATGTTGGGAAGGCCCGAAATCAGAGAGGCAGGCGCAAAGGGGGGAGGGCCAGCTCAGATAAGGCTCAGATAAGGCTTGCGCGCGAAGTCGGCGTTCCTGCTGAATTATGCCGAGCCGGTCAGTTCCTTCAAGTCAGCGCGGACAGTCTGGTAGGTAGTGCAGTAAGCCAGGACCTGCGGGTCGGGCTCGACGCCCCAGCGGCGGCAGGCTTCGCGGTAGAGGTCCGGCCACCAGTTGCGATGTTGGGTCAGCCCCTGTTGCCGCCAGCTTTCCCAGTTCATCAGCACCCGGGACCAGCACTCGTCGCCGTAGCGGATGGCTTCCTGCGGGTTGGCGAAGTCCTTGAGATACCAGTCGCGGCCGATACGGGCGTGGAGCACTTCGTCGGCCCAGTCATAATCCTGGAACAGGGCGGAAAGCGGGTTCTTTGACGCGAAGCCGACCTCCCATTCGAAGCGTTTGCCGTTCCTGGGCATGAGCCCCTGCTCGATAAAGTAGAGCACGGCGTGGCGTTCGATGGGCTTGAGCTGGGTGTTGAGGCAGAGCGACCATGTGTGGTTGATCATGACCTTGGTCGGCCAGTCAATACCCAGGTCGGCAAAGCCCACTTCGCCCATCATGGCGTGGCGGGCTTCGTCCCAGAGCTGGCGAGTCATGTCGCGATAGTATGCCCAGGGCTTGCCGGTCGTTTCGGTGATGATGCTGGCCATCATCTCAGGCACGTCTACCTCGCGCAGCCGCTTGTAGAACATCATCAAGGTCTTGGGCTCGGGCGGGAAATATTCGTCGTAGAGGAAGACTTCGGCGTTTACACCCATGTTGTAGGGATCGGGGAACCGTTCGTCTCTCTTCGGTACGCGGTCATATTGGTAAGGGTGGGCGGAATGGTGGCGCCGAATGGTGTTGGGCCGAGGGGTTTCGATACCGTCGAGGCCGCCGGCCGCGGCGAGGGAATCATCCAGCAGCGACAGCCAATCGGCCAGGCGCCGGCGGCAGGTGTCGTCCACGAGCGCGGCGGTGGTTTGGGCGCCGAATTTCAGCATATCGCCCAATTCCAGCAGGGCGAAGCGGCAGAGGCGGACCGTGGGATGGTCTGCCAGAGCATTGGCGTCTCGCAGGTGCCGTTCCAGGGCGGTTTTTAGCGCAGGAACCGCCTTTTCG
>Ga0224558_1002203_pt1 | contig 18449 bp, 17 predicted proteins | sample 714S32024metaG_FD_180682 | JGI IMG/M metagenome (GOLD analysis project Ga0224558, IMG submission 180682) | Peat soil microbial communities from Stordalen Mire, Sweden - 717 S3 20-24 | ecosystem: Environmental > Terrestrial > Soil > Wetlands > Peat | place: Sweden: Norrbotten County, Stordalen...
TCGCAAACCGGGGTGGCGCAATCTGAAGGTAAAAGTCGCAGCCGAGCACGTGGAAGTCCGCGCCCGCGACGGCTTCTATTACGGCGTGCCCCCGTTCGCTGACACCAAATCAGTGCGCGACGAAGAGGTGAATGCCCTTGCTTCTTCGTTGGGCTACAGCGGCGTGCCGATGTTTGTGAAAGTGCTCCCGCCAGACGCCGCGCCTGCAGACGCCGGAAAAACTGTGACGGCTTTCCTCATGACCATTCCCGCGACCAGCGTCAGAATCGATCCCTCCCGCCCTAATCCCTTGGATCTCGACGTCGGCGCCATCGCTCTCACCAGGGATACGCGCGAAGCGGCAGAGTTTTTTCATCCCGTCCACGGCAATCCAAATGCCGAGCTTCTCCGGCAATGGACGCGCGAAGGCATCAAGCTGCAAGAGAAGTTGCAACTTCCTCCCGGTTCCTACGACGTCCGCTTTCTTGTGCGCGATAACAACGCCAGCCAGATCGGCACCGTCGTCTTCCCTCTGGATGTTAAGTAAGGTGAATGCACTCGGTGGTCTGATTGCGGCAGCGCTCATTGGCGTGACATCGCGATGACACGCAATGAGCGAGACGTGGGCGCAATTGAGGTTCCTCTTAGGGCATCGCTGAAGCGATACCCTGAAACGAAACCGGAGTTTTTCCGCAGCCTGTGAGGGCGTGCGATCAACGCCGCGCCGGTGTGGTGATCGCACCTTCCGCCGCCGAGCTCACCAGCGCCGCGTATTTCGCGAACACGCCGGTCTTATACTTCGCCGCCGGAGCCTTCCATTCCGCCAGCCGCCGCGCAATCTCGGCATCGGAAAGTTCCAGCTCCAGCCTTCGGATCTTGGTGTCGATGGTGATGCGGTCACCCTCGCGAATTGCGGCAATTGGGCCGCCTAATGCCGCTTCTGGCGCAACATGGCCGACCATCAGACCGCGGGTCGCGCCGCTGAACCGTCCGTCGGTGATCAGCGCCACGCTCTCGCCCAAACCTTCGCCCACAATCGCCGCGGTCACACTCAGCATTTCGCGCATGCCGGGTCCGCCTTTTGGACCTTCATAGCGGATCACCACCACATCTCCGGCCTTGATCTGCTTGCTGGTCACCGCCTGCATCGCCGCTTCTTCGGAATCGAACACGCGCGCCGGCCCGGTCTGCGACGCCCGTTCGTGGCCGCTCATCTTTACCACTCCGCCGCCAGGAGCGAGGTTGCCTTTCACGATCACCAGTCCGCCCGTGGTCTTCAGCGGCTTGCTCAAGGGAGCGATCACCGTCTGCCCAGCAGTTTCTTTGGCTGCGTTGGCCTCTTCGGCAAATGTCTTCCCGGTCACCGTCATCGCCGAACCATTTGCATATTTGCCGTCGAGCAGCCTCTTGGCGATCACCGGAATGCCGCCCGCCGCGTCCACATCCGCCGCCACGAATTTTCCCGCAGGCTTCAGATCCGCCAAGAGCGGCGTGCGTTCACTGACCCGCTGAAAATCGTCGATGTCGAGAGGCAGGCCCATTTCGCGCGAGATCGCCAGCAGATGGAGCACGGCGTTGGTCGAGCCGCCTGTTGTGGCCACGCCCGCGATCGCGTTCTCGAACGCCGCATGCGTCAAAATATCGCTTGGACGAATGCCTTGCTTCAGAAGATTCATCACCACTTCGCCGCAGCGGAACGCGACCTCGTCCTTGCGCGAGTCCATGGCTGGAATGCCGTTAAATCCCATGGGCGAAAGCCCGATCAATTCCATCACCGTGCTCATGGTGTTCGCCGTGTACTGCCCGCCGCATGCGCCTGCACCGGGACACGCCACGTTTTCTAACGCCAGCAAATCCGCGTCGCTCATCTTGCCTGCGGCATTCGCGCCTACCGCCTCGAACACATCCTGAATGGTTACGTCTTTGCCTTTGTACTTGCCAGCGGCAATCGTTCCGCCGTACAGCACCAGACCGGGCAGGTTCATTCGCGCCAGCGCCATGGCGGCCGCGGGGATCGTTTTGTCGCAACCGACTATGCAGACCGCCGCGTCGAAGAGCTGTCCGCGGCAGACCAGTTCGATGGAGTCGGCAATCACCTCGCGGCTCACCAGCGACGCCTTCATGCCTTCGGTGCCCATGGTCTCGCCGTCGGAAATGGCGATGGTGTTGAACTCCATCGGCGTGCCGCCCGCTGCGCGAATCCCTTCTTTCACCTTGGCCGAAAGGCGGCGCAGGTGGAAGTTGCACGGCATGGTCTCGATCCAGGTGTTGGCGACGGCAATCAGCGGCTTCGCCAGATCGTCGTCCGTGAAGCCAATGGATTTGTACATGGCGCGCGCCGGTGCCCGGTCGCGCCCGTCGGTGATATTGCGACTGCGATGTTTGAGGTCCATGGGAAAGGCGCTCTTGGCTTTTGGCTTTTGGCTTTTGGCCTTTGGCTTTTGGCTTTTGGCTTTTAGCTAAGAGCCAAAAGCTAACAGCGTTATGCGTTAACCACTTTCGGTCCTGTCGCCTTGGCCGCTTCAATGCCTTTCTTCCTGTCGGAGGGCAGCCACGACATCATCGCCCGCAACTGCTCGCCTACTTTTTCAATCGGGTGCTCTTTCGCGGCCTCGCGCAGCTTGGCAAACTTCTTGCCGCCCTTTTTGTTCTCTTTAATCCATTCCTTGGCGAAGCTGCCGTTCTGGATTTGCTTCAGCACTTTCTTCATCGCCTTGCGCGTATCATCTCCAACCACCATTTCGCCGCGGGTCAGGTCGCCGTACTCGGCCGTGTTTGAAATCGAATAGCGCATCCGGCTCAATCCGCCTTCGTAGATCAGGTCGACGATCAGTTTCACCTCGTGCACGCACTCGAAGTAGGCGATCTCAGGCGCGTAACCGGCTGCCACCAGCGTCTCGAAGCCCTTCTGCATCAGCGAAGTCAACCCGCCGCAGAGCACCGCCTGTTCGCCGAACAGGTCGCTCTCGGTTTCTTCTCGGAAGGTGGTCTGCAACACGCCGGCGCGCGTCGAACCGATGCCGTGCGCGTAGCAGAGCGCGTATTCATGTGCGCGCCCACTCGCATCCTGGTGGATGGCCAGCAACGAAGGTACGCCGCCGCCCTGCGAATACACGCGCCGCAGCAAATGGCCCGGGCTTTTCGGCGCAATCATGACTACGTCCACATCTTTCGGAGGCTTGATGGTCTTGAAGTGGATCGAGAAGCCATGCGAGAAGCCGAGAATCTTTCCTTTGCGCAGATGTCGCTTGATGGCCGATTCGTAAAAGTCGGCTTGCGTCTCGTCGGGCGTGAGAATCTGTATCCAGTCGGCGCGTTTGGCCGCCTCCGCCGGAGCGACTACCGTCATTCCATCGGCGCGCGCCTGCTGGGCCGAGCCCCGCTCCGGATCGAGCCCGATAATCACGTCGTATCCGCTGTCACGCAGGTTCTGCGCTTGCGCGTGTCCCTGCGACCCGTAACCGAAAACGGCAATCGTTTTGTCTTTCAGCGCGGAAGGATTGGCATCGTTTTGATAAAAGACTGTGGCCACTGGAAAACTCCTTATCGTTGTTAGTTAAATATGTTAGTCAAAATATGTTAGTTAAATATGTGGCTGAAATGCTGGATCATGTTTGAAGGCGATAAACCGTCCAGACGGGCGGTGTAAGTGATGCTACCCACCTCTACCTTGCGGTGTCAATCTTGGAGTCCCCGGCGCCTGATCCAGACCGCCGCCGGTTCGTGTGAAGGTCTAAAACTCGAAATACGTTCCGGGGCGCATGGGATGCGCACTGCCGGTTCCGGTCGCCGGGAGCAAGCCTTCTTCAATTCCGTGCAGGCTTTCCCAAGCGGCCTCAGTGAGTGCCGGATCGGCGCCGACGATGTCGCGGATCATTTGCCAGGCGGCGAGGTTGAGCGCCCCCTCCGGTGCAGGACCCATCGCCAGTGAAACCGAGCACTGCGGGCAGAAACAGATCCGCTGGGCCGGAGATTTCTGGCGCGGCCTTACCCCCACCGTCTGCGCGAACAGGTAAACCGCAACCGATTTTTGTCCAGCCTCGAGTTCCCGACTACAGCGCAGACAATACAAGTTATCCAATAGTTCCGTCTCCGGTTTGTCCCCCATTGGTCCTCACGATACTTTCTCCAACGCGCTGCCGGTGGCGCAAGTATGTAGAAGGATTCAGGCAGGCGCCCGCGAACCAAGGTTTGCTCTAGGCAGAAGCGGATGGCATCGCGCACTCTACTCTTATGGGCGTTGGTCCATCCGCAAAATTCTTGCAACCGTCACGGTTTCCGAAAGAACGGCAGCAGGTCGCCGCTGTTTGTTACCGCATCCGTAAACGCGGCATCGAATTCCTGCTGGTGCAAACCCGCGGTGGACGCTGGATTTTCCCCAAAGGCGGCGTTGAGCCCTGCCTTACGCACGCGCAGTCCGCTGCCCTCGAGGCTTTTGAAGAGGCTGGCGTTCATGGCCGGATGGAAGCAATTCCCTTTGCCCGTTACTTCCGTCGCAAACGCGACACTGAACGCATAGCAAAAGGCAAGCGATCTGCTGCTGCCAGATCCTCCCCGCCAGAGCTTGCCGTCGCTGCCCACCTTTGCGAAGTGTCTCGGCTGGAACCGCCGCAGGAATCGAATCGAAACCCCTCCTGGTTTTCCGCCGAAAAAGCGAAGCAACGCCTCCTTCAAGGCCGCCCGCAGGAATTTGGCGCCGAACTGGCTCGCGTCGTCGATCGCGCTGTGGCACGCATCCGGCGATTGCATGGAGACTCCAGTCACTTGCCGGGTCATCCGAAGTTGACTTACGCCAAGCTGGGCCACACCGAGCCAAGCCACACCAGGCTAGATCACACCAGGAAAGACGCTTTACAAGAAGTTCGATTCGAGGCCTTCGAACCAGCCCGCGCGCAGGGCCTGGCGTGGTCAGCCTCGTACGCTCGCTACATTCGTCGCGACCACGCTGATTTGCAGCCTCCCGCCAGCCGATCCGCCGAGTCCGAGATGCCCGCCGATGCCCTCCTCCACAAAATCTTACGGGCCGGCCCTCCGCTCGCATCCACTCGGCCCATTCTGCAATTAGGGAACGGAACCGCCTCCTCACCCGAAACGCCGCAAAAAGTACAATTCATCGACAAAGTCCGGCCGGCCAAAACCCCAACGAAATCCGCCAGGAAACTACGGGAATAGTTTCCCCTCGCAACTCCCAAGCCAGCCGCGAGATTCGCTTGTAGAGCGCCGACCCCATTCCGCGATACCATCTCTGGAGATGCTTCGCGAAGCTACCGTCGGACGTCGTCAGGAACCCCGCCAGGAGCCCCGTCAGGAACCCCGCCAGGAGCCCCGTCAGGAACCCCGCCAGGAAATCCTGCGCGCCGCCGCCCGCCTCTTTCAACAGCAGGGATACGATGCCACTTCCATGAACGATGTGGCCGCCGCGCTCAAACTCTCCAAGGGCGGCCTCTATCACCACTTTCAGTCGAAGGACGAAATCCTGTTCCACATCATGTCGCACGCCATGGAGATCACCGAGGAACGGGTCATCAATGTGGTGCGCCGCATCGACGGAGCCAGCGTTGCCGGAGCCCGCATTGACGTAACTGAAGAACGTCTGCGCACGCTGATCCGGCTGCACATCCAGGTTGTGCTCAGTCCCGAAGACCGTGAGATTACTGTGATGCTGCACGAGAACCATCCGCTGCCGCCGACGCTCCGGCGCAAGATCAACGGACGCAAAAAGGATTACGTGCACTTCGTCGAGCACATCATCGCCGACGTCCAGCGCAAGCGTAATTCCACGTCGCAGGTCACGCCGCGTGCTGCCGCCCTTGCCCTGGTCGGTATGATCAACTGGATCTATCAGTGGTATAAGCCCGGCGGCCCGCTAACCGGCGAAGAGATCGTACGCCAGTACAGCGAGATTTTTTTTCGCGGAGCGATAGGCTAGACTCGTCCCTCTCTATCACTCTGAAGTGTGACGCTCGTCACAGATAGCGGTAACAACCAGTGTTGTACTGACTTTGGGGAGAACTGCCGTGTGCCTTGCAATACCAGGAAAAATCCTCGAAATTCAGCAGTTGGGTGAGATGCGTGCCGCCCGCGTGCAGTTCGGCGGGATCGTGCGCCAGGTCTCCCTGGACTTTGTCCCCGAGGCCGGCCTGGGCGACTATGTGATGGTTCATGTGGGCTTTGCCATAAGCCGCGTGGACGCGGAAGAAGCTGAGCGCACCTACCAACTTCTGCAAGAAATGGGAGCCCTGGAAGCGGAATTGCCGCCAGCGGAACCGTAATTCTCGCCTCGCACTCACGCCAAATCTTGCCGGGCGTTCCCTCGGATTAGTCGTTCGTACTATCCCCGCAAGCTGATGTTTTCGCTGGCGAACCTTCCCGATTCTGGCCAGGCATGACGATTCTGGCTCAGATTCGGTTCCGGGTCACATCAACGTGTGATCTTCATCACCGATAGGCGGTTTGCCTCTGGTAGAGTCATGCCTGTGGGTCTTGCGCTGGGATTGAGTTTATGAAGTATCTTGACGAGTACCGCGACCATCGCATTGCACGGGTTTTGGCGGCTGAGATCGTCCAGTCGACAACCCGGCCCTGGGTGCTGATGGAGATCTGTGGCGGCCAAACCCACACCATCATGCGCTACGGCATTGATGAATTGCTGCCGCGCGGCATCGAAATCGTGCATGGCCCGGGATGCCCAGTGTGCGTCACGCCGCTGGAAACCGTCGACAAAGCTATCGCGTTAGCCCTGCGGTCAGACGTCATCCTGGTTTCCTATGGAGACATGCTGCGGGTGCCTGGGTCCCATTCGGATCTGTTTCGCGCCAAAGCCCAGGGCGCGGACGTTCGCATCGCGTACTCCCCGACTGAGGCGGTGAAGATCGCCCGCTCGAATCCCGATCGTAAGGTCGTGTTTCTGGCGATTGGTTTCGAGACCACGGCGCCCGCAAATGCGATGGCCGCGTGGCAAGCCCGGCGCGAAGGCCTCCCCAACTTTTCCCTGCTGGTTTCGCACGTGCTGGTCCCGCCGGCGATCCGCGCCTTGATGGTTTCCGGCAACAACCGGGTGCAGGGTTTCATTGCCCCTGGGCATGTCTGCACCGTTGTGGGCTGTAAGGAGTATGAAGACCTGGTTCGTGATTTTCGCGTGCCGATTGTGGTTGGGGGATTCGAACCGGTGGATATTTTGGAAGCAGTCCTCATGCTGGTCCGGCAACTCGAGGCGGGAGAGGCGAAGCTGGAAAATCAGTATGTGCGATCGGTGAGCTACCAGGGGAACATTTCGGCGCAGCAGATCATGGCCGAGGTATTTGAAGTCGCAGATCAGAAGTGGCGCGGAATTGGCCTGATCCCGCAGAGTGGTTTGCGTTTGCGCGACGAATATGCCGCTTATGATGCCAACCTAGTTTTTGATTTGGGCGAAATTACAGTAGACGAGCCCGCTGAGTGCATCAGCGCCCAGGTTTTGCAGGGATTGAAGAAGCCGACGGATTGTCCGGCGTTTGGCATGCGCTGTACGCCGGAAAATCCATTGGGAGCGCCCATGGTCTCTACGGAAGGGGCATGCGCCGCCTACTATCACTATCGGCGCCATGCGGTCGCGAAATAGGAGAGAGCGTGTCAACGAAAACCCCGGCCGAAATAAATTTCGAACTCAGTTGCCCGACGCCGCTCCCTGCCAAAGACACAATTTTGCTGGGGCACGGCAGCGGCGGCAAGCTGAGCGCCGAGTTGATTCGCGACGTCTTCCTGCCTGCGTTTCAGAATCCGGTGCTGGCGCGCCTGGATGACCAGGCAATCGTGAATGTGAACGGCCAGCGTCTCGCCATCACCACCGATTCCTTCGTAGTAAAGCCACTGTTCTTTCCCGGCGGCAACATCGGCTCGCTCGCGGTTCACGGCACGGTGAACGATTTGGCGATGGGCGGCGCAACGCCGCTGTTTTTGAGCGCCGCCTTCATCATCGAGGAAGGCTTCTCGATGGACGAACTCCGGCGCGTGGTGAACTCGCTGCGCCAGGCGGCGGCGGAAGCGGGCGTGCAGGTGGTGACTGGCGATACCAAGGTGGTCGAGAAAGGTAAAGGCGACGGGCTGTTCATCAACACGACAGGAATTGGACTGGTGCCAGAAGGAGTCGACCTTTCCGCCGACCGCGCCCGTCCCGGCGACAAGGTGCTGCTGAGCGGTTCGATCGGCGACCACGGCATCGCGATTCTGGCGCAGCGCGAGGGGCTGGAATTCGAGACTCAGATCCAGAGCGACAGCGCCGCCTTGCACACGCTGGTGGCGGAGATGCTTGGCGTAACTCGTGACATTCGCTGCATGCGCGACCCGACGCGAGGCGGCGTCTCCAGCACGCTCAACGAAATCGCGGAGCGTTCGCGGGTTGGGATCGAACTGGAGGAAAGTTCCCTTCCCATCCACGAGGAGGTGCGAGGCGCGTGCGAGTTGCTCGGCTTGGATCCTCTCTATGTCGCCAACGAAGGCAAGCTGATCGCAATCGTGGCGCCCGAAGCCGCCGGAGCCGTGCTGCAGGCGATAAGACGTAATCCCCTGGGAGCGGAGGCGCGGATCATTGGCACGGTAAACAATGAGAACCCGGGGCTGGTGACGATGCGAACGCCGTTTGGCACGACCCGTATCGTGGACATGCTCGCAGGCGATCAATTGCCGCGCATCTGCTAACGCTCCTGTAGAGACGGGGCTTGCCCCGTCTCCTTTGCACCCCGCGGGAGACGCGGCAAGCCGCGTCTCTACGAGGAAATATGCACGAAATGGCAATCGCGAATTCGGTGCTGGAGGCGGTCAGAACCGAGATGGGTCTCCATCCGGGAACATACCCGTGCAAAGTCGGTGTCCGGATTGGCGAATTGGCGGCCATCGATCAGGACGCGCTGCGCTTCTGTTTTGAAGCCATCGTTCACGAGACCGATCTGGAATCGCTTGCGCTGGGGATCGAGGTCTGCCCCCGCCGCCATCGTTGTCAGGTCTGCGAACGCGAGTTCGTGGTGCGCGATTACGACTCCCGCTGTCCGCAATGCGCGAGCCTGGAAACCACATGCATCAGTGGAGACGAGTTGGAGTTGGCCTATCTGGAGGTGGAAGAATATGGACCGAGTACCGTTGGAGCGAAAAGTTCTCAGTGAGAACGACCGCGTCGCGGCTGAGTTGCGTGCCCGATTTCAGGAGCACGGCATTCTATGTCTGAACCTGATAAGTTCTCCCGGTTCCGGCAAAACCAGTCTTCTGGAGCGCACTCTCGAAGCCTTGCCCCGGCATGATCGCGTGGCCGTATTGACGGGCGATATTCAGACGGAAAACGATGCGAACCGGCTGAAGCGATTTCATTTCCCGGTAAAGCAAATCACGACCGGCGGTACCTGCCACCTGGATGCTCGCATGATCGTGCGTCATTTGGCGGACTGGAAACTCGAAGACCTCGATCTTCTGTTCATCGAAAACGTCGGCAACCTGGTTTGTCCATCCAGTTATGACTTGGGTGAAGCGGCTAAAATCGTGGTGTTGAGCGTGACCGAAGGCGAAGACAAGCCGCTGAAATATCCTTCCATATTCTTCAAGTCCGACTTACTCGTGCTGAGCAAAATCGATCTGCTTCCCTACGTCCCGTTTGACATCGAGGCGGCGGCAGAGAATGCCCGCAAGGTGCATCCGGGGATGGAGATTGTGAAAGTGTCTTGCCTGACCCGCAAGGGTTTGCACGAATGGATGATGTGGCTGGGGGAGCGACGCAGGGCGCGGAAGCCGCTGGCGCAGCAGCCTGTGAGCGGATGATGCATGGAAGTTCGCCGCCAGATCGAAGTCTCAGGCATCGTGCAGGGAGTTGGATTTCGGCCGTACGTCTATCGTCTCGCTACCGGCAGGCACCTTAGAGGAACGATTCGCAATACATCCGCCGGAGTCACCATTGAAATCCAGGGGCCGGCAGAAACCGTCCAGGATTTCGTTGAGCACTTGCCCGCCGAAGCGCCGCCCCTGGCGCGGATCACGAGCTTGGCCGTCCATGAAGTCCCGTGCGTTGTTGCGCAGATCGGTGGCGATCAGGATTTCCGCATTGTTCACAGTGCTGAGGGAGAGGAAGTCCGCACCCTCATTTCGCCCGATGTTGCGATATGTCTCGACTGCCTGCGTGAAATGTTCGACGCGAATGACCGGCGTTATCGCTATCCCTTCATCAACTGCACCAACTGCGGGCCGCGCTTCACCATCATTCGCGATATTCCTTACGACCGGCCGAGCACTTCTATGGCGGTTTTCCCCATGTGCCCAGCCTGCCTGGCGGAGTACGAAGCCCCGTTAAATCGAAGGTTCCACGCTCAGCCCAACGCCTGCTGGGAGTGTGGACCCCGGGTGGAACTCTGGGATAAGTCTGGAAAGCGGATCGAATGCCGCGATCCCATCGTCGAAGCGGCCTCCGCGCTCCATGCAGGATTGGTCGTAGCAGTAAAGGGTCTCGGCGGTTTTCACTTGGCCGCCGATGCGACGAACCCCGCGGCGGTGGCTCTGCTGCGTCAGCGGAAGCGCCGGGTTGAGAAGCCGTTCGCCGTGATGGTTCCGGATTTGCCGGCCGCCGGGGAAATCTGTGAATTGGACGGCGCGGCGAGCGCGGTTCTGCAGTCGATACAGCGGCCGATTGTATTAGTGCCGAAAAAGTTGCGGCCGGGCGGGGACGCCTCCATAATTCCCGACGAGGTGGCGCCCTTCAACCGTTATCTGGGAATTTTTCTGCCCTACACACCGCTTCATTACCTGCTGCTCGCCGATGGAGGGTTCAAGGCTCTGGTGATGACCAGTGGCAACCAGAGCGAGGAGCCGATCGCAATTGATAATCAAGAAGCAGTTAATCGATTGAACGGCCTCGCCGACCGCTTCCTCGTGCATAACCGCGACATCCTGCTGCGCTGCGACGATTCCGTGGTGCGAGTTGCAGGCGGCGTCACCCGGCAGTTGCGGCGTTCCCGCGGTTTTGTTCCGGTGCCGGTTTTCCTGAAGGACGAGCAGCCTTCGGTGCTGGCCGTCGGAGGCGAACTCAAGAACACCATCTGCCTCATCAAAGGAAAGAACGCGTTCCTGAGCCAGCACGTCGGAGATTTGGAGAACGCAGAAAGTTATAGTTTTTTCCACGAAGCTATCGAGCATCTGGAGCGCATTCTCGAGATCCGGCCGGAGATCATCGCCTACGACCTCCATCCCGACTACTTCTCCACCAAATGGGCGCTGCAACAGAGTGGAGTGCAGTTGGTTGGCGTGCAGCACCACCACGCACACATTGCCAGTTGTATGGCGGAGAATCATCTGGGAGGCCGCGTGATCGGATTCGCCCTGGATGGGACCGGCTACGGCGCCGACGGAAAAATCTGGGGCGGAGAAGTGCTTATCGCCGGATATGAAGACTTCGAACGTGCCGCTCATTTTGAGTATGTGCCCTTGCCCGGCGGAGCCGCCGCGATCCGTGAACCATGGCGGATGGCGGTAAGCTACCTGGCACATCATTTCGGAAGTGGCTTTCTGAAGCGGCAGTTTCTGAAGCTGGATATCCCGTTCGTGCGCCAACTCCATCGGCCAAAAGTGGACCTTCTGCTGCGCATGATGGAACAAGGCGTGAATTCGCCGCTCACGTCCAGCTGCGGGCGTCTGTTCGATGCCGTGGCCGCGTTAGTTGGAATCCGTCAGCAGGTCAATTACGAGGCCCAGGCTGCCATCGAACTGGAGATGGCGATGGCATCGTCAGAAGAAGACACTGCCTATCCGATGAAGCTCGTGACGGAAGACGGCCACTGGATCGTCAGCACTCGGCCGCTGTTTGAAGCGCTGCTGGATGATCTCGGCCGAAACCTTCCAGTCGGAGCGATCAGCCGGCGTTTTCACAACGGGCTGGTTGAGGGGTTCGTCGAACTGGCGACGCTGCTACGAAACAAAACCGCTCTCAACCGTGTGTGCTTGAGTGGCGGGACCTTTCACAATATCTACCTGTCCGAACGGCTCGAAGCACGGCTGTCCGAAGCTGGATTTGAGGTGTTCACACAGAAAGAAGTGCCCTCCGGGGATGGCGGTTTGAGCCTGGGGCAGGCGCTAGTAGCGGCCGCAAAACTTCACGGGTAGGAATGCGCGTCGGGCCGAAGCTTCTTGCCAGTCGCGGCTGCATTTTCATAAATGAAAATGGAATTGTGGCAGCCGGACCTGTAAGTTGAGGCGCATAGCGGGCGTGAGCGAAGCGGGAGCCCGCTGCCGAAATCCTGAGCGCAGCCGAAGGACCATTCTTTCAATTCAATTGTGGCAGCCGGACCTGTAAGCCGAATTCTGTCTGCCGTTTCCGGCAGGACGGTCATTCCTCTGGGCCACGCATTACTGCGAGGCTCAAGCGACCTACCCGGAGGTTGTGGCGCGCCGAGCCGGCACGCGTCCCCGGCGAAGCCCGAAGGCTTGCCGGGAAATCCCTCCCTATTTGGTCTTGCTCCGTGTGGGGTTTGCCCTGCCCGCCGCATTACTGCGCCAGCGGTGCGCTCTTACCGCACCTTTTCACCCTTACCTGAGCCTTGCGGCCCGGGCGGTATGTTTTCTGTGGCACTTTCCGTCCAACCGGCTTAAACCGGCCGTCCCGGACGTTATCCGGCACACTGCTCTGCGGAGTTCGGACTTTCCTCTGTTTTGCAACAGCGACCGTCCGGTCCGGCTGCCAACAGATTCATTATAGTGCAGGAAGAAAGCGCAGGCAGAGAGTGCCGGCCGGATTGCGTTTTCTCACTCTTGCGGTTTGGGTGCGAGGAAGAATCCATACAACATCAAGACAACGCCGACCAGAAATGGAATCAGTCCGGCGAGATAGACCGGCGCGCTTTGCACCAACCCGTGCAGAAGCACCATGACACCGATCCCCACGACGGCCGTGATCAAGCCGCCCAGCTTCATGCCTTCGAAGCGGCGTTCTGCAGCGTTCTTCTCCTGCTCGCGTATTAGTTCGATCGCGGCCCTGGCTCCCTCGCCTGAGCTCTCCGCAATTTTTTTCAGCGTTTCACTCTTGTAGAATGTTTCTCTTTCTTTGCGGCGTGCATCGGCCCATGTCGCCACTCCCAGAAACGAGAACAGCGCTATGCTTCCGACGATTGGGATGAGAAGAGCAATAACGGCTACGATGCCCTCTCCGAGATTGGTGTCCATCAGATCCTCCGCGTGCGGTTTTTCCGCTTACATCGGGTAGGACCGGTCTTTCGCAGGTCCGGTTGCACTTTTTTATTTCGCGGCCATTCTTGAAATAATGCAACCGGGCGTAACGGCGTCGTGTCATACCATTGAGGCAGAGTCCAGCGTGAGCGCGAGCGACGATCAGACCGATGTCGAAAGAGTTCTGGCTGGGGACATTTCCGCCTTTGAAGGGATCGTCCGGCGCTGGCAGGGGCCACTGGTTAACCTGGCCTATCGCTTTTCCCGCGATCGCGGTCGAGCCGAGGAGATGGCCCAGGAGGCCTTTCTTCGTGCTTACCGCGCACTCGGCCAGTGGCGAAAAGATGCGGTCTTTTCCACCTGGCTGTTCGCGCTGGCAACGAACCTCTATCGCTCGGAGCTTCGCCGCATCCCGGCACGAATTGTGTCTGTGTCGCTCGAAGACATCGCCGAACCCAGGGACGCGCGCGCTTCTGACGGAGGCCTCGAGGATCACGATCGCGATTTAGCAGTGCGGCGTGCGGTCGGTGCTCTGCCGGCGAAGTATCGCGAGGCCTTGATTCTTTTTTACTTTCACGACATGGACGTGACCACCGCGGCGCGGAGTCTCGGGCTGCCCGAGGGCACGGTCAAGGCGAGATTGTTTCGCGGGCGGGAAATTTTGCGCAGTAAACTTCCGCAACTGTTGGCTGTGCCGCGCCTGAAGGAGGCATAATGACGCGCTTGAGTGGACACGATGAAGGCGAGATTAGTCGCATCCTTTCCCGCGAAGAGGAGATCCTCCCGTCGTCGGGCTTCGCCATCTCTGTGATGGATGCGGTTCGACGCGAGGCTGCGGCTCCGCCCCCGATTCCGTTTCCCTGGAAGCGCGCTCTGCCCGGCCTGGTGGTTGGGGGCTTTGCGCTCGCGCTGGTTTTCGTTGCGTTAGTTGTGGCCATCGCGCACGTGGGGAGAGCCTCAACCACCGCACAATTTTCCATATCCTTGCCGTCCGTGCTAGCGCCCATCTTCGGATTGCAGCGGAACCTGCAGACAGCGGCGAACTGGACCGTGCTGGCGCTGTTGCTGACGTTTGTGTCGGTGAAACTCTCCATCCGCCTTGCTTCCGGCAGGAGATAGGGGTCCTGCCGTCGATCCCAGTTCGCTGGTGATTCAAGTCGCAGGAGTGCAGCACCGGGCTGTTAAACTGATAGCCAGGCAAAGAGCCGGGCGGCGAGACGTCCATAGCCTGAGACCTGACACCTGCGACCTGGCCCATGAACATTTCCGAGGCTATAAAGATAGCGTTCCTGTCGTTGTGGGCGAACAAACTGCGCTCCGCTCTTACCTTGCTCGGCGTGGTGATCGGAGTGGCCGCCGTGATTGCCGTGGTCACGTTCGTCAACGGCATCAATGGTTACGTGGCGACGAAGATATTCAATCTGGGCGCCGACGTTTTCATCGTCTTCAAGAATTCACCCGCCGTCGTCAACATCGACAAATTTCTCGAGGGCGAGAAGCGCAAGGACCTGACCATGGAAGACTACGAAGCCGTCCTCGAAGCCTGCAGAGATTGCGAATGGGTGGGCGCGGCGCTACGCAACGAGAGCGGACACGTCAAGTATGGTGAGCAGTCCATCACCGATACCTGGGTCCGCGGCATGACGCCCTCCATGGTGCCGATTCTCGACATCGACCTCACCGCCGGGCGCATGATCAACGATATCGACATGAGGAACAACTCCGCCGTCGTGGTCATCGGCCCGGACATCGTGGATAAGCTGATACCCGGCGTGGATCCTATTAATAAGGAGATTCGCATCGACGGCTGGGTCTATCGTGTGATCGGCGTCGGCAAACGCAAAGGCAAGACGTTGGGCCAGAGCCTGGATAACTATGCCATCATGCCGATCACCTCGTATCAGAAACAAAATGGTTCTCACACCAGTGTTCGCATCTCGGGCAAGGCCGCTGCCAGCGGCGCCGGATTCGAAGAGGCCATGGACGAGACGCGCGCCGTCCTGCGCGCACGGCGGCATGTCCATCCCGGCGACGCCGACAATTTCGACATCGAGACCAACGACAGCCTGCTGAGTATCTGGTCGAACTTCAGCGGCACGTTCTTTTACGCCATGATTGGAATCGCCGCCATCTCGCTGGTGGTGGGCGGTATCGTGATCATGAACATCATGCTGGTTTCGGTGACGGAACGGACTCGGGAGATCGGCATCCGCAAGGCCATGGGCGCGCGCCGCAGTGACATCCTGCTGCAGTTTCTGATCGAATCCGTCGCCTTGGCCCTGCTCGGCGGCGCCATCGGCGTGCTGTTCGGCATCGCCATCGCTAAAGGCGTCACGCTCGCCATCGGGATGCCCTCAGCCATCAAACTCTGGGCAGTCGTGGCAGGTGTGTCGGTGGCGGCTGGCGTGGGCATTTTTTTCGGCGTGTATCCCGCGCGCCGCGCCGCCAAGCTCGACCCAATCACAGCGCTGCGATTTGAGACATAAAGAAATGGTTTTTCCCGGCGCAGTCTATGTCTCGACGGTGAAAAGGTTCTGAAGTCATGCTGGTCAAAGGCGAACTCGGAGAAGGCCTGAACATGGCGGTCGACACGATCCGCAGCAATAAAATGCGTTCGTCGCTGACCGTGCTTGGCATCGTGATTGGGGTTGCCGTCGTCATCGGGATTTCGTCGATCGTGCGCGGCCTGAACGACAACGTTAGCCAGGTCATCACCAGCCTCGGCTCGAATATCATTTTCGCTTTTCACCTGGAGCCCTTCACCTTCGGCCGTCCGACGGAAGAGATGCGTACCCGCAAGGAACTGACCTTCGACGATGCCATGGCGATGCGCGATCTGCCTCACGTGAAGGCGGTCACCGTCGGCGTGCGTTATTTCCGGCCGGAACTCGGCACTGGCACTTACTCCGTCAAATACAAAGACCGCAAGGCCAAGCAGACGATTCTGGAAGGCGACACCAGTTCCTACAAAGATGTCATTGACGTCGCCCTCGACTCCGGTCGCTGGTTCAGCGATATCGATGAAGAGCGCCGCGCCCCGGTCATTATCATCGGCCACGATACCGCGGAAGAACTTTTCCCCAGTGAACAGCCGCTGGGCAAAGAGCTGGACATCGAGGGGCAGCTGTTCACCGTGATAGCGGTGGCGAAAATCCGCAAGAGCGTGTTCGGCGGAGGAAAGAATCCGGATGACAACATCGTTTTCTTCCCGCTGTCCACGTTCCGGAAGTTGCACCCCGAACTGAAGCAGTACTGGATCAGCGTCAAAGCCACCTCGCACGCCGACATGCCCAAGGCAATCGACGAAATGCGCGCGTTGCTGCGCCGCCGCCGCAAGGTCCCGGCCGAGAAGCCGGATAACTTCGCCATCTTTACCCAGGACTCGATTTCCGATGTGTGGAATCAGATCACGGGCATGATCTTCATCTTTATGTTTGCGGTTTCCAGTGTAGGGTTGATCGTTGGCGGCGTGGGTGTGATGAACATCATGCTGGTTTCGGTGACCGAGCGCACGCGCGAAATCGGTGTGCGTAAAGCCATGGGAGCCCGTAAGCGCGACATTCTGCTGCAATTCACCCTCGAAGCCGTTATGCTCACGGCCGTCGGCGGAGTCATTGGGCTCTTGCTAGGCGCGCTCATCACCGCGATCGTTCCGCTTGCGTTTCCATCGCTACCCGCCACCATGTCGGTGTACTGGTCGATGTTTGCCTTCGGCGCCTCGGCCGCGGTGGGACTGATCTTCGGGATTTATCCCGCGTGGAAAGCGTCCAACCTCGATCCCATCGAGTGGCTGCGCTACGAGTAACATGCTACTCATGCCGCCACCGCCATTAACAGCAAGAGCAGTGCTTGAGGCTGTGGCCGTGATTGGAACCGTCGGCTGTCTGTCTTTCTATTTCCTGTCCGCGCTCGCGCTGGCCAGTTTCCTCAGAGATAAGCGCAAGAAAGATAAGCGCAAGAAAGACAGGCAGGAGAAACTCAAGCCGGCTCCGCTGCCAGAAAGCCAGCTCCCACCAGTTTCCATCCTCAAGCCCTTAAAAGGCGTCGACCCCGAAATCTGGGAGAGCTTCTGCACTCATTGCGAACAGGAGTATCCGCAGTTTCAATTGATCTTCGGGGTCAGCGATCCCGGCGATCCCGCCATCGAGGTCGTGCGTAAGCTCCAGGCCAAATATCCCAACTGTGCCATCGACCTGCTCGTGTGCGATCGGGTTCTGGGAGCGAATATCAAAGTCAGCAATCTAGTGCAGATGTTGCCCGCGGCACGCCACGAACTCCTCCTGGTGAACGATAGCGACATCCGCGTCCCTTCGGATTATTTGCGGAAGGTGATTACGCCGCTCGCCGACCCTTCTGTGGGACTGGTGACCTGCCTTTACCGCGCCGTCGCCAGCCCGACCCTCGGCTCCCGCTTGGAAGCGTTGGGCATCAACACCGACTTTGTGCCTGGCGTGCTGAGCGCGCGGTTCCTCGAGAAAGGATTGCACTTCGGATTGGGCTCTACGCTGGCCTTTCGCCGCGCTGACCTCGAAGCCATCGGCGGCTTCGAAGCGTTGCTGGACTATCTGGCCGACGACTATGAACTCGGCCGGCGCATCGCCGCAACCGGAAAGCAAGTCGAACTCAGCGCCGCGACCGTCGAAACATTTCTGCCTGCCTACACACTGCGGCAGTTTTTTCGCCATCAACTGCGCTGGTCGCGAACCATTCGCGATGCCCGCCGCTGGGGATACACCGGACTGCTTTTCACCTTCGGCCTGCCATGGGCATTGCTGACGCTGCTGGCGGCCCACGGGGCTCGGTGGGCTTGGCTGCTGTTTGCGCTGACGTTCGCCGCGCGGCTGGGCGTTGGATTTGCTGCTGCGCGGGTCGTCCATGATCGCCGGATTTTCCGCAGCGAATTGTTCCGCAATATTTTCTTGCTGCCGCTGCGCGACCTTATTGCGCCGCTCGTCTGGGTCGTAAGTTTTGCGGGCAATCGCATCCACTGGCGAGGAGATTCGTTTGTTCTGAAGGATGGGAAGCTGATCCGGACAATCGCTCCGAGCTGAGCTCATTGCGGCGATGATCCGGGGCCATGATCCGACCCCGGGCTTTACTGGGAGAGCAATTCGAATCGCCCGTCGGCGCGAAGAAGATATCTGCGGCCCCGCCAAACCACCGTGTTGCCGAAGAATCCGGAGATCCAGAAAATGAAGCCCAGCAGATCCTCTATCGGCACGAGCAGCCAATTGATCCTGGTCCGCAACACGCGCGCGGAGACAACATAAGCAGCTATCGCGCGTACCGCGACCGTCAGC
>Ga0224558_1002205_pt1 | contig 18433 bp, 16 predicted proteins | sample 714S32024metaG_FD_180682 | JGI IMG/M metagenome (GOLD analysis project Ga0224558, IMG submission 180682) | Peat soil microbial communities from Stordalen Mire, Sweden - 717 S3 20-24 | ecosystem: Environmental > Terrestrial > Soil > Wetlands > Peat | place: Sweden: Norrbotten County, Stordalen...
TCAGACCTCAAGAGAAAACTCATGCGTTACATCCGCCAGTACAATAAATCGCCGCGTACTGTGAAATGGAAATATGCAGATCCATCGCGTCACATCAGTACAAAATCAGTTGTTACAGGCCACTAGGTGGCGAGGCGCGCGTACGACGAGAGGACACACGTGTTCATCCTGAAAACCTTCGCTTTATTCGTGGTGACCGCAATCGCCGAAATCATCGGCTGTTTTCTGCCATATTTGTGGCTGCGGAAGAACGGATCGCCGTGGCTACTTCTCCCGGCGGCGCTTAGTTTGGCGATCTTCGCATGGCTTTTGACTTTGCACCCCGCCGCGGCGGGACGGGTGTACGCTGCCTACGGGGGTGTATACGTGGCGGTAGCGCTCGTTTGGCTCTGGAAGGTCGACCGCATCCCGCTCACTCGTTGGGATCTCGCTGGCGCAGCCGTCACGATCGCCGGTATGGGGATAATCGTCTGGGGTGGCTGGCGCGCGTGAAGCGCTCGCCGCGCAATTCCCCAAAGGCACTTGAATTCGGCATAATCGTTCGCTCTGCCGGGCAAAGTATCGGAGTATTTTATGAGCACCCACCGGTCATCCCATGCGGTCCTTCGAGTGGTCACCCTGCTGTGGCTGACGCTGATCACCGTCAACCTAGCGCAAGGCGAATCGCTCGCGGGAAAGGAACTGATCGCCGCGTTGCGCTCGGGCGGGTACGTAATTCTCATGCGTCACGCGAGTTCGCCTCGAAATCCCCCCGACGCGGCGCAAGCCGATGTCGAGAACGTCCAACGTGAACGCCAGCTCGATGAGGAAGGGCGAGCTTCTGCCCGCGCGATGGGGGAGGCGCTGCGCCGCTTACATATACCGATTGGCGAGGTGCTATCGAGCCCAACCTATCGTGCCTTGCAGACCATAAAGCTAGCGCAGCTTGGGCAACCGAGAACCTTTGAGGAACTCGGGGACGGTGGCCAGAGCATGCGCGCCGACAAGAGTGGCGCGCGCGCGAGCTGGCTGAAAGCCAAAGCATCAGCGCTCCCGGGGCCGCACGAGAACACGCTCATTGTCACGCATTTCCCGAATATCTCGGAGGCCTACCCTCAAGAGGCCGTAGGGCTTGCGGACGGGGAAGCATTGATCTTGCACCTTGACGGGCACGGCGGGGCAACGATTGTAGCGCGCGTCAAAATCGATGAATGGGCGGCCCTGGCAACAGCGCACTAACGACCCTTCACCGCCGCGGGACAACGATTCATGGCAGCGGCAACGACGCATCGATATTTCGCCGGTCTTTCCCGGAACACGTTTTTGCTGGCCGTGACGAGCCTATTCGCCGATATCTCCACCGAGATGCTGGTCCCGATCCTGCCGATTTTTCTCACCCAAACCTTGAAAGCCAGCGGCAGCGTCGTCGGTTTGGTGGAGGGAATCGCTGGCGCAACCCAGAACATCACACAGGGGTTTTCCGGCTCCCTCTCGGACAAGTTGCAACGAAGAAAGCCGATTGCGTTGGTGGGCTATCTGCTGGCCGCGATTGGCAAGCCCCTGATGGGCGTCGCCACTATCTGGCAGGGGGTGCTCGCGGGCCGATTCATCGACCGATTCGGCGCGGGCACGCGCTCCGCCCCGCGCGACGCGCTCATTGCCTCCTCCGTGGACGCGGCGAATCGCGGCCGGGCTTTTGGTCTTGAAGGAGTCGGTGACAACGCGGGAGCATTCTTAGGTCCGCTGCTCGCCGTCTTGTTGCTCACCGTATGTCAGCTGCCAATCCGTCTGCTTTTTTATCTTGCTGTCATTCCCGGCCTGCTGGCGTTTTTGATGGTGCTTTTCGTCCACGAACGCCCTAGCAAGGTAGCGGTCAACTTGAAGATCGATGTCGGCCTGCGGCGGTTTCCGATGACATACTGGAAATATCTGCTGGCGACGGCGCTCTTTGGGATAGGCAATTCCAGTAACGCCTTTCTGATTCTGCAGACGAAGAATATCGGAGCCTCGCTCACGACGACTATTCTGATTTATGCGGGATTCAATTTGGTAGCTGCTCTCATTTCTTACCCGGCAGGATTCTGGTCAGATCGATTCGGCAGGCGGACCCTCTTGGTGGTCGCCACGGCGATCTTCTTTGTGACGTACTTAGGTTTCGCACTAACGCGCAATGTGGCGTTCATCGGCGTGCTATTTGCGCTCTATGGGCTCTATCAGGGAATATTTCGCTCCGTCGGTAAAGCCTTGGCGAGCGATTACGTACCCGAGTCGCTTCATGCCGGTGCGATTGGCTGGTACAACACGACGATTGGCGTGTTCGGTTTGATGGCAAGCCTTCTCGCCGGATGGCTTTGGGACCGGGTTGGACACAGGTCCGTGTTTCTCTTCGGCGCCGTATTTGCGGTGGTAGGCGTCATTGCAATACTGGTGTTGATTCCGGCGAAGGTTACGCGCGACCGGACAGCCGAGAGATGATCGCGTCGCAGAACGCGCGCAAGTGCTCGCGCGATCCGTCCCCGACTATTGCGTTGAAATATCCACACACAGAATAGAGGATTTTGACATGCCAACTCCCGCGAGCGATCCCCTGTACTGTGCGGTCGCGTTTTCAGTCGTTGGCTTGCTGATTACGGTCAAGGCAGCGCCGATCATGCTCGCACTCGGTAGGCTTCAGTCCGAGGCGGCGCTCAAGAACGCCTTCGACCAATTCTATTTGTGGGGTCTCTATCTTCGTGGCTCTGTCGATACGTTGGCATTCCTTGCAAATGTTTGGGCGCTCTCACGCCTGACTGCACCCGGAGACTCAAAGTCGCTCGACGCACCACACATCGCAACGGAACGGAGAAATTCATGACGATCACTCGCCGCTCGCTGCTTAACCTTGCCGCCTTGGCTTCGGCGATGAGTACGATACCGCGCCTCGCCCGGGCAGTTGAGCAGGCCACTACCGAGAAGCCCGACTACACGCTTCGTATCGCAACAGGGTTAGTCGAGCTCGCCCCAGACCATATTGTCTCGACGACACTCTACAACGGCCAGTTCCCAGGGCCGCTGCTACGTTTCAAGGAAGGTCAGCGAGTCATCGTCGATATCCTCAACGACACAGATACGCCGGAACTCGTGCATTGGCACGGCCAGATGATCCCGACCGACGTCGATGGCGCTTCGGAGGAAGGCACGCCGTTCGTGCCGGCGCATGGCATGCGCCGGGTGTCTTTCGTGCCGAAGCCATCCGGCTTTCGCTTCTATCACACGCATGTGATCGCCGGCGGGGACTTGAACCGCGGCACCTACACGGGCCAGGCGGGACCGGTCTACATCGAGCCGAAGAACAATCCCGGCGCCTATGACCGCGAGATCTTTCTGGTGATGAAGGAGTTTGGGGCCTCTTTCAGCCGCGGTGGTGATATGGCCATGGACTTTCTCGCCGGAGATCCGATCAAAGAACTGCAGCAAATCGGGAAACGCGCCGATGAGCTGGCAAAAGAGAAGCGCAAAGGCTTCGAAGTGGGCTACGAGAAGTTCAGCATCAACGGAAAGATGCTTGGGGCTGGAGACCCGATCCGAGTCAAGCCGGGCGAGCGCGTGCTGTTCCACGTATTGAACGCGAGCGCAGGCGAGATCCGCAGTCTCGCGCTGCCCGGCCACGTGTTTCAGATCGTCGCGCTCGACGGCAATCCCGTGCCGACGCCCGCCGAGGTTCCGGTGCTATGGCTTGGTACGGCCGAACGAATCTCCGCTATCGTACAGATGAAACACCCTGGCGTGTGGTTGATGGGCGACCTGGACGATGACGACCGCCGGCGTGGGATGGGCATCGTTGTCGAGTACGCGGCAGGATCCGGCAAACCACAATGGATCAAGCCGAAGCCGTTCCGCTGGGATTACACACACTTCGGCAAGACCGATGCCAAACCGGCGCCGCCCGATGAAACGATCGAGATGACGGTCGTTAAGCACAATGCGGCCCTCAACGGATTCAACCAGTGGACGCTCAACGGAGAAGCCTTTTCGATGGAGACGATGAAGCCGATACACACCGTGCACGAGGGGCGGCGCTACCGGATCAAGTTCCGTAACGCGAGCGATGACATCCATCCGCTTCACCTGCACCGACACAGCTTTGAGTTGACGCGCGTCGCCGGCAAGTCCACCGCTGGCGTGCTCAAGGACGTGGTGATGCTGGGCGGTTTTCAAGAATTGGAATTCGACTTCGTTGCAGATAATCCGGGGCTAACGCTCTTTCACTGTCATCAACAACTGCATATGGATTTTGGCTTCATGGCGCTGTTCAAATATGCGTGAGCGATCGGCTCTCGAGGTTCTGCTCGTGTTTTTGAAGCTCGGTGTCAGCTCTTTCGGGGGACCGATAGCTCATATCGGCTATTTCCGCGAGGAACTTGTCGTGCGCCGCCACTGGCTCGAGGACTCCGCATATACCGATCTCGTGGCGCTCTGCCAGTTTCTTCCGGGACCGGCCAGCAGCCAGGTTGGATTTTACTTAGGTTTAATTCGAGCAGGCTATTGGGGAGGTCTCGCGGCGTGGACCGGTTTTACGCTGCCGTCTGCCATCCTGCTCACAGCATTTGCTTATGGCGCGGCGGCACTCGGCGGTCCGATCGGCGCGGGAGTGTTGCATGGGCTGAAGCTCGTGGCGGTCGCGATCGTCGCGCAAGCAGTGTGGGGCATGGCGCGCACCCTGTGTCCCGACCGGCAGCGCGCCTCTATCGCTTGCGTCGCAGTCTTGATGATTCTATCGAGTACTTCCTCGGTCGCGCAACTGGGCACGATACTGATGGGCGGCATCACGGGCTTCTGGCTGTGTCGGGCGGGAGCCCAGAACGCGACGGCGTCGTTCGGGATGCCGGTTTCGCGGCGCGCAGGATTCATGGCGCTGACACTATTCTTCAGTCTGCTGGTTGCGCTCCCCGTGCTGGGAAGATTCTCGCAAGGCGCCCAACTCTTCGATGCCTTCTATCGCTCCGGTGCGCTGGTCTTCGGCGGCGGCCATGTGGTCCTACCCTTGTTGAGCAAGGCCTTTGTGACGCCGGGCTGGGTGAGTCAAGATTCATTTCTCGCAGGGTACGGTGCTGCGCAAGCGGTGCCGGGACCCCTGTTCACCTTCGCCGCTTACTTGGGCGCCGTAGTAACGACCTCACCGCACGGCATTGCGGGTGCCGCAGTGGGTCTAATCGGTATCTTTCTGCCCGGAATCTTAATCCTCCTCGGTGCCTTGCCGTTTTGGGACGTGTTTCGCCAGCGCGTCGGGGCGCAAGCCATCATGCGGGGAATCAATGCGGCTGTCGTGGGGTTGCTCGGAGCGGCCCTGTACAATCCGTTGTGGACAAGCTCGGTTAAGTCGTCCGGCGATTTCGCGCTCGCACTCGTTGGGTTTGTATTGCTTATCGCGTGGCGCACACCACCGCTCATTGTGGTTGTCCTGGGTGCGCTGGGCGGTATCGCACTATCGATAGCGGCCACATGACACGATAAATCGTGGGCGAGGGCAGCAGACTCTCTACAGCTAGGGCGGAATCGCTGGCTGCGCGGCCCGCATCTAATTAGCGTGGGGTGACGCTTGCGCGAGGTGCGGTCCCATGGCCGCCCGGCACCACGCGCAGCACCGCCATCATGCCGTTGTCCTCGTGATCGACCAAGTGGCAGTGAAACGGAATGTCTCCTGCGAGTGACTCAGGGAAGAAGAGCTTGATGCGCACGCGTCCGGGTCTCACGGGACCTTCCTTGCTGTGATAGCCCGTCGCTTCCGCGTACGGCACATTGACGACGTCCAGCAGCGGCGGGTTCGCTACGGGCTTGCCGTCAATGGCGAGCACGCGAAAGTGCACTTGATGGATATGGAAAGCGTGCAGTTCGTTGGTCCAGTTCTCAATGATCCATTCCTCGGTCGTTCCAGCTCGCACCGAAATGGCGGGCGGCGCCCCCATCCCATAGGGTCGAAGCACCGCGCCCGGTTTTCGTTCCACGATATAGAAGTCGACTTCGTCGGTGATACCGGGGCGCGGGTACTCCGCCATCGCGATCACCCGTTCCCGATCAGTGTGCCGGGCCACCAGCCCGCCGAACAGATTATTTCTGGATGCCTGAGGCACCTGCGCCACCACCGCTGGCTCTGCCGTTTGCCCGGTACTTGTGAGCACGGCGAGCCGACGCTCCGGGAGCCGGTCTCCGGCGCAGCCTGTATCGACGGCGTGAGTCACGAGATAGGCCTTAACGCCCGGCGGCGGAGCAGTAACGAGAACTTCAAGCCGGCCGGCGGGCGGCACGAATTGGGAGGACGATGTCGCAACGACGGGCAGCGGGGTACCCGCATCGTCCATCAAGGCGCTGCCGTCGCGCCCAACCACCTCGAGGGGCAATGGCTTGCCGCTCCCCTCAACGATCGCAAGATCGAGGAACGCGTCGGTGGCGGCGTTCAATATGCGCCAGAGTTGTTTCCTGCCGGCAGGTATGTCGAAGTTTGCCAGCGCGGAGTCGGCTGCTTCGCCGACAGGTACCGGCGTGCCGTTTAGGCTGATCGCATCGATCCCAGAATTTGACCCGCAAAGTAGTTCGTGCGCCGTATCAATCGCCGTTGCCGGCGGCGCATGCCCTGACGCCTTATGCACAGCCGATGCGGGAAGCGCGGCCGTCATCGCGGCGGCCTGAGTTCTGCCGGCATCTAGATCCTGGGTCTGGCGCACGATCAGCACGCGTTCATCGATGCCTGCGGCGCGGCGCGCATCATCTTGCGGCCCCTCGACCACAATCGCGCCCGTCAGGCCCATCAGCATCTGCGCTTGCACTTCGCCGTGCACATGGGGGTGATACCAGTAAAGACCCTCGGTCATGTCGGCGGGCACATGGAAATGATAGGTAAAGGCGCGCTGGCCGCAGCGTTGGGGTCCGACGGTAGGATCCGTGCAGACCGTCAACACATCGTCCTGAGGTTTCACCGGGGGTACGGCAAATCCGTGCACATGCAGATTGGTCGCGCCCGTCGCGTGGTGTTTCATGCCGGGAATCACGGGAAAGAAGCCGGGTGATGGCGGGACACGATCCGTCGCTACGGAAAGCTTGCCCGGGCCGGTAACCGCATCGATAGCCCCCGGGTCGGTGATCTCGTTGCGGAGCGTAATCGTGAGATCCGAGCCCAACCTCACCCGGATAGTCGGTGCGTCGGCGCTACCGTTCGCGGCATAGCACAGTCGATCGCGATCCTGCCGAACGGTCAGCGTAAGACCCTCGGCAGGTGCCGACACCTCGGGTACCGAGTGACCGGGCGGGGGAACCCCGACGCCGCAAGGGGCGGCGGCGGTGCTATGCGAATCGAACCGGGGTAGATCCGCAGCGAGTGCCGCGTTGGCGGCCACCAAAGACAAAAAAAAGACCCCCAAAATAATGGAAGGTCTTTTCATGGTCGCTCGAATCATGGGAGGCAGGATAACTGCCTCCCGTGAACGGTGTTTGCATTATTCCTGAAACAAGTCCGCCATCACTTCGACACCCGCATCGCATGCGTGGTTGAGGCAGGGCAGTCTGAAGGCAGCGTCCAACGTCTTTGTCAGGGAGTAGTGATCGTAGAATCGCGCGCTCTGCACGTGGTGATCTCCGTAGTTCGTATCCACGATGGCGACCACCTGATTCGAGGTGATGCGGCTGTAGTCGTTTTCGTCCCACAGAATCACGATGGCGCTGCGACTGTCAGACCATACCGACGAGGCCTTGATCGCGGTCACAATGCGCTGCACCGCGAGGTCACCCTGCAGAATCAGTGAGGGATTGAGACCGGTCTGGGTGCCATTATCATCGGCATCGAAATTGCAAAATGCGGTGCCGTTGCCTCGGCCATGCATGTCCTCGCACTGGTTCGGCGCAATGAACGCAAGATCGGGTACGTGACCTGCCTTCAAATCCGCATAGAGCCCACGCTGTCCTTCAAATGAGACGACCCGATCCAAGCTCAGCGCGCGATCCTTGCCTTCTTGCACGGAGGCGAAGTACGCAAAGGGATTGTGCTTCACCGCATAGAGATACACGACGTTGGACGCACTCACCGGGTTTCCGGTCGTGGACAGAGCGGCAAAGTCCGAGGTGACATTGACGCCGGCGGCGTTGTTAGCCCCAATGGTATAGAACCCGTCGCTGACATCGACGCCGTCGGCGCCGATCAGGGGCAGCCCTTCCTGGTAGGACTTCCAGGACTTGCCTTCATGCACCAACTGGTCCGCGATGGAGATACCCGTGATTTTGGTGCTCGCCGGAATCGACAAGGACCCGTTGACGGTGGTGAGCGGGGGCGTGGATGTTTCGTTCGTGCTGGTATCGAGAACGGGGGCGGCCGCATCGGTGCCGGTGCCGGCGATGGGGCACACAACGCCCGTGCTCGGGTTGTCCGTATTGGTGACATGGCCCGGGGTGATGTTCGGCTGGCAGTTCTTGTTATGCCAGTCCGGATATTGATCCGAGAGGTCGTTGAAGTTCGAACCGCCCACCACCTCTAAATAATTGGTGGAACTCGGGTGAGCGATGGCGAAATAGTTCTGCGCCAAATTTGCCTTACTCATCAGTGAGTTGATGAACGGTGCCTGCGGGTTGCCGGCGATCTGCGCATAAGCATGATTTTCCATCATGATGACGAACACGTGATCGAGCCGGGGGATACCTCCGGGCACGGGTCCCTGCTCTGCGTTAGCGGTGCCTGCGCCAATCAGCGCCGCCATACACGATGCCAGTGCAAACTTCTTCATTGACTGAGTACTCCCGGTTGTAGGTTTTTGTTGAGTGGAAGCCACGTTTTTGATCTCCCACCCCCTCAAAATTCATGCTGGGATCGCGTGCACGAGCAAACGAATCCGCATCCATTCGTATGGTAGGCAAGGACTGTGACATTGCTGTGTCATCCGGCTTACCACCGACTAATAGAGGCACTGGCTGGCCTTTCCTGGCGGCATCTTCTGGCGGTGTCTTCATTATTCATCCGTACATTGCCGATTTGGGACTACTCTCGTCGTGCGGCAGCTCTGATTCGCGCGCCTCCGCCTGCTAAAATTCAAAACGCATGAAGCAACTGCCACCGACGCGACGACGGCAACACACCGACTTGGGTCTTGTGGCGGCATTGTTAACGGCGATTGCCCTGCTGATTTCTCCCTCAGCGTTCGCGGGTCCGACCTGGAATTTCGTCGTCTCGGGCGATTCTCGTAACTGCGGTGATGTGGTCATGCCCTCGATTGCAGCGGCTGCGCGTGCCAACCAGGCCAGTTTCTACTGGCACCTCGGAGACTTGCGCTCCATTTATGATTTTGACGAAGATTTTAAGGCACTCCACCCGAAAACCACCATCGCGGAATACTTGAGCACGGCGTGGCTTGATTTTCAGCGCAATCAAATAGAGCAATTCGGAGCGATGCCTTTCTTCCTGGGCATCGGCAATCACGAAACCATTCCCCCCAAGACCCGTGATGAGTTTGTGGTTACTTTCGCCGATTGGCTAAACGCACCGGAGATCCGCGAGCAACGTTTGAAAGATGACCCTCATGAGCACAAAGTCCGCACCTACTATCATTGGATTCGCGATGGCGTGGATTTTATCAACCTGGATAATGCGACCCCGGATCAGTTCGACGCCACCCAGATGAAATGGCTGGGCGCTCTACTGGACCGCGACCGTCGCGATACAAACATTCGAGCGCTGGTCGTGGGCATGCATGAAGCGTTGCCGGAAAGCCTGACGCGAAGTCACAGCATGAGTGATTTACCTACCCTGCAAGCGACCGGTTTGCTCGTCTACAGCCAGCTGTTGGAAGTTCGAAAGACCAAGCCTGTCTACGTTCTTGCCTCCCATTCGCATTTTGTGATGGAAGGTATCTTCGACACGCCTTTTTGGCGCGATCATGGAGGCGTATTGCCGGGTTGGATCATCGGCACAGGTGGTGCAGTCCGCTACGCGTTACCGTCCGACGCGGCGCAAGCGAAACTCGCGAAGACCCACGTCTACGGATACTTGCTGGCGACGGTGAGCGCGCCCGGCGCAGACGACCACAATCCCATTCACTTTGAATTTCAAGAAGTCACGGAAGCAGCCGCACCTACCGACATCGTCCAGCGCTTTGGCTCGGATCTCCTGCACCGCTGCTACCAGGAAAACGCCCAAAATTGATTCGCGGATCTTAATTAGGCTGCCGTTACTCGCCATGCGATTCTGAAGGTCTCCATCGGTCGAGAAGCAGCACTCAGCGTGCGGGCTTGCCTGGTCAATGCCTTTTGTTCATTTTTGAATGAAAAAAGGACCGTAGTTGCCTCATGGAGACAACTGTTGTCATTATTTCATTCCACTAGACTCGTTCGGGAGCGTTTTCCCGTGTGTGCCGAAATCAACGCGCTGCTAGTGCAGCTTGAAGATCGCCGTAAGCTGCAGCGTGGCGGGATCGAAGACGGCGAGTAGCGGTCGCCCGCGTCCGCTCAGCGCCATCGCATTTGCCTGATCGGTGGCGAGCCCAGCCGCTCGCACTTGCTCCTTGAGCATTTTCCTCTCTTTGCCGGAAAAATATTTTACATCGTCGGGTTTTTTGAGCTGCGTGCGCAGGGTCGGCAAACCTGCTTCCCATGGCTGGTAATATCTCGGCATGGAGATGACGTCGTCGCCGCCGGCGATAGCCGACGCGACGATCCTATCGTGCTCCTTTGTATCCTGCGGCAGCGGCGCCCATATCCACCGCGGCACGCTGTACCAATGGGGTACTAGGGGTGCGTTTTGCTGTCGGGCAAGAGCCAGCTCATTCGGGTCGATGTCGTATGCCTGTACGAGTTGCAGCACATCGTCTGAAAACGCGTAATACAACGGACGTCCGTTCCACAGCGACACACTGCCGTAGGCCAGTGCAAACAGTTGCAAGGCGGCGATCACGGCGACGTCGCGCGCCAGCACGCGAGGCGATTTACTCGGGGAGGCGATGACGAATGTGAGCAGTGGGCCTGGCACGAGGTCGAGGCCGGCCAACACCAGGGTTACTTGAACGGCATCGGCCAAATACCAGCCCGGCCAGCGGTACCAACCGACGTAAAGCGGACCCAGTACGACCGTAAGCGCTACGCAGCTTGCGAGCAGGTGCAGCCCCAGGGCTTTGAGTCGAAACCTCATATCTCATCCCGTAAAAATGTGCGTCATTGAATCCTGTGCACCGTGTGGTTTCCACAGGTTTGCGCGCAAAAAATGCAGCCCTTGTGTCCAGATAGACCAGATTTGCAAACCCCGTCACAAGCAATGTCCGGCGCTGCGATTGCGGCTTAGAACGGCGACCGAATCCGGCGCAGGGCGTTTCGCCATCCGGTGATTTCGGCATCGCGCGCATGCGCACTCAACGTCGGCACGAAGCTCGCATCGGCGCGCGCCAACGCGGCAATGTCGGTGAGAGAGCGATACGCACCGCTGCCGAGGCCCGCCAAGCACGCAGCGCCGAATGCCGTCGATTCGGTGATCCGCGGCCTGAGGATGTCGAGACCCAAAATATCCGCGAGGCGCTGCATGAACAGATTGTTTTGCGCCATACCGCCGTCGACTTTTAGTTTCTCAGGACGCAGACCGTCGGCGGCCATCGCATCCAGCAGGTCATACGTCTGATAGACCACGCTATCGAGAGCCGCCCGCGCGATTTCGCCGCGGCTTGACGCGCGGGTCAAACCTAGGAGTGCACCGCGCGCGTCGGCATCCCAATACGGCGCGCCGAGTCCGGTGAATGCAGGGATGAGGTGGACGCCTCCTGCGTCCGCCACCGATGCCGCCAACGATTCGACATCCGACGCACGTGAAATGAGCCCCAGCCCGTCCCGCAACCATTGGATGGCAGCGCCGGCGGACAGGATCGAGCCTTCCAGCGCGTAGGTGACTTCTCCGTTGAGCCGGTAAGCGATGGTGCTGAGCAGGCGATTCTTCGACGGCACCAGTTGCCGCGCCGTGTTGAGGACGAGAAAAGCGCCGGTACCGTACGTGCTCTTGACGTCTCCGGCGGCGAAACAGGCCTGCCCGACCAGCGCTGCCTGTTGATCGCCCGCAACGCCGCGGATGGGCAACGCCTGACCTAGTATGGCCTGGTCGGTGTAGCCGAAGTCTCCGGCACTGTCCCGGACTTCCGGAAGACAGGCCATGGGCACGCCGAACAATTCGCAGAGCGCCTCGTCCCACCGGCCTTTGCGAATGTCGTACAGGGCAGTCCGGCTGGCGTTGGTCGCGTCGGTCACGTGCAGTCGGCCCCCCGTCAGTCTCCAAATCAAGAAGCTGTCGACCGTGCCGAAGGCAAGGTGCCCCACTTTCGCTGCGTCACGCGCCCCCGGTAAATGATCGAGAATCCAGGCAATCTTGGTAGCGGAAAAATATGGATCCAGTAGGAGACCCGTCTTGCGCGTGATCTCCGCTTCCGCGTTGTCACGATTCAATTCCCGACAGCGCTCGGCGGTGCGCCGGTCCTGCCACACGATGGCATTAAATAGCGGGACGCCGGTTCGCTTATCCCAGACGATGGTGGTCTCGCGTTGGTTCGTGATGCCAATGGCGGCCGCGCGCGAGCGTGCATCGTTCAATTTTCGAAGCAGTTGGCGCGTCGTCGACAGCACGGTGGCCCAGATCACTTCGGGGTCGTGCTCCACCCAGCCCGGTGCCGGATAAATCTGCTCGAAGGTCTGCTGTTCCAGCGCGAGTGTATCGCCCCCGAGCGAAAATCCCATTGCCCGGCTCGAACTCGTTCCCTGGTCGATCGCCAGTAATATTTCATCCGACATCGGTGTTCCCCGCACGGCGCAGTGCCGCGATGGCCGTTTCGTATACCATTAAACACCCGAGGCACCGAAGGTTGCGATAGTTAATGCCAAGGCACTTTTTCGTGGCAGGCTACCGAAGCATCAGCATTTGTCAGTCGAACTCCACGGGTCGCTCTGGCTGTTCGGCGTGCAGGAACATCAGCTCGATCTGGTCGGCCGTCGTCCGGCCGAGCGACAGGTTGGGCAATTCATGCCGCGCGAAAAACGCGACTTCGCTGGTTTCCTCGCTGGGACTGGCGCTTCCGCCCGTCAACTCACAGATGAAAAATAGTTTGTAAATGGAATCGATGTGGCGCGGAGGGTGGTGCTTGCGGTAATCGTGAACCGCCGCGAGTTTGACGGCGCGAGCTACGAATCCTGACTCCTCGGCGATTTCTCGGACGACACACTCGGCGGGCGATTGATTTACATCCGCCCAGCCACCGGGCAGCGTCCACCGGCCGTCGCTGATTTCGCGTACCAGGAGCACACGGCCTTCGCGGAAGGCTGCGCCGCGAACGTCGACCTTGGGCGTTGCGTATCCCGCATCGTGCCGGAAGAGTTCGAGCACCTTTGTATGGTCCGCACCCGTGCCTTCTGCCATCAGCGAGGCTGCCAGTTCCCGGATGCGGTCGAAGCGCTGGCGGTCGAAGGGCTCCCGGCAAAACGTCAGGCCGATTTGCGCGATGGCGCGCAATTCACGGCCGATCACCAGCCAGGACGGTTCGCTCATCCGCCGCCGCCGGCCACCGCGCAACTCGAGTCCAATAGCAACTCGCCGGTCTGTCCCGTACCGCTCAGCACGATGAAGCCCGGACTGGTCTTGAATTGCATGCCGGCGACCACCAACGTGTAGTCGCCCAGGTGATGCCGGGCTTCCGGCTTCAGGTTTGCGAGTAGCTCGAACGGATTCGCGCCATCGAGGTCTTCACCGGTGATTCGCAGCGCTTCATAAGGCGATCCGCCGATACTGACTGGGGACCAGACGTCAGTGACACGCTCGGCTAGCGTGCGTAACGAGTCGACGACATCTTGCCGCAAGCACTCGATGTGAATGTGAAACTGGTCTTGGCTGCGCGATTGAGCCTTGTTCACCGCAAGCCCTATGGCGGTTCTCGGCACATTGTGACCGACGAACTTGCTGAGCAGATCGCGGGCATGCCAGGATTCCGCGAAATAGTTGGGCGTGTCGGGGTCGAGCAGCTCACCGCTGTCGATGCCGCGCATCGTCTGCACGGGGATCAACAGGTAGTGCGCGCCGCCTTTGCGGTCTGCAAGCACGGCATATCCCGAATTGTCGGTCTTCGAATCGGCAAGAAAAACGCGCTCGCAGGGGGCGGGGTCATGATTTTGCTGCCAGTCCACGACGCATTGGTTTTGCACGATTTGCCGCAGCGCGTCGCGGCCCGCGTCGGGCGGCAAATCGGCGGATTTGCCGCCGGGTGTATGAATACCGACGCCGGCCGCCGAAAATGCTGCTGCCGAGGCGACAACCGTCAACAGAATCGTGCGTAATTTCGCGTTCACTTGATCCCATCCGCAATACGTTACGCTGCCATCATTGCAAATTGATGCTCGATTATCGATAGGGTTAACGCGCCGTCTCCGTCGTGCGATGCCCCGACTTACGGTTCTCGGCGCAGCGCCGGCGCGGCCGGCCCCGGCGGCGACGTTTCTCGTTGGGCGGGAATTTGAACGTGAGTTACGCCGCGAGGCCCCGTACTATACGCGGCCTCATGCCCATCGTACGCCTCGATAAAGTGTCCTTGAGTTTCGGGCTCAAGCCTCTGTTGGACAATGTCTCCCTGCAAATCCGCAAGGGTGAGCGTGTCTGCTTGCTTGGTCGGAACGGGGAAGGCAAGTCCTCGCTGCTGCGGTTGATTACCCGCGCCATCGTCCCGGATAGCGGCGAGGTCTGGGTGAGACCGGGCGCCAAAGTGGCGAGTCTCGCTCAAGAGGTGTCTGCCGCCAGCGATCAATCCGTTCTCGACGTGGTCATGAGCGGCGTCGACGCCGCCGGGCATGACGGCGATTGGCAGGCCGAGTTGCAAGTCGATCAGGTGATATCGCGGCTGGAGCTGGAGCGCGACGCGCTCATGAGCGCCCTGTCCGGCGGTTGGCGCCGGCGCGTGATGCTTGGGCGCGCGCTGGTCTCCGAACCCGACCTCCTGCTGCTCGACGAGCCGACCAATCATCTGGACATCGAGGCCATCACCTGGCTCGAGGACATGATGATCGACTACGACGGTGCGTTGCTGTTCATCAGTCATGATCGTGCCTTCGTGCGCCGCTTGGCGACGCGCATCGTGGAACTGGACCGCGGACAGCTCCGCGCATGGCCCGGCAACTACGATGATTATGTGCAACAAAAGCGCGCCGCGCTGGAAGTCGAGGCGAAGCACGCCGCCTTGTTCGACAAGAAACTGGCCCAGGAAGAAGTGTGGATCCGCAAGGGTGTTCAGGCGCGCCGTACGCGCAACGAGGGCCGGGTGCGCGCATTGGAACAACTACGCATACAGCGCAGCGAACGGCGTGAGCGCATCGGGCAGGTCGATGTACGGGTACAGGAAGCGGGACCCTCCGGCAAATTGGTATTCGAAGCGGTCAATGTGACGCACGTCTTCGGAACCACGCCTATCCTTGCCGATTTTTCCGCGCGTATCATGCGCGGCGACCGAATCGGCATCATCGGTCCCAATGGTTGCGGCAAAACCACGTTGATCAAGCTGTTGGTAGGCGAATTGGAGCCGACGGAAGGCACGATCCGGCGCGGCACCTCGCTGTTGCCGGCCTACTTCGACCAGCAGCGCGAGCAGCTGGATCCGACGAAATCCATCATAGACAACGTCACCGGCGGCAGCGGCGAGACCATCACGATCGATGGACGCGCACGGCATGTGTCGAGTTATCTACGGGATTTTCTTTTCCCGCCCGAACGGTTGCACGCGCCCGTCAGCATGTTGTCGGGGGGCGAGCGCAATCGCCTATTGCTGGCGCGACTATTCGCGAAACCGAGCAACCTGCTAGTGATGGACGAACCTACCAATGATCTCGACGCCGAGACTCTTGATCTACTCGAAGAAATGGTGGCGGAGTATGCCGGTACTTTACTGCTGGTCAGCCATGACCGCGCCTTTCTCGACAATGTCGTGACCAGCACGTTGGTATTCGAAGGCGCCGGCCGCGTGACCGAGTATGTGGGCGGCTACACCGATTGGCTACGGCAACGCAGAGAGAGTGCCGTCGCCGCTAGAACGCCGCCAAGTGAACGTGCCGCACCGGCCGCCGCGCGCCCTCCGGCGCCGAAGCCCCGCAAGCTCTCATACAAAGATCAGCGCGAACTCGACGCCCTCCCGGGATTGATCCAGCGGCTCGAACTCGAACAGGCCAAACTGACGGCGGCCATTGGCGATCCGGATTTTTACCGTCACAGTCCTCAGGAGGCGGGCGTCGCGGTACACCGATTGAAGTCGGTGGAGCAAGAGCTCGAGGCCGCCTTTTCACGTTGGGAAACTCTTGAAGCGGCGAGCCTATCCTAAACAGCGCGGCCTTACGGCGAGGCTAACGGCGCGGTCGGCCGCGACCCAAGAGGTCGCTGGGGTTGGGCAAGGCCCCGCCGGCTGCGTCGGGAATGACCAACGAGGACGCCTGCTCGCGGCGCAACTCCTGAATTTCCCGCATGGTCTGCTGCACCGCCTGTTCTGCGGCGTCGCCGAATTTCGCGATCGCTCCAGCCAACGTGGGCGCGTCCAGTTCGAAGCTGATCGGAATCGCACCCATCGGAGTCATGACCTGTGCCTGTCCGACGAAGAGCACCGGACGCGCCCCGTCGGGTGCTCCATCCGCCATCACCGGTGTCAACCGACGGATGGTGCCCATCCGTCGATCGGTGAAGGTTTCCTCGCGATAAAGCTGCGTCACGTCCATGGCTGCCTGTCGGCCATCGTCGGCGGAACTCATACGTAGATCACCCTTTGCTGAGGTCGTAAGCTTTCAGGCTACCCTAGCAGTTTCTATGCGGAAGTCGACAGGGCTATGTGCACCGTCTTGCGGGATGCCCTGATACGATAGGCACCTTGACAGTTCCTGACACAATTCGCAGGGTTCCGGCGTGGACAACGCTGCTCGGCATCGCCCTTTTTGGGTTGGCGCTGTTCTGGCTGCATCACGTACTGGCGCAATATCGCTGGCAGGATATCATCGCCCACGTTCACGCCATCCGCACATCACGATTGTGGGCGGCGGTGGCGCTTACCTGCGCAGGCTACGGGTGCTTGACCCTGTACGATGCCTTGGGATTGAGATTCGCCGGGGTGCGGGTGCCCTATCCGCGACTCGCCCTGATCTCCTTCATGGGCTACGCCATCGGCCACAACGTGGGGTTGAACACGCTGAGCGGCGGCGCCATTCGTTATCGCGCCTACTCGCCATTGGGCCTGACGGCCAAGCAGATCGGTACCGTAGTCGCCTTCGGCACACTGACCTTCATCTTGGGAGCCGCTACGCTTCTGGGAGTATCTTTGTTATCCCAAGCCCGCTTGTCGGGCTCCGTTCTGCACATCCATGCATGGGTGGCGGTGTTGGTCGGTTGTGTGCTGCTCGGGGCGGTCGGGTCGTATCTATGGTTGGCGTTTTCCCGGCACGAGTCGTTGCGCTATCGGCGGATCGTGATCCCGGTACCGAGCGGGCGTATTGCGGTTGCGCAGATTGCCGTCGCCAGCGCGGACCTGTTGTGCGCCGCCGGCGTGCTCTACGTGCTGCTGCCGCCGCAAGCGGCCGTTGGTTTCGCAGAGTTTGCCGGCCTCTATTTGATTGCGATTACCGCCGGCATCATCAGCAATGTGCCCGGCGGCGTGGGCGTATTCGAATCGGTGCTGCTGTTGATATTTCGGACCGTGCCCCCCGATCAATTGCTGGGTGCGCTGCTGGCCTATCGCGTCATCTATTATTTCGGCCCGTTTTCGGTGGCGCTGGCATTGCTGGGGGCGCACGAAATCTGGGTTCATCGCGGACCGATGGTGCGACTGGGGCGGCTGGGACGCACCTGGATCAGCGCCGTGACGCCGCAAGCAATCGGGATCGCCGTATTCGGTGCGGGCGCGGTGCTGCTGTTTTCCGGCGCAACACCTGCGATCAGCGATCGCTTGGATTGGCTCCGGCCCTTCGTACCGTTGCCCATTTTGGAATTATCGCACTTGCTGGGCAGCGTCGTCGGCGTCGGCTTGATGGTGCTGGCAAACGGGTTGTATCGCCGTCTCGACGCCGCGTGGTGGCTGACGATATGGCTGCTGTGCGCAGGTATTTTATTGTCACTGCTCAAGGGTTTCGATTACGAAGAAGCGATCATCTTGTCCGGCGTCGTGGTGCTGCTGGTGTCCGCGCGGGCGCGCTTTGGCCGCCGCGCATCGCTGATCGAACAACGCTTCTCGGGGCCCTGGATCATTGCGGTCCTGCTGGTGCTCGGAGCCGCCGTTTTTCTGGTGCTGTTTGCCTATCGCAATGTGCCCTACGGCAGGGATCTGTGGTGGCAATTCGAGTTCGACGCGTCGGCGCCGCGAAGTTTGCGTGCCCTGTTGCTGGCCGCCATGATCACCGCCGCATACGCATTATGGCGATTGCTGCGTCCTTCGAGGCCGCCGCGCGCCCCCCCGGGCCAGGATGA
>Ga0224558_1002207_pt1 | contig 18429 bp, 17 predicted proteins | sample 714S32024metaG_FD_180682 | JGI IMG/M metagenome (GOLD analysis project Ga0224558, IMG submission 180682) | Peat soil microbial communities from Stordalen Mire, Sweden - 717 S3 20-24 | ecosystem: Environmental > Terrestrial > Soil > Wetlands > Peat | place: Sweden: Norrbotten County, Stordalen...
GACCATGCCGCGCGGGTCGAGGCCTGACGTAGGCTCGTCAAGAATCAGTATGGATGGTTCGTGCAGGAGCGCTTGAGCAATTGCCAATCGCTGTTTCATTCCTTTTGAAAATTTCCCGGTTCGCTTACCAGCCACTTCGAGGAGCTTGACCTGCTCTAGAACAGCGTGCGAGCGGTCGGCAATCGCTTCGCCGCTCATGCCGCGGATCGTTCCAACGTATGACAAGCATTCATCAGGCGTCAGTTGCGGGTAAAACTCCGGCGTTTCCACGACCGCGCCCACTCCGTCGAGTGCGGCTTTGGGATGGTGGATGACGTCGACACCGTTGAGATAGGCCTTGCCGCTTGAGGCCCTAAGCAAGTTTGTCAGCACCTTTATGGTGGTCGTTTTGCCCGCTCCGTTAGGACCGAGATATCCCACACAAACGCCCCGTTCGACGGTCAAGCTGAGGTCGTTTACCGCAACGTACTCTCCGTACTTTTTCGACAAATGCTCGATTGTTATCGGTTCCATCGTTGATCAACCTTCTCTGCGTGCCGCCTTTTGCATTCGCGTTTAAGAGCTAATTTGTTGCTGTCTATAAAGCGCATTAACCGCTTTATACATTTTGGTTGCGTGTTTGTGCGAGCGTAGGTGAATGTGCCCGTAGGCGCAAGGTCGCTTAAGCAAAGACTGGCCACTACCGCTGGTACCGCTTATCGAGTAGCATCTGTCCTCACGCTCAGATTGACGTAAGCGCGGGTTGGTGTCTTGCTGCGTTTTGATCCTAGTGTAAGAAAATCAGCTGTTTTAGCTTGACAATAGGTTTATTAGAGATAGATCAGATAGCACTGCGCTAGGGCTCGTGGTCTAGCTGGTTATGACGTCGCCTTGACATGGCGGAGGTCGCCGGTTCGAATCCGGCCGAGCCCATCGTTCTTTTTGGAATCGGAGGCATTAATCGTGGCGGATGATGAGCACGATGACGAAGAAAAGTTGCACAACTCTGACGAAAAGTTGCACAACTCTACTCACACGCCAGATGCGGACGCAGATCAACCAGCAGAGACAGAGCCGTACACCTATGTAGTCGATCTTGGAGACGAACAAATCTACTATTACAGAGATGAGAAAGGAAAGCTGCACAGCTATGACTTCCTCCAAGAAGACCTCATCTTTTCAGCTGAAGACTTTTCAGAAGAAGAGCTACGGAAAGCGGAAAAGATGAAAAGAATAGAAGCCGACCTCGATATTGTCAAAATTGTAAGGACGTCAGAAGAAGCCGAAAAAGGAATTACGATCCCGGCTCCGCAACCTGGAGAAGCCCGTGATTTGCGAGTGCACGTATCAACTAAGACCGGTCCTGCTAATTTTGCAATAGTGGCCAAACGCACCGGTGAGCGCTTGTCAAACCGCGACGGCACGGCGATATCGGAAGCCCACCGTCCTTCTCCTGCTGTAACTTCTGCAGGCCCAGGCCAGTCAGATGCCGACGCGGAAGTGCCACTTAAGTTCAGCTTCATGCTAGACGAGCTTGATGCGTATGTCACCTATCGGAGCGAAGGTCTTGCCAAGAAATCTCAGGACTGGGTCAAACGAGCCTCACAGGCGCTATGGGAAAGCACCCGGGGCGAGATATCGCAGACGAGCATGGCCGCTCTGAGAACGTTTACTCTTGACAAATATTCCTCAATCGATTCGCACAGAAAGGTGCTCGGCTTTACAACCGCTTTTCTGAAGCACCTCGCAAAAACCCGGTTTGACCCCCGCTATCAGTCGTTTGACCTCTTTTTGGAACCCCCAAAGACAGTTAGGGGCAGGAAGGCGATCACAGAGCGCATCGTTACGCGCGAGGACATCGTTCAAGCGCTGGGGCGAGTCGATGCGGCTGAGAGGGAAGGAAACGTTACCCCTTCAAAGGTTCGCAATTATCGCGCATTCACACTCCTCGCGTCTTATACGGGGTTACGACCAAGCACGATACAGCGTTTGACGGTCGGGCAGTTCAGAACGGCTATGAAGGAAGACAAGCCCGTGCTTCACGTACTCGCCGAACAGGAGAAGAATAGGGTTGAACATTACGTGCCATTACACCCGGTGGTAGAAGGTGCGATAAGCGCAGTTCTAACGCACGATTTCGAAGGAACGGATGATGATAAGCCCCTCTTCATGTTTAACTCGTTTGAGAAGTGGCTAGAACGACAAAAAATCCCCCTTCCACGTGTGCGTGATCCAGCCAAGGCGCATCTCTGGTTAAGCGACTTCCGCAAGTTCGCAGAACAATTTGGAGATATTATTGGATGGGATGCGACCAACCGCAAGTATGTCCTCGCGCATGGTATGACTGGCGTAGATTGGGAACATTATAAGCACCCTCTTCCAGACTTCGTTTACGATACCTACATGCGATTTTGGCGAGATGTCGAACTTGCTACATGACTGCCCAATCCAAAGGCCGCCCCTCCGTGTCGGATTGGAGAGGATTTAAAAGCATCCGCTGCCTGAGCACGTTTTTGATGCATATGTGCACTATTGGAAAGAGGTGGAATTCAAATCGCTCAGAGAACAAATGCGAAGCATCACGGCTACGCGCAAGTGGAATGAAAAGGACGTGGAAGGGCCGCGGCGTTACTGAGCTCTATAGTAAGTTAAAGTAACTTAGCCCATTGAGATCAAGTTGCAAGCGAAAGTCTGCGGTTAACATGACGAACCGTTTTTGTTTAAGTGAAAGAGCGAGTTCCTTCTTTTGGGGCTCAGCTTCTTTATCAAAAACATCATAATAGGTTTCTTTCCAGTGGGCAGGATTGTTTGTTTGTGCTATGTACACGTCATGCAAGAGTTCTTCTTCTTGTTCATTTAAGCCGATACGCTCAAGCTTTCTTAGCTTCTCTCGATAATTTTCATAGTATTCGAGTCCGTTCACGGTCAATTGATAGGTAGGTGGCCTCTCCGTCTTAATGCATATCAATTGCTTGGACTGAAGCGAGTACGCGACTGCGATCATTTCTTTGGTCTCAAGATCGCGGACACTACGCCAAGGTTCGATATCAAGATAACCGAGTTCGGTCTTTGAAGCTTCGCCAAGCTTGAGAATAAATTCTTTTTCCCGCCCATCTAGCCTAAATGTAATATTTTTGCCTCCTAGCAGCTTTCTGCCACCATTAATTTAACGGGGAGCTTATAACATTAATTACCAAAGCTATTTCTTGTGCTGCTTTATGCCCGATAAGTGATCGCGCCCAACATTGTCTGGTTTATGTCCCTCCGGATCCAATTAAGAGGGTGAAGCAACAGAAGAACACCGCGGCTATTTGCGATATGCATAAGGTCTATCGTATCGAAACAAAGCGTATTGGTTTTTTGAAATAATTGGGGTGTCGATATTGACAGAATGCACTAAGGACGAGATAATACAAATCTTTAGGTCAGTCGTAAATCCAGCACTCACTAATGGTGACACTGAGTTTAAAAAGCTCGGTTGGACGACGGATCTCCAAATCTCCGACCCAGAAAACCCATTAGCTTGGCTTGATAACACTTTATCCAGCAAGATTCATGCGACTAAAGCTAAAGGCGGACAAGAGTTTATCTTTGCTGTTTGGGCACAACGCGCGTCTTCAGATATCAGTTATAACATAAGGTATCAACGCGAGAAATCCAGTGGGGGCGTAGGCGGAGGTATTCGAGACGGCGATTATCCCGGGGACATTAATGAAATACGTAAGAGAATTCTTGAAGATATCAAATATGGGCTCAGAACTGAGTGAAGTAGCCGCTAGGTTGGTTATAAGTTCTAATCCGCGCTAGGTGATGGTGCGCGTGCACGCCACAACTAGAGCGTACGCGCTTCCTCACTTTCATTTTAATCGGCGAACACCTATTGCTGAAGATTGCATCCCCTATAAAGGCCGCGACGCAGCAAAATGCAGTCAAACAGACGTTACGTCTACTTGGACTGGCTTCGGTAATAAGCTGCCAAGCCAGCTCCCTTGAACGCAAACTCGTCGATCCCGCATACAAAAACAATTGCTGTCTGCTTCATTTTCAAAAAGTTTAATTGTCCGGTCAGTTATGATCTCTTGCAATGGCTAAATCTGCGGAAGAAAACGAACCAGAAGGCATGAACCGCGATGAGCTGCTTGCGCGCTTAACGCAGGTAGGAATAGACGCGAATTATGATACCGTAAGGATACTCGCATATCGCGGCCTCATCACTTCATCGCCAGGTTTCCGCACAAGCGGCAAAGGGAGACGTGGTGTGGTTGGCAAATGGAGCGAAACTTCTTTTTTAGACATCGCCGGATACTACGCCGTTTCTGATCTCGTTTCTCCCGGCAGGTTATCTCAAAAAGAAGCACGCAGGACTCGCAACTTAGTTTCTAAGTTTTACAACGATCCCTATGAGATCCCTATGGTGGACGGACTAGATGATGATGGGACACCGACAAAATTTTTTTCAAGCCAGGTGGACGAGCCTCGCTTAGTAAGATGGATTGCCGCTATAGAGAAGGCTCGAAATTCGTGCAAAATCCAAGACAAAGTCAAGGTCACCTTCGATGTCAAACAAGTGTGGAGCAATCCCGAGCGCAGCGAGGAGATCGAAGGAATTTGGGTCCAGCAAAATAAGGCCGATCGAAACACCATCGCGTTTCGCATAATTGACCCGGATGACGGCAAACCAAGGGAATGGCTACTAGATGGACCCGGGGCGCCTTGTTTACAACCATTGATTCCGCCGGCTGATGGACATTTTCTTGAGGTACACGATAAGCGCGATGATGCTGGCTCGAGCCTTCGCTAGCAGCAAGTCATATTTTCAAGCGATGTTGCCAGAGTAATCGCACGGCGTTTTTTAGCCTAATAGGTTTTTCTTCACTGTGACTGGCCAGAAACAGTGAAAGATATAGTGCATTTCGGTATAGTATTAGTAGGGCGCTACGAACGCTATTCTGCGTGCGCACATCCAAATTGGTGAAGACGATGATTAGAAAAACGACAGCATGCGAATTCGATTCGGGCGACAGCAGCCACGAGCAGCTGCTGCAGAATTGCAGGAAAGGATGTAAAATTTCCCGCATTGTCCACGCAACGAACAGCACCGAGGGGGCAATCTGGTATCGCTTGTTGACGCTTGAAGCGCTTGGGACAGTCAGAGCGACGAGCAAATGGGAGCCAACAACCTACTTTCTGAGCGATATTGAAGAGCAGCCAGAATGAAAGAACCCGATATTGCCACGAACGTTAGAAAAGGGGGGCCAACCCACACCGAATTAGATGGCAATGAATTGCTGAATAATCGAGCAGCAGGCCTGCTTTCGCTGCATGACGAAACCCCGTCCGACAACAACGACGTCGCAATTCAGGCGGACGCAATTCCCGATGAACTCAAAAAACCCAAGCAGTGGGTGATGTGGAACAGGGAAACGCGTATAGCACACAACAGACGGCTGGAGGCGAACACGGGTGACTGAGCTGCCCGGCGTGTGGCAACATGCCCGGTACATGGTCGAATCGGGATGGAGTGTGATCCCGCTACGGGAACGCGACAAACGTCCCATCTGGGACGAATGGCCCTGCAGCAGGTGCTCGGGCATTCGAGTCTGAACGTGACAGCGGTGTACCTGCAGTTTAACGACCAAGATATCAAAGAGCTGTATGATAAGACGCCGTTCTAGTTAGTTTTTCCTTGATTGTGTTCGACAACTCCGCAATGCGTTTTTGCCGACTGAGCCGCATACCGCGATTTACGATCCTGCGTGTGGGTCAGCAGGGCTGCTAATCAAAACCCGCTTGGTCTACAAGGCGGAGCATACAGATGAAAAGAGTGCGGCACCGAAACTGTTTGGACAGGAACTAAACCCCACGACGTTCGCAATGGCGAAGATGAACATGTTCCTGCACGATTTCAGTGACTCATCATTTTCTATTGGTGATACATTCCGCAATCCAGGTTTCACGGACGGAAACGAATTAAAACGCTTTGACTACGTTGTGGCGAATCCCATGTGGAATCAGCACGGCTACGACGATTCCTTTTACGATAATGACAACTGGAACCGCTTTCTCTACGGCACGCCCCCTGAATCAAGGGCAGATTGGGGCTGGATTCAGCATATGTTAGCCTCCCTAAATGATAACGGCAGCGCGGCCATAGTGCTTGATACGGGAGCAGTATCCCGTGGGTCTGGGAGCGAATCTCTTAGTAGGGAGAGAGAAATTCGCAAGGCTCTCGTAGAGGGCGACTTCATCGAGGCGGTCATCCTTCTGCCTGGGAATCTATTCTACAACACCTCAGCACCAGGCATCATCATACTTCTGAAGCGTGCAAAACCTGCAGAGCGCACTAAGCAAATCCTGCTGGTGAACGCCTCGTCGCACTTTGTCAAGAAGACGCCTAAGAATGTGCTGACAGACGAAGGAATTGCGGCAATAGCTCAAGTTTATCGAAACTGGAAAACGCAAGAAAAGCTCAGCAAGCTAGTAACGATTGAAGATATTCGTGCCTCTGACTACAATCTTAGCCCGTCTTTGTTCGTAGACGCAAATGACAAAACTGAGTACCGCCCACTTGATGAAATATTGGTAGATTTGGCTGCAGCACGCACTGAACGAGAAAAAGTCGACACTCGCTTGCTTCAGCTCTTTTCGAAGCTGGGATTAGCTGATAAATGACGATGAAACCGGATGAAGGTTCCAATCATCAGACGAGCATCAATAAGAAAGTTGGTAGATTAGATGCCTCAAATCATTGGAGAATTACCCAGTTAGGAGTAATTAACAAGTGTCGGCCAAAGATCATCAATCCACTAGACTTTCCAGATGAAATATTTGAGTATTACAGCATTCCGGCATTTCAAGAGCAACGCGGCGCCAAGTCTGTTCGAGGCAGAGAAGTCTTAAGCAACAAGTTCCTAATCAGCAACCACACGGTGCTATTTGGCAAACTGAACCCACGTATACTGAAAGTCTGGTTGGTTGATTCAACATCGAAAAATCGGCGGATAGCGTCGACAGAGTTTATTCCAATCCGTGCAGATGATGATACCGAGTCTGAATTTATTTATTATCTATGCCACTCTGATTTCGTCGTTTCAGAAGCGAGGAGGCTAGTCAGCGGCTCTACTCCGAGTAGACAACGCGTCGATCCTAAATCGTTCAGCCAAATATACGTCCCCACCCCTCCACGATCAGAACAGCAGGCGATCGCAAGAATATTGAAGTCAGTACAAGAAGCCAAAGCGGCACGGCAGCGTGAAGTAGAGCTCGAGCGAGAGCGCAAAGCCGCCCTTATGCAGCATCTTTTCACTCACGGTAATCGTGGAGACTCCACCAAGCAGACTCACATTGGCAAGATGCCTGTCACTTGGCAGGCGGCAAGACTCAGCGAGTTCTCCGAAAGGCCCGTTTATGGTTTCACGACGAGCGCTTTGATTGGGCCCACGGAAACGAAGTTTCTTAGGATTACAGACATCCAGCATGAAAAAGTATCTTGGGACGTTGTTCCCTATTGTGCCTGTGATGATGAGATACGACAAAAATACGCTGTGAAACCTGGCGACATACTGATTGCCCGGATAGGGGCGACTACAGGTAAGACCTGTTTGGTTAAAGATGCTCCGGCAGCTATATTTGCTTCTTATTTAATGCGGATAAGAACAGGGCTAGATCTGCTACCTACGTTCTTAAGTTTCTATTTTCAGACCAACTCCTACTGGATGCAAATAGATCAGCGTAAAGGCGGCAGGCTCAAAGAAGGTATAAACATACCTATTCTGGAGAATCTGATCATTCCCCTCCCACCTTTGGTGGAACAACAAGAAATTTCGGATATCTTACAAGCTTGTGATGCCAAGATCAGCGCCTTGGAGAATGAGATTAAACTGCTGAACGAGCTATTTGCTGCAATTTTAGAAGAATTAATGACAGGCAAACTATCTGTCAAGTCACTTACAGAACTTGCGGAAGCATGAGTGAAAAAATCGCAGTGCAATACCCGATGTTGAAATACGCCAGCGAGATTGGCTGGCACTGTGTTAGGCGCACCGAAGCTTTAGCTCTTCGCGGAGGGGAGAACAGCATCTATTTCACAGAAATGGCTGCATCTCAGCTTTTGAATCTCAACCCTGACGTTGTAAACTCGGAACGAGCAGCAGAAATTATCCGTAAGTTGAACTTGCTCAGTCCTACGATTGATGGCAATCAAGAAGCTCTTTCGTGGCTTCGCGGAGAGCGTTCAGTTTTTGTTCCTGAAGAGAAGCGCGAGCGCAACGTCCGTCTAATCGATTTTAAAAATCCCGGCAACAACGTTTTTCAAGTCACTTATGAATGGCGTCAGAAAAGCGTTTTCGGGAAAAATCGGGCCGATATGGTCTTTCTGATTAATGGCATACCCATCGCTATCGCGGAGACCAAATCCGCTACAAGACCTGAGGGATTGGCTGAAGGTATCGAACAAATACGCAGGTATCACCGCGAATCACCGGAACTCTTCGCCCCTACGCAAGTTTTTGAAGTAACGCACCTCATCGATTTCTACTACGGCGTCACGTGGAGTACCAATCGCAAGAACATCTTTAACTGGCGCGAGCAGGAGCCAGGTGACTTTGAGCACAAAGTCAAAGCATTTTTCGACCGTGAACGATTCTTGAAAGTGCTTCACGATTACATTATATTTCTTTCAAAAGACGACGTCCTGACAAAGGTTATCCTGCGCCAACACCAAACGCGAGCGGTCGAGAAGGTCATCAACCGCGTGTACGACCCAGCGAAACGACGCGGACTCATATGGCACACCCAAGGCAGCGGCAAGACCTATACGATGATCACGGTTGCCTCAAAGCTGCTAAGAGAGGTGAGGGGCGAGGAGAAGCCGACTGTGCTTATGCTGATCGACCGCAATGAACTTGAGACGCAGCTCTTCAAAAATATCGACGCATACGGGGTGAAAACGGTTGAGATAGCCGATAGCAAAGCAGATTTACGGCGTATCCTCAGATCTGGCTACCGAGGTCTTATCGTTTCGATGATCCATAAGTTCGATGGCATCCCCCACGACATAAACACTAGCGCGAACCTTGTTGTGCTTGTTGACGAAGCGCATCGCACAACAGGAGGAGATTTGGGCAATTATCTGATGGCAGCTCTCCCTAACGCGACTTACATCGGATTTACCGGCACACCTGTCGACAACATCTCGCGAGGCAAGGGGACGTTCAAAGTATTCGGTGGGGATGACGAACAGGGTTATCTTGATAAGTATTCGATCGCTGAGTCGATCGAGGATGGCACGACAGTTAAGCTCAACTACGCGATTGCTCCCTCAGATATGCTCGTGGACACTGAAATCTTAGAGCGTGAGTTCTTAGATCTTAAAGAGACTGAAGGAATCAGCGACGTAGAAGAGCTTAATGGAATCCTCAGTAGAGCGGTCAAGCTTAAAGAAATGATGAAATCGAGCGATCGCATCGATAAAATTGCAAAGTACGTTGCTAATCATTTCACGGAAAATGTAGAGCCGATGGGTTTCAAGGCGTTTCTTGTCGGTGTTGACAGAGAAGCGTGTGCGCTCTATAAGGAAGCACTCGATGCGTACCTGCCTCCAGATTATTCGCAGGTCGTCTTCTCACCGTCCCATAATGACTCAACTCAACTCAAGCGCCATCACCTGACCGAAGATGATGAGAAGGCAGTTCGAAAAGCGTTTATCAAGAAAGAGCAGAATCCGAAAATCCTGATCGTCACTGAGAAGCTCCTCACTGGGTTTGATGCGCCAATCTTGTACTGTATGTATCTTGATAAGCCAATGCGTGACCACGTTCTGCTACAAGCGATTGCTCGTATTAATCGGCCATACGAAGATGAGAGTGGGGTTGTTAAGCCATTCGGCTTTGTGTTGGACTTCGTTGGCGTCTTTGAAATGCTCAAGAAGGCGCTTGCATTTGATTCCGACATCGTTGCATCCGTTATTCAGAACGTCGACGTGCTCAAGCAGCTTTTCGCGAAACTTATGAGCGAGAGTGCACCAAAGTATATGGCCCAAGCATCAGGATGGGACGACAAGGCGAAAGAGCGCGCGATTGAGGCACTAAAAACAAAAGATGCTCGAGAAGATTTTTTCAGGTTTTTCCGACAGGTGCAAACCCTTTACAACATCCTTTCGCCCGATGCGTTCCTCGGGCCATATATCGCGCAGTACCTCGCGCTTTCTGAGCTTTATGCGCTAATTCGCAACTTCTATTCGAGCCGCGTTTATGTTGACCGCGAAGTGACCACCAAAACCAAGGAGCTGTTGCGAAAACAGACAGGAATCGATTTCATTGATCCGCCGGGTGCCATCTATGAGTTAGGGCCAAAACAGCTTGCCGCACTCAAGAAAAGCGATGCGTCGACCACGGTTAAAATCCTCAATCTAAGTAGGATTCTCAAGGAGACTATCAACGCGGAAGCAATATCGAAGCCTTTCGTGTTAAGCATTGGCGAGCGTGCAGCGGCAGTGGAGCAGTCATACGACGCGCACCTGCAATCGTCGATTGAGGCATTAGACGAGGCGGAGAGACGTAAGTTAGAGGCGTTTGAACAAGAAACCTTGCGTGAATATGAAAACCTTGCTGAGGAATATATAGCTGCCGACGCTGAACGTCGCCGGCTCGACCTCGACGAGAATACGTACGCGATATATACCGTGCTTAAGCTAGTCAATAAAGAAAATGCATTAGCGACCGCTCAAACGATAAACGCATTGTTTCGTGACCGCGCTGATTACCAGTGGGATAACAAGCAAGAGATGCAACTGCGAGCTGAGATCTATAACGCAGTGCGTCCCACCGTGGGCGTTGAAAAGATGATAGAAGTAACAAACACGCTCCTACGATTGAAGAGATTATGATGTCTGAACAACGTGCGCGGCCGCCCGCACCTCCTAACACGTGGCCTAGCGCAGATGATTTGAAGGCCGCGGCATATGCTTGGGCAGAACGGATAAACATCACGTTGCTTCAGGTAAGTGTCCGGAAAATGCGGCGAAAATGGGCATCAATCTCGACCGTTGGTCGTTTAACGTTGAGCACAGACTTGCTCCAAATCCCTGAGGAGCTTTGGGAGTTTGTCATCGTTCACGAGCTTGTTCATCTTCTCGTCCCAAATCACGGGAAGGTGTTCAAGAGTTTTATGCTGGCTTATCTGCCGGATTGGGAAGAGAAAGAGCGGCTGCTGCAACAATATCGATGACTGCTTAGCCTCAGCTTTGCGAAACGTTAAAAAACGCCTATTTCTATGCGGCTAAAGGCTACCTGCTGAAGGCTAAATGCAAAATGCTTTCAATCGCGTAGTCGTTAGGTAAACTGTTATGGCCTCCTTGACGTTTTACGGGGGAGTCAACGAGATCGGCGGCAACAAAATCCTTTTTGAGGATCAGCGCACGCGGGTTTTTCTCGACTTCGGCATGAGCTTCAGCCTCGCCAACCAGTATTTTGATGAATTCATGCAGCCCCGCAAGTGCAACGGCATACTCGATCTCCTTGAATTTGGCTTGCTTCCCGATCTGGAAGGGATATATCGGTGCGATTACTTGGATCATTGTAAGCTTCCGTCGGAAGAAGCGCGTAGCGTTGACGGCGTCCTTCTTAGCCACGCACATATGGATCACAACGCTTACGTGCACTATCTCAGGAACGATATCCCGCTGTATTGTACGCAAGCTTCCAGGAATATTATGCAAGCCCTGGATGAAACGGGCTCTAGCGGAACGTGTGAGCTAATCTGGCTCAAGGAATCGTTTAAGACCTATACAAATAAACAAGGTGCAGAGTCCAAACTTACGGGTGAAAAAAGCAAGAAACCCAGGACGTACTACGATGTGAACGGTTCATTCACCGTCGGGGAACTCGATGTCGAAGCATTGCCGGTTAGCCATTCGCTAGAAGGTGCAACAGCTTACATTTTGGATACAAGCGCCGGGCCTGTAGTCTACACCGGCGACTTCCGGTTTCACGGCTACAAAGGAGATGAAACACGGCGGTTTGTCGAAAAAGCCGCTGAAGTGGAGCCGGTTGCCATGATCTGCGAAGGCACCCGCGTCAACTCAACGCAAGCAGACAGCGAAGAGCGGGTCAAGGAAGTCGCCAAAGAGCGTGTTGACAAAACTAAAGGTCTAGCCGTCGTTAATTTCCCGGTGAGAGACACCGACCGCATGCAGAGCTTCTTTCAGGTCGCACAACAAACCGACCGGGCCTTAGTCATCAACCTCAAGCAAGCATATCTGCTCGAACTATTCAGAGATTCAGGCATTGACACTCCCAGAATCGATGACGATCACATCCGAGTCTACATTCCTCGAAAAACTTGGGGCGTTTATGGAGATCATCGGTTCTCAGAGAAGATTCAGCGAGAAGATTACGATTATTGGGAGCGTGAATTTCTCGATAACGCCAATGCAGTGACAGCAAAAGATATCAGCGAGAACCAGGATCAATACATTTTCCGCTGTGATTTTTTTGAGCTTAAAGAGCTGATCGATGTTAAGCCCGAAGCAGGCAGTAGCTATATCAGAAGCGTGTGTGAACCGTTCGATCTGGAGATGGAATTAGATTTGAAGAAAGTGGAGAACTGGTTGGCACATTTCGGCCTCTATCCTTATACACACATCCACGCGTCGGGGCACTTGAACTACGACGAGATACGAGATGTGGTTCAGACTGTGCAGCCGAATGCACTGATTCCAGTACACACGCAGCACCCTGAAGTCTTCAGGAACCTCCACGACAATGTGATTATTCCAGAGAAAGGGCGGGAGATAGGGCTGTAGCGATTACTTTTGCACTCTTATTGTGGTGCTCACTTCTAAGCCAGAAACTGATAGCCATTTCTAGATGCTAACGAAATCGGGTAGCGAAACATGACATTGCCCATACCCATATCCATAACGTGTCCCTGCTGCAAAGCAAAATTTGAGAGTCTAGATGTAATGATCTCCAGCACGTACGGTAGTTCTACTGATCTCCGTCCAATAGCAGGGGGCTCCGACCCCATGTATATGATAATCCATACGTGTCCATCGTGCGGTTATACAGGTTATCACGATGCATTTAAACTAAAGCGTCTCGATCCAACGCTGAAGGAACACATTCGTGAACAGATAACGCCGCTTTTGAAAGACTTAAGAGAGCCGCCTGAACCACCACAGTACGTATTTGCTGCTCCTGAACGACAGTACGAATTCGCTGCGTGGATTGGCCAATGGAAAGGAGATTCATTGCAGTCTATTGGAGATCTTTACTTACGAGCAGCGTGGTGCTGCAATGACTCTAAAGATCCTAGAAAGGAGCGTTTCTACCGATTGAAATCACTAGAATACTTTGAACAAGCAATGGAGCTAAAAGAGATTTCTACGAGCGAGATAGGTGTGTATGCGTATCTTATTGGTGAGCTTCATCGTCGTGTGGGGGAGGTTGGCGCAGCGGAGACTTGGTTTGACCGAGTAGCCCAAGCGACTAACGGGGATCTCAAACAACAATGGCTTGTGGAGCTTGCAATCCAGCAGAAGACCGATCCAAAAGAGTTTATTGGTCGTGATAGGAATTCTTGATCCTAACGCAACGACGTTTTGTGTAAAAAAGCCGGATTCGTGTTGATAAAAGCAATTATTTTTGATCTCGACAATACCCTCATCGACTTTATGAGCATGAAAAAGGCCGCTTCTACGGCAGCGGCAAATGCGATGATTAAAGCAGGACTCGAAGATTATCCTGAAGATCTAGCTGATAGGCTTTTTTCATTTTACCTTGATCACGGAATCGAATCAGATGATGCATTCGAGGAGTACCTCTTACAAAAGTACGAAGCTGTTGACTATCGAATTCTCGCTGCTGCAGTTAATGCATATTTAAAGGAGAAATACTTACATCTCAAGCCCTATACCGGCGTTGCAAAAACCCTTCGTGAGTTAAAGCGTCAAGGATTCAAGCTCGGTGTGGTCAGTGACGGCTTGAGACTAAAGGCGTGGATGCGGTTAAACGAGGCAGGTTTAGATAGCTTTTTTGACGCGGTTGTAACATACGAGGACACAGGAAAGCAGAAACCCGCAACAGAGCCGTTTCTGCGAGTTTGTGATGAGCTTGAGGTTACTGCAGAAGAATGTCTCATGGTTGGAGACTGGCCAGAACGAGACGTACAAGGCGGAAGATCAGTCGGCATGAAGACGTGCCTTGCGACCTACGGGCAGCTGCGGCCTGGAAAAGCTGATTACGAAATTGAAAGCTTTGCCAACCTCTTAGACGTCGTGGATCGTTGTAATAAAGAATGAACAAATGCTTTGGCAGTCCACGTTGTTTTTGACTCTGCCTTGGCCTACCTGTGCTTGTAGATTTCAAGCACAGAAATCGCAAGCTTTTCCGCGTCGTGTGTGCACATCACCTGCTCCAACACGTCAATGATCTGGCGAAGCGGTGGCTCAGCAGCTTCTTCAGCGTCTCGGTGCCTATGCGGCCCTGTTAGAATCGACGTGACAAACGCAGCGAGGGTCTGGGCAAGCTGCTCTTTTAACTCAAACGCGAACGTTCGTAAGTACGATCCGTCAAGCCGCTCTGCCCTGGCGAGGCAGTAGCTGCAGGCCGCCCCGTATATCACCACATACCTGAGCTGCGCGTCTCGCCGCGCTCGGTTCACGCTCTCTATTAACTCTTTTAGTGGCACTGTGTGGAGGTAGGCAGCAAAGAGGTTGTAGAGAGACTGTTTCTTGTCGTCTATGTCGGTCTGAGAATCTATTACTTGCACTACGGTTGAATCTGTGGTGCAGTTGATAACCCAACTGTAAGAACGTGCTGAAAGTGAAAGTGAAGCTGAAAGAAAAAAGAAAGGAGAGAAGGGACAACGGAAGCCCCTTCACGACCCCTACAACGCCCGTAGCTTCTGTATCAGACTCAGCACCTGCGGATAGGGCCTCTCTGTGCCGTGCACGTCCGCCTACAGTCTCCTCCTCATTACCGCATAGATACCGGCGAGAGCGACCGCCACGACACCTGCTCCAGCCATAGCGAGCGGAAACTCAGGCACGCCCGGTATGGGTGAAAGCGGCGCGCTGGATGGAAGCGTCAAGAACGAGGCGGGAGATGCTGTCGCCGTATGCGCTCCGCATGAAGCCACCGGCGCATACGCACCACATACGTCAGCACACGCTACGGCTGGGCACGAAACGTTGCATGGAATCGTTGGTCCAAATGGCGACGGTTTGACGGTCGGCGTTACCGTTGGCGTCGGAGAGGGTGTAGGTGTGGGTGTTGGCGTCGGTATCCCGTTCACCGTCACGCTGACGCTGCTGCTCGTGGCGTTCGCGTAGGTGGCGTTACCGGCATAGGTCGTGCGGTATTGGAAGGTGCCGGCAGCCGCTTCACTCGTGCTGATGCTATACACACCGTTTGACGTGGTGGTATTCGTTCCCCCGACCACGTTCGTCCACGTGCCGCTCACTTTCTTCTGAAGGGTGATGGTGGCGTTTGCGATCGGGGTGCCGTTCATGTGGGTGAGCGTGCCGTTAATCGTGAAGTGCTGGTTAACGTAGGCGGTAGCTGTTGAGACGGCGGCGGTGAGGGTGGTCGGTGTGCTCACCGATTCGTTGCCGATGGCATAGACGTTCCCGTCACGGCTTCCCACGTAGACGACGCCGTTAACGACGGCGGGGGCGGAGTCAACCACGCCTCCAGTGGTGTAGCTCCACAGCTTGGTGCCGGTCGTCGCGTTGACGGCGTAGAGGTCATGGTTTGCAAGACCCCCACCCCCCACGTAAACCACGCCGTTAGCGTAAGCAGGATAGAGGGGACTGCCACTTGATGCAAAGTTCCACAAGATGGTGCCGTCAGCTGCATTGATAGCGTAGAGGCCACCGTTTGTAGTCCCGATGTAAACGACACCGTTGGCGACCGCGGGGGAGTTCGCGCGAATCGGTGCGTCCCTGATCTTGCAATCCCACATTTCCTCCCCCGTGGTGGCATCGAGGGCGTTGACGTGGCCTGTAATTATCTTACTCTCCTCGTTCAAAACATAGCTTCCGAGGTAGACGACACCGTTAACAATGGCTGGAGAGGAGTCAACGTCGGCGCTTCCGGTGAAGTAGCTCCACACTTTCGCCCCCGTGGTGGCATTGAGGGCTAAAAGGTTGTACTCATCATTTCCCACATACACGACGCCGTTTGAAACAGCGGGGGAGCACTGCACGTAGCCTCCGGTCTTGTAGCTCCACACTTTCGCCCCCGTGGTGGCATTGAGGGCGTAAAGGTTGCCGTCTCGGCTTCTCACGTAGACCGCCCCGTTGACGACAGCGGGAGAAGTAAGCACTTTGCCTCCAGTCGTGTAGCTCCACACTTTCGCCCCCGTGGTGGCATTGAGGGCGTAGACGTTGGCGTCGTAGCTTCCCACATAGACGACGCCGTTGACGACGGCGGGGGAGGACTGCACGTAGCCGTCGGTCTTGTAGCTCCACACTTTCGCCCCCGTGGTGGCATCGAGGGCGTAGACGTTGCCGTCGATGCTTCCCACGTAGACTACGCCGTTGACGACGGCGGGGGAGGAGTCAACCACATCCCCGGTGGTGTATTTCCACTTTAACTGATTGTTTGGCTGTACAGGCCCCGCCACCGGACTGTAATCGCCCGTGTGCTGGGCGTTGTAGCGGAACTGCATCGTATCGGTCTGTGCTGCTGCAGGAACAGCGGCTGCGAATACTACGGTAATGAGAAGGATGACGACAGAAAATGAGACGATTTTATATTTGCGCACGATTGCCTACCTCGCAAACGTTCCTAGACGCGCAAGAACGTGTCAAAAGACACGATAAATGCTTCGATTTAAGCGTGGCTGCCAAAACTGTGTTATCGTGTTCAAATAATCAAAAAATAAACGCGTTAGAGCAATTGAGCGGCGTTTGCTCGCCCTTTTAGTGAAGGTAAAATAGGGGCGGGCGTTCCGGCTACTCGTTCGCCATTTCGAGAAGCACCCTAACCACTTCATCTTGAGTCTGGACTTTTCCCCTCTCAGCACTCAGTGTGGCGCGGTACTTCTCGAAATCGGCGTGGGTCTTCTTGCTCACGCTGATGGTCGCCCTGTCCTCCTTTTTCATCCGCTTTTCATACGTTTCATAATCAATAAATACGTGCGGGTCCTTACCGTCAGCGGAGATGAATGTGATGTCAACACTAAGCGCAGTATGCGAAAACCCCGCGTTGCACGAGATTCACCATAGCAAAATCTCGCTGCATCGCGCAAAAGCAGACTACAACTACCCAACGATACGGCTGCCCTACACGTTCTCAACGCTTGCTGGACTACCAACGCGGATCTACCAGACAGTTCACGAGGGGGCGCTCGCGTTTCTTGTGGTTGTTTCATCGACTTCAGAAAGCAGTCCGCCTAAATGCGAAAATGCCTTAGCAGACTCCGAATCCCCCGCCTTGACATGGCGGAGGTCGCCGGTTCGAATCCGGCCGAGCCCACTGCTCTTTTTTCAATCGGCGGTGAGAATATGGCTGACGACGAACTTGACAAAGACAAGAGATTGCACAATCGATTGCACAACATCGACAAAGAAGCGTCAGAACAGAACCGAGACGATGATGAGCCTTCGAGCTTTCTGGAGATGGGGTTGCGCGACTACGAACACCGCACAGGCAAGAGACGCTCGAAAATGCACCGGTGGGAGCCTGAGTCCGATGCGATCTCCAAACCTGACCCGACAGCTACAGGCGCCGATGGGCATGAGCACGGTAGCGAAGAATCCGAAGAATTGGAAGGCGAGTCAGCCGATTATCTGATCACCCAAACGTATCTGGAATATCTAAGCGACAGTTATGAAAAGCGCGAAGCTGAACCTCTGTCCCCCCGATTAGAGAACATTCGCTTTCCCGAAAGAGTTGCACGCCCGGCACGCCAGCATAAACGTCCGGAGTTAAGCTTCTCCAAATCTGAACTCGATCGCTACGTAGCGTTCAGGCAGGAACGACTTGCTCGAAAATCTAAAGATTGGATAAACCGCGCTTCACAAGCGCTGTGGGATTGCACACACGGCGAGGTCTCTGAAGAGACTATGACGAGGTTACGGAGGCTCGTGCTAGACAGGTATTCCTCGATAGACTCACATCGAAAGGCAGTCGGGTTTGCTGTCGCGTTTCTTAAGAGATTATCAAAGACAAGCGCGGAGCCGCTCTTCAACTCCTTCACAGACTATCTCGAGCTGCCCAAGAACGTGAAGGTCAGAAAGACGATTACGGGACGAATTGTCAGGCGAGAGGATATTGTTGAAACACTTGAGCGAATAGATGCAGCCGAGAGCGAAGTCCTAGATCAGCTTTCTAGTTTCCCCACCCATGAGGGCGCCAGTTTGCGGCCGGATCTCTAAAAACAAAGGATATTGCGACGTTATCTTGCCCACTGCTATGCATTGATGTTTTTCTAGATACTGCAACG
>Ga0224558_1002208_pt1 | contig 18429 bp, 15 predicted proteins | sample 714S32024metaG_FD_180682 | JGI IMG/M metagenome (GOLD analysis project Ga0224558, IMG submission 180682) | Peat soil microbial communities from Stordalen Mire, Sweden - 717 S3 20-24 | ecosystem: Environmental > Terrestrial > Soil > Wetlands > Peat | place: Sweden: Norrbotten County, Stordalen...
GAACGGCAGATATCATGTCATGATCACAAACGCCGGTGGCGGCTACAGTCGCTGGAAGAACACTGCGGTGACGCGCTGGCGCGAAGACGGTACCTGCGACAACTGGGGTACATTTTGCTATATCCGCGCCGTCGCCAGCGGCCAGTTCTGGTCCGCCACATTTCAGCCGGCGCTCGAACCAGCGGACAGCTACGAAGCCATCTTCTCCGAGGGGCGGGTCGAATTCCGCCGCCGCGACCACCAGTTCGACACCTATACGGAGATAGCCGTTTCTCCCGAGGATGACGTCGAAGTGCGCCGCATCACCATTACTAACTCCTCGCGAGCTCGCCGAGCCATCGAGGTCACAAGTTACACGGAGGTCGTTCTCGGATCGCCGGCGGCGGATGCGCTTCACCCGGCCTTTAATAACCTGTTCGTGCAGACTGAGATCGTCCGCGACAAGCGGACGATTCTCTGCACTCGCCGGCCCCGCTCTCCGGAAGAGCAGCCGCCGTGGATGTTCCATCTAATGGCCGTTCATGGCGCGAAGATCGGAGAGATATCCTACGAAACTGACCGGATGCGCTTCATCGGCCGGGGACACACGATCGCCAACCCACAAGCCATGGCCGATCCCGCGCCGCTCTCGGGCCGCGAAGGGTCGGTACTCGATCCCATCGTCGCAATTCGTCATGAAATCGTGCTCAATCCGGACGAAAAGGTGACGATCGACATCGTGTCCGGCATCGGCGAGACCCGGGACGCCTGTTTGGGTCTGGCTGGAAAGTACCAGGATCGGCGTCTCGCGGATCGCGTGTTCGGTCTCGCGTGGACACATAGCCAGGTGCTCTTGCGGCAGATCAATGCCACCGAGGCCGACGCACAGCTCTATGGACACCTGGCCGGCTCGATCGTGTACGCCAATTCCTCCCTCCGCGCCGACGCGGGCGTCCTCATGAAAAACCGCCGTGGGCAGTCCGATCTGTGGGGCTACTCCATTTCCGGCGATCTGCCCATCGTGTTGCTCGAGATCGGAGATCCCGAGAACATCGACCTTGCCCGCCAACTCATCCAGGCCCACGGTTACTGGCGCCTCAAAGGACTGGCGGTGGACCTGCTGATCTGGAACGAAGATCACTCCGGCTACCGGCAGGTTCTGCAAGACCAGATCGTAGGACTGATTTCCGCAGGGGTTGAAGCCACCTTGACAGATCAACCGGGCAGCATCTTTGTGAGACCGGGCGACCAGATATCGAGCGATGACCGCATTCTGTTCCAGTCGGTCGCCCGAGCCATCCTCTCGGACAGCCGCGGAACGCTGGTCGACCAGATGCAGCGCCGCCGCGCCGAACAAGTAACCGTTCCGGAACTTCCCGTGAACCGGGTCCGCCGGCCCGAGCCCGCGGCCGTCGCCGCCGCGCCTCGCTCCGACCTGATTTTCTTCAACGGAATGGGCGGATTCACCCCGGATGGGCGCGAGTACATCATTACGACCTCGGAGCGGAATATAACTCCGACGCCATGGGTCAATGTACTGGCGAACGCGCGCTTCGGAACCGTAATTTCAGAGAGCGGTCTCGCCTGCACCTGGAGCGAAAATGCCCAGGAGTTCCGCCTCACTCCCTGGTCCAACGATCCCGTGAGCGATTCGAGCGGAGAGGCGTTCTATATCCGTGATGAAGATAGCGGCCACTTCTGGTCACCCACGCCGATGCCCAGACCCGGCGCGACACCTTATACCATCCGGCACGGATTCGGCTACAGCATCTTCGAGCACACCGAAGGCGGCATCCGCTCTGAAATGTCGGTTTACGTGGCCGTCGATGCGGCCATCAAGTTTACGGTGTTGAAAGTGCGAAATGAATCGGGCCGATCGCGCCGGCTCTCCGCCACCGGATACGTGGAATGGGTTCTCGGCGACCTGCGGCCGAAGTCGGCGTTGCACGTGGTCACCGAAATTGACCCCAACGGAGGCGCTCTGTTCGCGCGGAACCCCTACAACACCGAGTTCGCCGACCGGGTTGCCTTTTTCAACGCAGGCGATCGAAGCCGCACCATGACCGGCGATCGCACTGAGTTCCTGGGCCGCAACGGCACGCTTCGGAATGCGGCTGCCATGAGCCGATCCCGGCTGTCCGGGAGAGCCGGCGGTGCTCTGGACCCCTGTGCCGCGATACAGGTTCCGTTCGAGTTGGCCGACGGGCAAGAGCGCGAGATTATCTTCATTCTCGGCGTAGGCCGTGGTGAAGATGACGCTCACAACCTGGCGGGTCGTTTCTGCGAATCGGCCGCCGCCCATGACGAACTGAAAGCGGTATGGCAGTACTGGAAGCACACGCTGGGCGCGGTGCAGGTGGAAACGCCCGACCAGTCTCTCAACGTCCTGGCTAACGGCTGGCTCGTCTACCAAACTCTCGCCTGCCGTTTTTGGGCGCGGAGCGCATTCTACCAGCCGGGGGGCGCCTTCGGTTTCCGCGACCAGTTGCAGGACGCAATGGCGCTTATCCATGCCGAGCCCAGCCTTCTTCGCGAGCACCTGCTCCTCTGCGCGTCCCGTCAGTTTCGCGAGGGCGATGTCCAGCATTGGTGGCATCCCCCGTCGGGCCGAGGCGTGCGCACGCACTGTTCGGATGATTACCTCTGGCTGCCCCTGGCGACATCCCGGTACGTTCTCAGCACGGGCGATATCGGGGTATTGGACGAACCGGTACACTTCCTCGATGGCCGTCAGGTTAACGCGGAAGAGGAATCGTATTACGATCTGCCCAACCGGCTTGAAGAGACGGCCAGTTTGTACGAACATTGTAGGCTAGCCATCCTGAGGGGCCTGCGTTTTGGTGAACACGGCCTGCCCCTTATGGGCTCCGGTGACTGGAACGATGGAATGAACCTTGTCGGCCAACACGGCAAAGGCGAAAGCGTCTGGTTGGGGTTCTTCCTCTATGACGTGCTTCTGCGCTTCGCAGAGGTTGCAGCCGTGCATGGCGACGCGCCCGTTGCCGATCGCTGCCGCCGCGAGGCGTCGCAGTTGCGTCAGAACATCGAACTGCACGCCTGGGATGGCGAGTGGTACCGCCGCGCCTACTTCGACGATGGCTCCCCGCTTGGCTCCGCCAGCAACCCCGAATGCCAGATCGACTCGATTGCGCAAAGTTGGTCCGTTCTATCCGGAGCGGGCGCTCCCGAGCGCACGCGCATGGCGATGCGGGCGCTGGATCGGCGCCTCGTTCACCGCGACTGGCGGCTAATCCAACTCCTCGATCCGCCCTTCGACAAGTCCGATTTAAATCCCGGCTACATCAAGGGATACCTTCCAGGCGTACGAGAGAATGGCGGCCAATACACTCATGGCGCCATCTGGGCGGTGATGGCGTTCGCCCAATTGGGAGATAGCCAGCGAGCCTGGGAACTATTCGCCCTGATCAACCCCGTAAGCCACGCAGAAAGTGCGGAAGCTATTGCGACCTACAAAGTGGAACCGTATGTAGTGGCCGCTGACGTGTATGCACTGTCGCCGCACATAGGCCGCGGTGGATGGACATGGTACACAGGGTCGGCCGGATGGATGTACCGCCTGATTGTGGAATCGCTCTTAGGGCTGAGACTGGACGTGGACAAACTGCACGTTGCTCCGTGCCTTCCCGACCATTGGAAAGAGTTCAAGGTGCATTACCGATATCGCGAGACGGTATATCACATCACAATCGTGCAGGGGCCGGCCGGGCATGGCGAGACAAGTGTTACGGTGGATGGCGTCAAGCGGCAAGGTAACGTCATTCAACTGGTTGACGACCAGCAGGAGCACGCGGTCGAGCTGAGATTAAACACCCCCAATACCGGCGCTGAGAGACAGCCCAACATAAAGGAAGAAGACCGCCTGCCCGACGCCTCCTGATTAAGATTGAAGAGAAGAGGCCGTATGGAATCCAACGCACTAACGCGGTTGAAGAGGGTAGCGGCCAGGCAGACCGTAACGCTGACCCATTACGGTCGCAAGTCCGGGAAGCCTTACGATGTCACGATCTGGTTCGTCGTGGACGGCGACAAGGTTTACATCGGAACCGCGAACGTGAATCGCCAGTGGGTGCGCAATGTGCAGAAAACGCTGCAAGTCAAGTTGTCCATCCGGGGTGAGAGTTTCGCCGGCACAGCACGCTTCCTCACCGATCGCCCCGAGCATGAACGCGCCATGGCGGCGATTCGAAGGAAGTACTGGATGTATCGGCCGATCATTGCGCTGGGACAGGTTCTTACGGCTATCGGGGCGATGCGCGACACGACGGGATCGTTCGAGGTAACGTTGGCGGGATAGAGAGAAGACTGGCGATGCTCAGATGAGCACAACGAAAACGCGCCTCAAGCAGCCCGAATTTTGTTCCAGATGACCACCTCAAGCTCGTACCGGTTCTTCGACCCCACATCCACCAAATAACGGGAGTCGTGTGGGCTGCATCGTGGAGATGGGATATCCGTAAGGGGATATTCCGTGACCTTCTGTTCCCTATCCAGGCAGTCGGGACAGACAAGGTTTCGTTCCAGCAGCCAGTAAGCTTTAGCTTGTGGCCTGTGGCTCCGAGCGATTGCCTGGGCGATCTGCTCCGCGCTGTTCAGCCACCCGCTCAGTTCCTCGGTGCCGTCCTCGTGGACAATTCTGATCTGATATTCACTACCGTGGTCGTGCGCCATGTTTTTTCTCCCTAGCGCTAGGATGTTTTCGTAGGCCCCGGATTTCCTGGATCAAATCTACGCCGGGCGGAGTGGCCAGTCAACGCCGCAAGCATTGTGGAGTGAGGCATTTTCCAAGACCTCGATAAACGGACTTTGCTAAGCCCTCATACTCATGACCTGCGCCCGGATTGCGGCCGCGTCGCCCAGCCACAGCTCGTGCCTGAGTCCGACTGCCGAGTACGTCGGTAACTTGGAACGATTCGGCCTGCGAGAGGACAATATCAACAGCCGCCCCGACCCCCTTTTTCTCTCGCGACCACCCGAGAGAAGGTGCAGGAAGGCCTATGTCCTCAAATCAGGTGTAATTCATGACGACAACCAAGATCGAAAAAGCAGGCGTTTGTTTTGGCATTGGCCGCCAGGGAGGGTCGATCGTAATCGAAGTTCGCCCCCACCATGACACCATTTCCGCACTCAGGGGCGTTCAGATCGGCTTCGAACTGCTGAACGGAATCACCGTCCAGCAGGCGAAAAAAATTCTGGATGTGCTGAACGAGAACGTAATCGGCGCGTTTGCCATTACCGCGTCGGATGACAAAACGGAAGCGGCGTCAGGCTGAAGAAGTCACAACCAAACTCTGAAGCCGCGGGTGACACCTATGGATGATCGCAAGAGCGAACGTTTTGGGCGCTACGAGATCCTCACCGAGTTGGGGCGGGGAGCCATGGGTGTTGTCTACAAAGCGCGCGATCCCAAGATCAACCGAGTCGTCGCGGTAAAGACGGTTTCGCTGGCCGGTCAACCCCCGGAAGAGGAACGCGAGTATCGCGCGCGTTTCTTTCGCGAAGCGGAAGCTGCCGGCCGCCTGTCGCATCCAGGAATCGTAACCATCTTCGATGTGGGCGAGGAACCAGAAACGCGCGTTCCTTACATCGTAATGGAATTCGTTGGCGGCCAATCCCTCGACAAGTTGCTGTCGCAGGACGACCACAAGTTAAGTTTGGAGACAGCGCTACAGCTAACCATCGAACTGGCGGAAGCGCTGGATTGCGCCCACGGTCAAGGCGTGGTTCATCGCGATCTGAAGCCCGCGAATATTCTGTTGACCGAAGACGGCCACGCCAAAATCGCCGATTTCGGAGTGGCTAAACTGAACCTCGCCAACCACACTCTGGCGGGACGCGCGTTAGGCACACCCGCCTACATGTCGCCCGAACAATTGAATGGCGAAGCCGTGGATGGGCGGTCGGATTTGTTTTCCCTGGGGGTGATCCTATACACGGTCCTGACAGGTTACAGGCCGTTTCAAGGCAACAGCGCCCTCACGGTCTCGTTCAAGGTAGTCAACCGCGACCCGATACCGGCGACCGTTCTCGATACTGAATTGCCGCCGGGGCTCGATCACATCATTGAGCGCGCTATGGCGAAAGATCCCGCCGAGCGTTATCAGCGCGGCATAGATATGGTGCGGGACATCCAGAAACTGCGGGAAGGACGAGAGCCTTTGAGCAAGACCAAGCCAAAGCTGCCAGGTCTACCCGTCAGCCGAGGCGCACCCCGAACGGCAAATGAATCAGCCAAGTCGTCCCTCGGCCAACCGGGGATTGCAGCTAAACCCCAGCCAGGCGAGCTCTCTCTGCTCCTGGGGCACGGTGCAGCGCAGAACTTGCTGGAGCAGATCCGGAAGAAATCTGTTGCCGGTGTCTTGGTATTGGCCGGACTCTTCATCCTCGGGCTCTGGGCCATTTCGTTTGGACCCCAAGGAGTCCGATCGAGAGCCGCCGAGCCATTGCCACTCGCCGGGGAGGATGCGCCGGTCAAGGCGGCGGCAACACTGCCGCCAGCCGCGACGGTTGCTCCGATTGCCAAAGCGCCGGCGCCAGTCGTGGAAAAGCTTTCGCAGCCGGTTCCAGCCGGCCGAACCCATCCGTCCCCAACGAAAGTGGCCCGCGCAAGCTCACCAACCGTTTCTCCAGCAGCTTCGCCAGCTGCTTCTCCCGCTACTTCGCCCGCTACTTCTCCGGCAGCTTCTCCGGCCACTGCTCCAGCCACCCTGGAAATCGAGGTGGAGCACCGCTTCGCGGAGGCCCATCTGTCAATCTGGGTGGATGATCGCTTGGCTTATACGCACCAGTTGGAAGGAACAGACAAGAAACATCTGGTCGTGTTCCACCATGTCCAGGGCCATGAATTCCATGCTATGCAGGTGTCACCCGGGAAACATAGTCTTAAGGTACAGGTGACCTCTGAGGGAGCCGCCTATGACCAGTCCGATACCGTAGCGGGCGAGTTTGTCAGCGGGCAGGAAAACGTGCTGCGAATCAACTTCGATAAGCACGGCGAGATTAACCTAAGCCTGCAATAGTTAGAGCTTTGCCCTTCCCCATACGTCGTTTCCTGCCGATCATTTCCTGGCTGTTTGTTTTCTCCTTCATGCATTGCCCAAGACTGCGTATCGCTTGTGAGGAATGCCGTTGACTTCGCGAGCTATTTTTTGCTGTACTTGATCTGTTAATTACGGTGAAGGAGTTCACCGCCAACCGCTGTCCCAAGTCTTAAGCCGGGACCAGCTGATGACTCCTGACAAGCGGATTTTTTTGTCGCGGAGTCATGGCGCCGGAAGCGATCCGCAGAACTAGTGAGGTGGCCCTTCATGGAAAATATGTGGGTGCTGGCCGCTGTGTGGGTAGGCCTGGCCCTGATCGCGACGCTCATCGCCATCTGGTTCAAGATCTCGACCGCGCTCACCGAGATTGTTGTCGGCACAGGCGCCCAACTGCTGATCGGCGTGCTTTTCGTGCATGCTGATCTAGGCGGGAAGACAGGCTGGATCAGCTTTCTCGCCGGCACCGGCGCCATTGTTCTTACCTTTCTCGCCGGGGCCGAACTCGATCCCCAGATCTTCCGCACGAAATGGAAAGAAGCGACGGTGATCGGGCTGGTGGGTTTTTTCGGGCCGTTTTTTGGGTGCACGGCAGTTGCCCACTACATCCTGCATTGGGCGGTGCGCCCGAGTTGGCTGGCCGGGGTCGCCCTCTCCACCACTTCCGTGGCAGTCGTATATGCGGTGATGTTGGAGCTGGGTTTCAACGTCACCGATTTTGGCAAGGCGGTGCTGGCCGCCTGCTTCGTCAACGACCTGGGAACCGTGATTGCACTGGGAATGATCTTCTCGCCGTTTACCATCAAGACGCTGATTTTCGTGGTCGCCAGCGTAATTGTCTTCGCCGTCCTTCCTTTTCTCACGCCGCGATTCTTCAAGAAATATGGAGGCCGCGTTTCCGAAATTGAGGCCAAGTATCTGCTCTTTATGCTGTTCGCCATGGGAGGATTGGCGGTGTGGTCGGGCAGTGAAGCAGTCTTGCCGGCCTATATCATCGGAATGGTGCTGGCCGGCAGCGTTGGCAAGGATCACACTCTCATAAGGCGTCTGCGCACCCTCACCTTCGGATTGCTGACGCCGTTTTACTTCATTCGGGCGGGATCGTTTGTGTCTGTGCCTGCACTGATCGCGGCCCCACTCGTTTTCACGGCGTTGTTTTTCGCTAAGATGCTGTCGAAGGTAATTCCTCTGTTCCCCACGGTCAAGGCATTTGACTATCAGAAGGAAGAAGGACTGTACTTTACGCTGATGATGTCTACCGGCCTGACGTTCGGAACTATTTCGGCGCTCTTCGGCCTGAATCACGGTGTTATTACCCAGGCGCAGTATTCCTACTTGGTCGCTACGGTGATCGGCAGCGCCGTGATACCTACCATGATCGCCAATGCTTGGTTCATGCCGAGGCACTTGCTGGCCACTAAGAAAGACGAGAAGTCGATCTTATCTCAAGCTATAAGCGAAAAGGCAACTAAGGAGGGGGCATGACGGGACAGCGGCACAACACCCATTTTCGGAAGTTGCTGGTTGGATACGATGGATCTCCGCAATCGGATAAAGCAGTGGATATAGCCTTTTCGCTGGCAAAGTGTCTGGATGCCACGGTGCTGCTCTTTGCCGTTGCCCGGCCGCCTGAACCCGCAACTTCGGTCGAATTGGAAGCTGTCCTCGACGATGCGAAGGAACATTTCGAAGAAGGATTTAAGAAGATTCTGGAGAAGGCCCGTTCCCTTGATGTGGAGGTGAAGACGGACATGGCAGTCGGACATCCCGCAGAACAAATCATCCACCGGGCAGAAATGGATGGGATTGACCTTATCATTTTGGGCCGGCGGGGACGATCCATGATCTCGAGAATGATGTTAGGTTCAGTCTCCGAGCGAGCTTTGCGATATGCGCACTGTCCGGTGATGGTGGTGCACTAGCACCGTGACCGTGAGATGTTTACCGCAGGCTGGTAATTGTAGCGCCGGCATCTTGCCGGCTGTCCCGAGGACGTCGCGCCCTCGGCGCGGCGGGCGGGGGCGCCCGCCAGACAGCCGCCGGGACGGCGGCGCTACAGTCATAGCGCATCGACCGACTGAGTAGTAGAGATCACACGGTCACGGTACTAGCAAGCTGCGGAAAAACTTGCGTTGCACTTGATGTTAGGTGGCGCAGCCCTCACTGTGTGCGTGGGAACAGACTTGTTTTCTGGGGAGAAGCAGGGCACAAGGAGGTAGGTCACGATTTCTGCCGTACAGCCCCGATCAAGCGTGCTTGCTGCCGCCCAGCGTGAAAGACGAGTTGGGCGAAGACCACCAGAGTATTTTCGTGCACCGTGTGGTGGAGCGGCTAGACAGGGGCGGATCCTGCTCATCGTTATCTTGCTAACGGCCTGCTGCGGCGCCTTCGCCCAGACCCACACCACCGTCCGCCATTACAAAGAGCGGATCGATGACACACCCCCGGAAATCGCGCAGGCCGAAGATGCCATCCAGAAAAACGATTTCGCTGGCGCGGAAACGCTCCTGAAAAAGGCGCTCGACAAAGATCCCAACAACTACCAGGCATGGTTTGATCTCGGATTTGTTCTGAACCGCCTGGGGCGCACCGACGAATCCATTGCCGCGTATCGCAAGTCGGTCGCCGCGAAGCCCGACGTTTTTGAATCCAATCTGAACCTTGGCTTGATGCTCGCGCGCGGCAATAATCCCGAGGCCGAGCAATTCCTGCGCGCCGCCACAACGCTCAAACCCACCGAGCACACGGATGAAGGTCAGGCCCGCGCCTGGCTTGCACTCGCGCATCTGCTCGAAACTAAAAAGCCGGACGACGCACTCCAGGCTTACCGCAAAGCCTCGGAGCTCACACCGAAGGATCCCGAGCCCCACCTCTCTGCCGGTCTGCTGCACGAGCGGCAAAAAGAATTCTCGGACGCCGAAGCCGAATACAAACAGGCGGTGACGCTTGATCCGCACTCGGCTGATCCACAGACCACGGAAGCCGCGATCGGCCTCACCAACATCTATATGAAGTCGGGCCGGCTCGGCGAAGCCGAACCCCTGCTTCGCCGGCTGGCCGCCGAACGCCCCGATGACGCCGGCATTCATCTCCAACTGGGGCGCGTACTCGCCGCGCAGGGCAAGAAAGACGACGCCATCGCGGAAATCCAGACTGCGCTGAAACTCGCCCCGGCCGACGCCGACGCGCAGCGTGATCTCGCCGACCTTTATGCAAGTGCCGGAAAGAATGATCTCGCGGAAACCGCCTATCGTGCTCTAATCGCGGCTCACCCGAATGACGCCGAATTGCATCGCGGGCTGGGGAAGGCTCTGCTGCTTCAGAAGAAATTCCCGGAAGCGCAACAGGAGTTTCTGACAGCGGTCCGGCTGAAGCGCGATTGGCCCGAGGTCTATGTCGATCTGGCCTTTGCCGCCAACGAGAACAAGAACTACGACCTCACCATCAGAGCCCTCAATGGGCGCAACATGTTAAATGCGGAGATGCCGCCACTCTGTTTTTTTCTTCGAGCCTCCGCCTATGACCACTTGCGCGACTACAAACACGCCGCCGTCGATTATCATCGCTTTCTGGATGTTGCCAACGGGAAGTATCCTGATCAGGAGTGGCAGGCTACCCACCGCCTGATCGCCATTGAACCGAAGAAGCGTTGAGTGCCATGCGCCACCTTGCCTTTTATATGCTTGCCGTTATCGCTGTCCTTGCCCTCGCCTGCTCCTATGGCGCGGCCAAGGACGAAACCGTAGACCAACTCAAAGCACGCTTCGAAAGCGCGCGTCCCGCGGACCGCGCCGATCTCGCCATCCGGATCGCACAGTATCAGCTCCATATTGCCGACAAGCTCTACAGCGATGGCCGGACCGACCAGGCCCGCGCCGCCGTTGAGGACATCGTGACCTACTCCGAGAAAGCTCGCGACACCGTCACCCAAACCAGGAAGCGCCTCAAGAATGTCGAGATCGATGTCCGAAAAATGGCGGAAAAGCTGCATGACATCCGGCGCACTCTCGCCTTCGAGGACCAGCCTCCGGTCATACAGGCCATCGATCGCCTCGAAGACATCCGCACTACCCTGCTCAAGGAAATGTTCGCCAAAGAAGAGAAGGAGGAACAGAAGAAATGAGGCCGGGCTTCCATTCGCACGGGCACTGGCGCCGGCGCACCGCACTCAGCCTGGCGCTGTTGCTCGCGCTCGGCTCGCTCGTCGGCTCGCCGCTTTGGGCCCAGCGCCGCCGCGACCCGCTCAATCCGCTGGAGATCGACCAGCTCCGCGATGCCATGCTCTACCCCGAAGAACGCTTAAAGCTTTACGTGAAGTTTTCCCGGGATCGCATGACCAAACTTGAGCAAATGCGCAGCGATCCCAAGGCCACCGAGCGCCCCCGCCAAACTCATGACATGCTGGAAGATTTCCTCGCCGTCTACGACGAACTCAACGACAACATCGACATGTACGTCGGCCGCAAGGATGACATACGCAAGCCGCTGAAAGTCATCATCGAAGCCGACACCGAATTTCAGTCCAAGTTACGCGCCCTCAAGAACACCGCGAACACCGATGCCGCCGAAGCGAAGCAGTACGAATTCCTGCTGACCGACGCCCTCGATGCCGTAGACTCCAGTGCCGACGACCACCGCAAAACCGTCGCCGAAGTCGAGGAATACATGAAGCACAAAAAGAAGAAATAGGGCGAAACCGTATGTGTTCCGCGAAAAGCGAACGCTGATGTGTACTGATGGCTGATGGCTGATGGCTGACGGCTGAAAGCTGACGGCTGATAGCTGACGGCTGACGGCTGCCTCTGCTACTCTTCCTTCAACGTGTCCCCAAAGCTCGCCGAAATTTTTCACGAAGCCTATCGCGAACTCCGCCCCCTCACGCCCGCGCCCATGCCGCCCATGGATGTTCGTTTCTATCCTTTCGTCGCCATCAACAACACCATTCGCCTCCGCCAGGGAAAGCTCTACATCCGCCTCTCCGATCTGCTTGAAGGCGCTCCCGAAGCCGTGCAGCACTCGATCGCCCACATCCTGCTCGCCAAGCTCTATGGCCAGCCGGCCGATCGCATCCACAGTGCCCGTTATCGCAGGTACGTCGCCAGCCACGACGTTGCCGCCAAGGCGCGGCTCGTCCGCCAGATGCGCGGACGCAAGCACATCCACTCCGCCCGCGGCCGTTACTATCATCTGGAAGAAATCTTCGACGACCTCAATCGCCGCTTCTTCCACGGACTCATGGGACGCCCGCAACTCACCTGGAGCCGGAACCACGCCCGCAGCAGCCTCGGCCACTACGATCCCGCCCACAACGCCATAGTCATCAGCCGAGTCTTCGACCACCCACGCGTCCCCCGCTACGCCGTCGAATACATCTTGTTCCACGAGATGCTGCACCTGAAGCACCCGGTCAAACTGCGGGGCAGCCGAAGATGCGTGCACTCGCGGGAGTTTCTGGCCGAAGAGAGGATGTTTCCTGAACTCGCCCAGGCAAAGAACTTCTTGCGGATTATCTGAAAGCGGAGGGAGATTCTGGTTCTCAGTGAGTGAAATCGCGATTTTCCGCCACTTATCACGGGCAGCCTTCGAGTTGATGGAAAACCGAAACCCTCTTCAGGATGTCTGAACCGTTCGCCTGGGATAGCTCGCCTTGTGACTTGGGGATTGAATTCAAAGGCTATGTACACGTTGTTTTCGGCGCAGACAAACGGGGCGCTCTCCTCAGCGATTTTTACTAGATCGTCCCATCCTGCCCGCTCCAAGCTCACGTATTGGTGTCGGAAGTTAGCAACACAGCACATCTGTCTGAAAGGTTTTCCCTCGTCTCGAAGATAATGCTCTACCTGCTCACGGGGCATTCCCGGTTTCACATTGGCAGAATATTCAGTCAGTGTTGCTTCATAGTGAGTCTCACGCTCTGCTGCTTCCCGGCGATCTCGCCGGTGATGGACGAACCACAGGCTAACGACGACTACCGCTACAGCTGCAACAATCATCCATAGCTTCCATCCTTTTCTCTGCATAGCTCGATTATCGACTAACGTAGCGATAAAGTGGCCAACTGCCGTAATCAAGGATTTCACTCAGATACTGGCACTCCCTGGCCTGACAAATGTCTGTCGCTAAAAAGCGGGTGCCCCACACATCGCGCTCTTTGCGATGTGTGGGTTGTCGCCGTCGTAAGAAAGAGAAACCCGAACCGCGCGGGTCCCGGTCTCGGGAACTGCATAATGTGTCCAGTTACAAGAGAACTATCGTCGGTCGCTAAGATTTCATCCGCTCTTTTTCGCTCGGAGCCGCAATACCCAAAAACACCAGGACTGCACGATTCAGCCGGACAATATCCTCGTCAGCAAGGCGGCCGACGCGGGCGCCGATCCTTGCCTTAGGAACGGTCGTGATCTTATCTACCATCAACCGGCAAACAGCGCGCAGCCCGTTGTTCTCGTTGGGCTCGACCGGCAGCCGAAATAGAGGAGCATCGGTTGGATCGGTCGTGAATGCGCATATCGTAATCGACTCCGTCTTGTCGAAACGGTCGTCTTGAAGAATCACAACCGGACGAGGCTTTGCGGCGTAATCCTTACCGCCCGCGACGGTCCAAATCTCACCGCGCTTCACTCCCCGCTCCAATCCGAGATCGCGTCGATAAACTCCTGGTCTTGCCTGGCATGGGAGCTCTTGGCAACCGCAAGAGATTGCCTGTGCGCCTCGGTAACAAATGCAGGCGAGCGCATATCCGGCACCCAAATCTGAAGCGGGCGCAGTCCCTGTTGGCGCAAACGCTTGCGATGCGCTCGGACCTTATCTCGTGACGACTTGGATTGCGTTCGTGGTCCCATTTGACCTTTGCCGCCCTTCTGGTTACATGTAACCTATCATAACTACCTGCCCCTGTCCAAGCCTGGAAGAAAACCCGAACCCCGCGGGTCTGGGTCTTAGGAACTGCATAACCTGTCCACCTACTATAAAATTGCCCTCTTTCCCCGTGTGACGCAAATCACAACTATCCGTGATTCACTGCGTTGACCGCGTCCCTCTCGAAACCGTATCCTACTGATATTGAAATTGCATTTCATTTTCAATTAGAAAACGGGCCTTACTCAATGCTCCAGGCATTCATCATTACGCTCCGTGAAGGCGTCGAAGCCGCTCTCATCGTAGGCATTACCCTCGCCTATCTGGCCAAGATTGGCCGCAACGATCTGCGCAAGTCGGTCTACGCCGCCCTCGCAGCCGCTTTCGCCGGTTCGATCGGCGTGGCCATCGTGGTTTCCCACTTCAAGCTGAATGAGGACATCTTCGAAGGCTGGGTCATGCTGGTCGCTGCCGTCTTCGTCGTCACCATGATCGTCTTCATGATGAAGACCGGCCGCAAGCTCAAAGGCCAGATCGAAACGAAGGTCGGCTTGTTCGCCCGGGGCGACGCATGGATCGGCCTCTTCCTCTTCGTCTTTCTCATGGTCATGCGCGAGGGCGTAGAAACCGTTCTGATCCTTTCCGCCGTCACCCTGAACTCGAGCGAGCTGATGAGCTTCATCGGCACCGTCCTGGGAATTGTTGTCGCCATCCTCTTCGGCGTGATGTTCGTCAAGGGCAGCGTCAAGATCAATCTGCAGAAATTCTTCAAGGTCACCACCGCCATTCTTTTCCTGGTGGCCGGGCAACTGGTGATCTCCGGCCTGCACGAGCTTTCCGAGAACGGAGTGCTTCCCTCTTCTCGCCAGGAGATGGCCATTATCGGACCCATCGTCCGCAACGATTTTTTCTTCTTCATCACCATCCTCGCGCTGGCCGCGCTGATGGTGCTGTTTGAAATGAAGAGCCGCCAGCCTGTCGAACTGCCGCCCGCCGGCGCCGCCCGCCGCAAAGCGCTCTGGACCGTGCGCCGCGAGCGTCTCTGGATGGCCTCGGTCTACGTCTTCTCGTTCGCCTTTATCGTGATGGTCACCGCCAGCTTCATCTACGAGAAGAGTGCCAGCGCGCTCTCGCCCGCCGCCGAAGTCACCTTCGTCGACGGCAAAGTCTCCATCCCGGTGAAGGATGTTTCCGACGGCGAACTGCATCGCTTCGAAGCCAAAGAAGGCGGCGTGGAAGTCCGTTTCTGGCTCTACCAGAAGCCCGATGGAAAAGTTGCCACGCTTTTCGACGCCTGCGAAATCTGCGGCCCCGTCGGCTTCTACAAAAACAAACAGGGAGTGATCTGCAAGAACTGCGCCGCCCAAATGAATCCGCAGTCGATTGGCCTGCCTGGCGGCTGCAATCCGATTCCGTTGAAGGCGCAGGTCACCGACGACGCAGTCATCGTCTCCGAAGCCGACGTCGCCGCCGGCAGACACTACTTCGAGCCGAAATAATGTTTCCTCGCATCGTCTACGAATCGTTTCGCCGTCAAGCGCGACGCAAGCTGCTCGCGGGCATCGCGATCACGTTGGGCGTAGCCGTTGCCACCGCCATGATCGCCGTAGCCACCGACATCGGCGACAAAATCAACCGCGAACTGCGCAGCTACGGCGCCAACCTTGTCGTCACTCCGCAGGAAGACACGCTCGACGTGGAAGTCGGCGGCGTCAACCTGAAGCCTCCGAGCGACGGCGCGTTCCTCAACGAAGCCGACCTCCCGAAAATTCGCGGCACCTTCTGGCACCACAATATCGTCGGCTTCTCACCCATGCTGCCCGTGACCGTGAAAGTCGGCGAAGGCAATAATAAAGACGCGAAAGATGTCACCCTGCTCGGCACCTATTTCAACAAGGCGCTCCGCTTCGGCAAAGAAGACTTCACCACCGGCGTGAAGATCACGAACCCATGGTGGAAAGTAGAGGGCAAGTGTGGTGACGGGGCGGAGCCTGTCCTGAGCGGAGCCGAAGGACCCCGTCCAGGGCGAGTCGAAGACTCGCCATCCGCGTGCGGCTGGCCCGATGACAACTCTCAAGACATCCTCGTAGGCGAGCGCCTGGCAGCAAAGCTAGCCAGGAAACCAGGCGACACACTGGAAGTCGCCGGCCGCCAACTCACTATCTCCGGCATCCTCTCGACCGGCGGCGCCGAAGACGATCAGATCGTCGCGCCGCTCGCCCTGGCGCAGCAAATTCTCGGCAAACCCGGCGCCGTGCGCCGCGTCTATGTCAGCGCTCTGACCAAGCCCCCGGATGCGCTTTCCGTCCGCGACCCCAAGACGATGACCCCCGAGGTCTACGACCGCTGGTATTGCTCGCCCTACGTGGAGTCGATTGCTTACCAGCTACAGGAAGTTATCCCGCATTCGCACGCGGAGCAGATCCGCCAGGTTGCGCAGAACGAAGGCACGGTCCTCTCGCGCATCAAAGGACTCATGCTGCTGATCACGCTCGCCGCGCTTTTCGCATCCGCGCTCGCCGTTTCCGCTGCCATGGCCACGGCGATCTATGAGCGCCGCGTCGAAGTCGGCCTGATGAAAGCCCTCGGCGCGGGCAATCTCGCGGTCTCTGCCATCTTCTTTGCGGAAGCGCTGCTCCTCGCGCTCGGCGGCGGTATTGCGGGGTTTTCCGCCGGAGCGCTGCTTGCCCGCCAGATCGGCCGCTCCATTTTCAACTCGCAGATTTCCATCGAGCCGGTGCTCTTCCCGATCATCATGACCATCGCCGTCTTTGTGACCTTCGCCGGCAGCGCCGCCGCTATCCGCCGCGCCGTCAAGTTCGATCCCGTCTTCGCCCTGCGAGGTGAAGGATAAAGATGACGATGAGCAACACTCCCGGCACGCTCCTCACTCCCAGGCAAGTCGCCGATCGCCGTGCCCAGGCGTCGCATACTTCGCCGTGCGTATCAATGTTTGCGCGCATGCTCGTTCGCGCCGCCGTACTCCGTCGCAGACGCGCCGCCTCCGCCCTACTCGCGATGATCGTAGCCGCCGCCGTAGCCACCGCCATGATGAACCTCTACGTCGACGTGCAAGCCAAACTCCGCACCGAGTTCCGAAATTATGGCGCCAATGTAGTCATCGTTGCGAAGGATGGTCAGTCCCTGCCCGTCGATGCACTCGCCAAAGTCGAATCCGTTCTCGGCGCAAAGACGCTGGCGGTTGCTTTCTCCTACGCTGTCGCCCGCACCCACGACGGACAATCTGTCGTTATCGTTGGCACCGACTTCGCCCGCGCCCGCCAGTTGAACCACTGGTGGAAGGTGAGCCATTGGCCCGACGCGCCCAACGAAGCCCTCGTCGGAATGCGCGCCGCCACCGTACTTAGCCCTAAGGTCGGCCCCAATCGCCAGCCCTTCGAACTCACTTTTCAGGGCAAAGCGATCGAACTCGCTCCCGCCGGAATGCTCCAGACCGGCGCCGGCGAAGACAGCCGCATCTATCTCGATCAATCTGAATTCCAGAACTGGACTGGCGTCGCGCCCTCCACCATCGAAGTCGCCGCCAATGGAACCGCTGCGGAAGTTGAAGCGTCGATTCGCCAACTCACGCAGGTTCTGCCTGCCGCCGACATTCGCCCCGTCCGGCAGATCATGGAAGGCGAAGCCAATGTGCTGAACAAAACGCGCGCCACGCTCTACGCTTCCGCCACGCTGGTCGTGCTCACTTCCGCTCTTTGCGTGCTCGCCACGCTCATTGGATGGGTCTTCGACCGCCGCCGCGACTTCGCCATCATGAAAGCCCTGGGCGCTTCCGAACGTTTAATCAACGGATTCTTCGCGGCTGAAGCCGCGGCCCTGGGCGTAGTCGGCGCGATTCTCGGCTTCTTCATCGGAATCGGCGTCGCTGCCTGGATCGGACGCGTCAACTTTCACGCGCCCGTCGTCCCGCGCTTCGGCGTTTTCCCGTACATTCTAGCCGGCAGTGTAGCCGTAGCCCTCATCTCGGCCATCCTGCCCATCGAGCTGCTGCGTCGCGTGCAACCCGCTATTATTCTGAGGGGAGAGTAGCCGGATGATGATTACGCTATGGAAAACGAGTAGCGCCGGCATCCTGCCGGCTGTCCCGAGAGCCTGCCCTGAGCTTGCCGAAGGGGCGTCTCGCCCTCGGCGCGACGGGCGAGAGCCTGCCCTGAGCGAAGCCGAAGGGACGCCCGCCGGACAGCCGCCGGGACGGCGGCGCTACTCTCAGTGGTGAAACATACGAGGCACGCGGTCACTGTACGAGAAGGAAAACGATTCGATGATCCGACTCAACAACGTCACCAAGAGTTACCCCGCCAGAGAAGAAGAAAATAACGGCGGCCTGATTAAAGCGCTCGACGACATCTCTCTCTCCATCGAGCCCGGCGAGTGGGTCGCCATGATGGGCCCCTCGGGCTCCGGCAAGAGCACCATGGTCAATCTCATCGGATGCCTCGACCGCCCCACCAGCGGCGAAATCTGGCTTGACGGACAAAACGTCGCCAACCTCAGCGCCTCCGACCTCAACCATGTCCGC
>Ga0224558_1002209_pt1 | contig 18417 bp, 15 predicted proteins | sample 714S32024metaG_FD_180682 | JGI IMG/M metagenome (GOLD analysis project Ga0224558, IMG submission 180682) | Peat soil microbial communities from Stordalen Mire, Sweden - 717 S3 20-24 | ecosystem: Environmental > Terrestrial > Soil > Wetlands > Peat | place: Sweden: Norrbotten County, Stordalen...
AGATCGACGCCTCCATCCAGATCAAGCTGCTGCGGTTCCTGGGTGAGCGGACGTTCGAACGGGTGGGCTCGAACAAGACGCTGAGCGCCGACCTGCGGCTGATCGCGGCGACGAACAAGAACCTGGAGGAGCGGATCAAGGCGGGCGCGTTTCGCGAGGACCTGTTCTTCCGGCTGCGGGTGGTGGAGATCCGGCTGCCGCCGTTGCGCGAGCGCCTGGCAGACATCCCGCTGCTGGCGCGGATGTTCCTGCGCGAGTTCAGCGAGGAAAACGCCAAGCCGGTGACTGGCTTCACCGCCGACGCCGCCGACCTGTTGCTGCAGTATCAGTGGCCAGGGAACGTGCGCGAGTTGCGCACCGCTGTTGAGCATGCGGTGGTACTGTGCCGGGGGCAGAAAATCACCGCGCGCGACCTGCCGCCATCGGTCCGTGAGGCCGTGATCAGGGCCCCGGAGGAAGAGGACCCGAAGCGGCTGCTGGCGCGCAGCAGCTTGTCCCTCAAAGAAGCCGAGCGGGAACTCATTATGCGGGCCTTGAAAGCAACTGACGGCAGCCGCACGCTGGCGGCCAGGAAACTCGGCATGAGCCGACGCAACTTTCACCGCAAGCTGCATCAACACCATCTCGAAGGATTTTGACCGTGCCATTCATACAGGACCTGTTGCACAAATTGGAGGTGGGCGGTGGAATGCGCTATTCCCGCTTGGTACTCGCCGTGTTGGCCATGGTGCTACTGGTTGGGGGCTACAACTTGCGCGCGTTCAGGAACATGTCCGCTCCGGAGGCGATGGACGCCGCGCAACTGGCCCGCAACATTGCCCAAGGCAAAGGTTACACCACGCTCTTCGTCCGCCCGTTCAGCATGTTCCTGGTGAAGAAGCACAACCTCGAAAAGCAGGGCGCGCCGCCGGTCGGCAAGTTGGCCGACCTGGCCGAAATCCAGGGCATGCATCCCGACCTGGCCAACCCGCCGGTCTATCCGGTCGTGCTGGCCGCGCTGATGAAAATCCTGCCGTTCAAATATGAGGTAGATACCACTCATGCGTTTTGGAGCACCTTAAACTCAGGCAAGCGCGTCTTTTACCGGTACGAGCCTGATTTCCTCATCGCCCTGTTCAACGAACTTCTGTTTCTGGCGGTCATTGCACTGGTCTTCTTTCTGGCCCGGCGCCTGTTTGATCCCGGGGTCGCCTGGCTTTCCGCCGGCCTATTGCTGGGCACGGAACTGCTCTGGCGGTTCAGTGTGTCAGGGCTGTCCACGATGCTGTTGATGACCCTCTTCCTCGGGCTGATCTGGTGCGTGGTTCTGCTGGAACAAGAGGCGCGCATTCCGAAATGGGGGCCGACCGGCATACTCATTCTCGCCGGTTTGGCGGGCGCAGTCGTAGGCCTGGGCGGGCTCACGCGCTACGCGTTTGGGTGGCTCATCATTCCGGTAGTGGGGTTTCTGATCCTCTTTGGCGGGCAGCGGCGGATCCTGCTGACCTTGATCGCACTATTTGCGTTTGCGGCCGTGATGACGCCGTGGATAGTCCGCAACTACAGCGTCAGCGGCAGGCCCTTCGGGACTGCCACTTACGAGGTCCTGGAAAAGAGCATCCTCTACCCCGAAAACCGATTGGAACGCACACTGGAGCCGGACTTTAAGGCTTCAAGCCCCTATTTCCTGCCGGTCTTTTGGCTCAAGCTCAAAACGAACCTCTATCAAATCGTAACGAGTGAGCTCCCCAAGCTGGGCGGCAGTTGGGTTACGGCGTTCTTCCTCGTTGGGCTGCTAGTCGGGTTTCGCAACCCCGCCGTTGCGCGTTTGCGTTACTTTCTGCTTGGATGTGGCCTGGTGCTTACACTCGCTCAGGCACTGGGCCGAACCCACCTCTCGGAGGAATCCCTTGAGCTTAATTCCGAGAACTTGCTCGTGCTCCTGGTGCCATTGGTGTTCGTTTATGGCGTCAGCCTCTTCTATCTGCTGCTTGAACAGATGCCTCTGCCGCTCCCTCAATTGCGCTTTCTCGTTATCGGCATTTTCACCCTGGTCGCTTGCCTGCCGATGGTTTTCGTTTTCCTGCTTCCCGCGACCCATCCCATTGCCTACCCGCCTTATTATCCACCCCGGATCCAAACCATGGCCGGCTTGCTGGAAGAGAACGAACTGGTCATGAGCGATATCCCGTGGGCCGTCGCGTGGTATGGCCAGCGCCAATGTGTGTGGCTGACGCTCCGGTGCATGCCGGACACCAGGGATACAAGCAGGCACGAAGACTTCTTCGCCGTCAACAACCATCCGAAGCCGATCAATGCCCTCTACCTCACCCCGGAGACCATGGACGCGCGGTTCCTGACCCAGTTGCTTCAAGCCGAGGACCAAGACTGGGGCGGCTTCATCGTGGAAAGCGTGTTGATGAAGAGCTTGCCCGATGAATTCCCGCTCAGAAAATCGCCGACCGGGTGGCCGTCCGACCAATTGGTGCTGACCGATAGGCAGCGCTGGTAGAAGTCGCCGCAAGCCCGCGTGCTTGGTGGCGATTGACAGCCGGTGGCGGAGTGCCGATTATGGGCGCATGAGCGAGATCATTTATCCCCGAAGCCCGCGCGAAACGATGTGCGGTTGGATGCACCTGCCGCGGTTCATAGACAAGATCCGCCTGCACCTGGCGGGCAAACTGCATGCCGATTACCAGCCCAATCTCTGCAAGGGCTTTGACGGCCTGTGGCTGGAAACCGCCGGCGTCGAGGCACAGCAGTTCATCGAGGTGGTGCGAAACAGCATATCGGATGGCGAAATCTGCGACTGGGTGCGGATGAACGTGAAGCAGCCGGAATCAGTCAAGGCGGCCCATCGGGAGCGGATGCTCAACTACCCCAAAAAAGACGATGCCGACATGCAGGCGCGCCTCAAGATGCGCAAGGAACAGGCCGGGCTGGCGCACCGGGATGACATTCAGAGCTTCGTGGACTTCATAGATGCCGACGAGAAGCGTATTTAGAAGCAAAGAACCGTAAGCTTCTTCGGGCCATGTGCCCCTAGCACCAGGATGCGCTCGATGTCGCCGGTGCGGCTGGGGCCGGTGATGAAGGAAATCATGCTCGGGTAGTTCCCGCCGTACTTCGACTTCAGCAACGCCAAGGCCGCCGGCAGATCGGGCACGAGCTGTTCGCGCCGCGCCACCACCACGTGATGCGGCGGCAATACCGATAGCGCCCGCCCGCCCGCGCTCCGGCTCGTCACCACCACCGACCCCGTTTGGGCCACCAGAGCGTCGCACTCGCTGATGCCCACGTCGCATCGGGCCAGTTCGCGCTTGTCGAACGCCTGGTCCGTGAGCAGTACCGGCAGGCCAAGAGCCCGGCAGGCCGCCTTGGTCAGTTCCCCGCCGTGCGAGGCGGCCCGTTGCCAGCCTTCCGCGGCTGAGATCTCCTTCAACTCAGCCTCGAGAGCGCCCAGGTCCTGGAGGAGCCGGAAGTCGGCACGGAGTTCGGTGGCGTTCTTCCGGAACAAGGCCAGTTGTTCGTCGAACGCCTGGCCGACCGCCGGCAACACTCGACGTTGGTCAGCGGCGCTGGGCAGGACGGGCGTCGGGCGCGCGGTATCGTGATCCTGGCCGGGCATAGGGGCGGCGACTGCGAGCGCCTCGCGGATGCGGCCGAGAATGTTGTCGCGTTCGCTCATGGGCGCGCCCTCCACCATTCCTTGAAGGTCCGCCCGGCAATGGGGGGCAGATCGCGTGTCTTAGTCCAGGCATAGGCCGGGTCGAGCCGGCTGCCTTTGACGAGCCCGTGCCCCTTCTGCCCCAGCCGCCCCATCTTAGTGACCAGCGACCATAGCGCCGGCTTCGTCGCCATCGGCGCAAAGACCTTGAAGGCGATCTTCTGCCACCAACTTGGTTTCCGGCGCGAAGCGTTGCGGCGGTTCTGCAGGAGGTGATGGTGCAGATTAATCTTTACCGGGCAGGTCTCGCTGCACGCGCCGCACAGCGACGAAGCATAGGAAAGGTGCTGCCATTCGTTGAGCCCGCGCAGGTTGGGCGTGATGACCGCTCCAATCGGCCCGCAGTAAGTCGTGCCGTAAGTATGCCCGCCGACATTGCGAAAGATCGGGCACACGTTGAGGCACGCGCCGCAACGGATGCAGTGCAGCGTTTCGCGCTGCTCGGCATCGGCCAGCAGAGCGGTGCGATGGTTGTCGAGCAGCACCACGTGATATTCCTCCGGGCCGTCTGTTTCGCCCGGTTGACGGGGCCCGCCATACAGTGTGTTGTAACAACTTACGGCCTGCCCGGTACCCATCGCCGCCAGCATGGGGAGGAACAATGCTAAATCTTCGAGCCGCGGCAGCACCTTCTCGATCCCAATCAGCGTAATCATCGTGCGCGGCAGCGCCGCAGTCAGACGGGCGTTGCCCTCGTTCTCTGTGATGGAAAGCATGCCGGTCTCGGCGATGGCGAAGTTGGCGCCCGTGATGCCCACGTCGGCCTGGAGGTATTTCTCGCGCAGCACGCGCCGGGCAACCATGGTCAGCTCCTCAGGGTTGTTGGACGGCGCGTCGCCCAGCTTGCGTTGGAAGACGTCCTTGATCTCATCGCGCGTCAGGTGCATCGCCGGGAAGACGATGTGATAAGGTGGCTCTTCGCGCAGTTGCACGATGAACTCGCCCAGGTCCGACTCGACGACCTCGTAGCCGGCCGTCTCCATTGCCTCGTTAAGGTGGATCTCCTCCGAAGTCATCGCCTTGGACTTCACGACGACCCGGGCATTCTTCGCGCGCAGGATACCGAGAATAAGGTCGCACGCCTGCTGACCCGTGCTGGCCCAATGGACCTTGGCGCCCCGGGCTTCGACATTGCGCGCGAACTGCTCCAGATGCCGGTCGAGATGGTTGACCGCCTCCCACTTGGTCTCCGCGACCATTTGCCGGGCGCCCTGCCAGTCCTGGAAAGCCGTCTTGCGCTGGTCGCGCACAACCTCGTAGTTGCCCATCGCCGTCTGGATGATCCGGCGATGACGCAGGTCAGCCGAGAGGCGGCGGGCATCCTGCATGAACTGGACGGCGGGCGTGCTCATTGCTGAACCAGGATCTCCGCGAGGTGAATTGTCTTCAGAGGCTTGCGCTGCCGGTCAATCAAGCCCTGCAGTTGCATCAGGCAGCTCGAATCGCAGGAGACGATATACTCGGCGCTGGTGTCAAGGGCGCTGGCGCATTTAACCTCCCCCATCGCGGTTGAAATCATCGGAAACTTGGCCGAGAAAGTGCCGCCGAAACCACAGCACGTTTCCGCCGCCCCCATCTCAACCAACTCCACCCCCCGCACCTTCGCCAGCAGTTCCCGCGGCGGCCGCTTGTTGTTCAGCTCCCGCAAACCGTGGCAGCCGTCGTGGAAAGTGACCTTGTGCGGGAAGCGCGCGCCCAGGTCGGTAACGCCGAGTTTATTCACGAGGAAGGCGGAGAACTCGTAGCACTTAGGCGCGAGTTCACGGGCCATTGCCTCATACCTGGTGCCCGCGAACAGCTCCGGGTAGAACACCTTCATCATCGAGCCGCACGAGCCGCTGGCAATCACCACTACCTCCGCGCTTTGCAGCGACTCCATCACCTTGATCGCCACTTCGCGGCTCTCTTCCCAGTAGCCGGTGTTGAATGCCGGCTGGCCGCAACAGGCCGGCCCTTCCGGGCAGGCAACGGTATGGCCCAGTTTCTCCAGGATACGCACCATGGCAATGCCCACCTGCGGGTAAAACAGGTCAATGAAGCACGGTATGAAAAGCGTCACCTTCATTTACTCAGGTCTGCGCTCCGGGGAGTGCGGCTCTGGCATCCAGGCGGGTTGACGGTGCCTAAGAAAAGCCCTGCTAAGGTTTGAGCACGACCTTGCCGGCCAGTACTCCAGTCTTTTGAATCGTGCTCTCTTCCTGCAACCGATGTGCTTCGGCCGCCTGCGAGAGCGTCAGGACGCGGTCTATCCGAGCGCGCAGCTTGCTTTCCCCTACCCATCGGTTGATGGCATTGGCAGCGCTTCGCTGCTCGCGCGCGCTGGCGTTGAACATCGCAAACCCGTGGAGCGAGCAGTCCTTCACGTAGAAGGGACCAACCGGGAAGATAGGACGCGCGTCTCGTCCGGCCATCAGGATCATACGCCCGCGCATAGCCAGCAGCGGGATGGTTCGGTCGAAATCCGGGTCGCGCAGCGTTTCCCACCACACATTGACGCCGTCAGGCGCGAAGCCCTTGATGGCGGCGGCAACATCCTGCGTCCTGTAATTGATCGCCAGGTCGGCGCCCAGGTCTCGGCACGCCGCGACTTTCTCGTCGGTGCCCGCCGTAGCGATGACGCGCGCGCCAAGAATCTTGGCCATCTGCACCACGCACGAACCGACCCCGCCCGTGCCGCCGTTCACAAACAACACCTCTCCCGCCTTCAAGTTGGCGTTTCGCACCAAGCCGAGCTGGGCGGTGATGCCCGTTAGCGACAGGGCCACTATATCCGCATCGCTGACGCCCTCGGGAATGAGATGCAGCCAACGGTAGTCCACGGCGGCGAATTCGGCGAAAGTGCCCGGACGCCCGTCCGAGCCCTGGCTGGTCGCCCAAACCCGGTCGCCCACCTTGAAATCCTTGACGCTCGCGCCGACTTCGACCACCGTGCCCGCGAGGTCGCGCCCCAGGATGAAGGGGAACGTGAGCTTGACCGGGATCGCCCCACTGCGAACGTAAAGGTCGATTGGGTTCACATCAACGGCGGCGACCTTAATCAGGCACTGCCGGCGGGTCGGTTTGGGTGTGGGGAGATCGCCGTAGGTGATAACGTCCGGCATTCCCGTCTGCGTAATATATGCTGCTTTCATGATCTTCCAAATTCCAGTCCCGTGAGTGTAAAGGTCCTATGCTGGGACTGCAAGCACTGGAGCGGCCAGTCTAATGCTGTCGCAGTGCGGCTGGCCCCGAGCGGTCGCAGAACTTGTTGTGCACGTACCGCCCGCTCATACCCCGGGAGCCTCCCCGGAACCTCCCCGTAGCACCTCTTATCGGCGATAAGAGGTGCTACGGGGAGGTTCCGGGGAGGCTCCGGGGAGGCTCGCGGGAAGGTCAGGTGCAGGGTTGGAGGAATAGGAGGCCAGAGGCCCGGGTTTTGGGGGAGCCAGGCTGAGTTTGGAGGGGTCACCGACGCGCGGGAAACCGGCCAATTGCTAATGGAGGCAACGGCGGGTGGACACAGTGGAAGTGAGCCAACCGCAATGGGTTAGGTTGAATCCTAAAAGGAGATTGGCATCTCGATGGCCCGGGCCAGGCGGCGCAGGTATTCCTCGCGAGGGATCGTGATCCCACCCAGTTGGGTGGTAATCGGCGTGAGCATTTGGATGTCGAACAACACGAAGCATTGCCGCCGCAAGTGCTCGATCAAGTGAAACAAGGCGACCTTGGAGGCATCGCTGACACGGTGGAACATGGATTCCCCCGCAAACAAACCGCCCACCGCCACACCGTAAATCCCGCCGACGAGCCGGCGGCCCTGCCAGCACTCGAGGCTGTGCGCGTGGCCTTGCTCGTGCAGTCGCGTGTAGGCCTCGATGAACTCATTACTGATCCACGTGCTCCGGCGGCCCCGCGCCGGCGCCGCGCAACCCTCCATCACTCGCCGGAACGCGCGGTCATTAGTCGTGCGAAACACCCCCTTCCGAATGACCCGCGCCAGGCTCTGCGACACGTGAAAGCCGTCCAGTTCGAAGATGGCGCGCGGTTCAGGCGACCACCACGTGATCGGGTCCACGGTCCAGGGAAAGATGCCACTGCGATAAGCCAGCAGCAACTGCGGCACCGACAGGTCGCCTCCAACCGCTACCAACCCCTCCGCGTCCGCCAGACGCGGGCTGGGGAAATGCAGGCGCCGATCGAGAATTGCATTAGGCATATTCAAGTGGAGCGTGAAACGTGAAACGTGAAGGACGGAGTCACGCATCACGTTTCACGTTTCACGTTTCATGCTGCAGAGCTTCGAGCAACTGCATCTGAAAGTAGCCCGCCATCTCCATCGCCAGGAAATGAGGTGCAGTAGCTGCGTTCAACTCGGCGGGCTTATTCTCCGGCGAGCCGAGGATGACCCAGCTACCCACCCGAATATCGTTCAGCACCTGCATGAGCCATTCCACGTCGGCGGGCGAGAGCGAGAGACGCACGCCCGTTTCCGTGTGCTCGAACCTCCGCGAGTCCTCCAGCAGGGCCTCCACTAGTTTCTTATTCTCCGCGCGCTGCTCCGCCAGGGCCTCGTCCAGCAGTTGCTGGTTGGCCACACGGTCCGGCACCCGGCCCGACTTGCTGAGCATGTGGTGGGCCGAGGGCACGCACGGATACAGCTTGAGGATTTGCGGCAGCGATCTCTTCTCACGCTGGCCCAGGTCGAAAACGAGCCTGATCTTGGTCGCCTTGACCAGCTTCATTCGTCTCGCTCCATCGTCGCGTGCAGGGTGTATTTCTGAAGCTGGTGCACGTAATGCTCCGCCTTCTCCAGGCCCTCTCGCGTCAGCACGCTCTTGCCCTGCTCGTGGACCTGGAGCATATGAAACTCCGCCTTCTTCCGCTGCCAACCGAACACCACCTGAAACACGTGGGTCACGTAATCCATAAAATTCACCGGGTCATTCCAGCAAATGACCAGGTAGCCCGGCTCCAAGCCGGACTTGGGCTTGTCTTCGGTCGTCTGGACGATGCCAGGCTGGATTTGCGGTGTCGCGGTTTCCGCCATGACGCCAACTTAGAAGATGACCCCTGGCTTGTCGAGCAGGCGGAATTTGCTGTCCAAATCACGGCAAAAGGTTATCTTTGTGCTGGATTGCAGGGGCGAACCCATGAGCAAATTGTTGCTAATTGATGACGATAGGGACGTGCACTACGCGTTCCAGCGGAACTTTGTTGCGCCGGAGATCGAATTGACTACCGCTTCCAGCGGCGAGGAAGCCTTGCGGGTTATCCCCAAACTCAAGCCCGACCTGGTCATCCTCGACAACCGCATGGGCACCGGTATGACGGGTCTCGAAACTCTGCGCCGCATCCGGCAGTCTGACTCGAAGCTGCTCGTCATTCTGATGACGGCTTACGGCACCACTCAGACCGCGATCGAAGCGATGAAGCTGGGCGCCTACGATTACATGCTTAAGCCGTTCGACGTGCCGAAGCTAAAGGAGGTCGTGCTCAACGCCCTCAAGGCCGCTCGCGAAATGCGGGAGGGGACCCGCTATAACTTCGAGCCTGGCGGTCGTCCGCTGCTGCAACCCGAAGATTTGGAGTCGGAGATAGTCGGGCAAAGTGAGCCGATGCGCGATGTGTTCAAGCTCATCGGGCAGTTCGCCAGTACAGACACAACGGTCCTCATTACGGGGGAGAGCGGCACCGGCAAGGAGCTGGTCGCCAAAGCGATTTGGCAGCACAGTGATCGTCACAGCGGACCGTTCGTCGCGGTCAACTGTGCCGCCATCCCTGAGCAGTTGCTGGAAAGTGAACTCTTTGGCCATGAGCGCGGTGCCTTCACCGGCGCGGTCAACCAGCGCATCGGGAAGTTCGAGCAGTGCAAAGGCGGCGTCATCTTCCTCGACGAGATCGGCGACATGACGCCGGCCACCCAGACGAAGATTCTGCGTGTCTTGCAGGCGCGGAAATTCGAGCGCGTCGGCGGCAATGCCTCAATTGACACCGATGTCCGGGTCATTGCGGCAACCAACAAAGTGCTGGAGCAGGCTGTGGCCGCCGGCCAGTTCCGGGAGGACCTCTTTTATCGGCTGCACGGCGTGCGCATTCACATGCCGCCGCTGCGCGACCGCAAGGGCGATATTCCCCTGCTCGTGAAATACTTTTTGCATAAGCTGACGGCTGGGCAGTCGGCACAGGCGAAATCCATCGCCTCCAGCGCTGTGAGGACGCTGGAACGTTACCATTGGCCTGGAAACGTCCGCGAGCTGGAGAGCGTCCTCCGACGCGTGTACGTAGTGGCTCAGGGTGACGTGGTGCTGTTGAAGGACCTGCCTCCTGAAGTTACGGGCGAGGGCGCTTCGGCCAGCCCGGTCTTCTCGGCCCAGTCTGCCACTGGCGAGAGCGGGGTTTCGGACCTGGCGGCCCTGGCGCGGCAGTTGTTCCAGTGGGCGCGACGCGATCCAAAGTTGAAAATCATCCCGGCAGTCGAGCGCGAGCTGGTGATCGAGGCGCTCAAGGAGACCAACGGCAACCAGCTCCACGCCGCCAAACTGCTCGGCATCACCCGCGCCACCTTGCGCAAGCGGGTCGAGAAATACGAGATCCACCGCGAGCTGAGTATCAAGTAACCCTTCAAAACCTGATCATTGCCGACCAGGGGCGTGACTCCAAACTTGCGGCGTCTATCGGCCGTGATCTAAAGGGCAAACTCTCGCCTGTCCTCTACGCCATCGCCATAGGGGCCTCCTTCTTCCAGCCTTAGATCTCCGGCGGCATCTATGTCCTCGTGGCGCTCCTGTGGCTCGTCCCCGACCGGCGCATCGCCCGCGTGGTGAATGAGTCCGGGCCGCCGCGGCGCTGATCGCACGCTGGACCCTCAGGCTTGTTGTCAACCGCTTGCCAGACAGCCAAACCGCAGGTAACCTTTGCCCATGACGACAACCGTCGAGGCCATTTACGAAGACGGCGTGCTAAAGCTCCCAAGGAAGCTCCCCCTGCCTGAGAAAGCCCATGTCAGAGTGACCGTTGACAGCGGCAACGCCGGCTGGGAGGACGCGGAAAGGAGCGCCTGGCTGAAGCTCAGCGAAGAGGTTCTGACCAAAACCTGGGACAATCCCAACGACGACGTCTTCAATGAGCTTCGCGAGAGGTGAGGTCGTCCTTCAAGGCGCAGTCGCGGGCATAGTCGCCGGCGGGCGGCTTTCGGTGGCGGTGCCCCAGTGAAGGTCGGGGGCAGAGACCATATCGAAGACAATCTCACCGCCGTTCACCAATTGCCCGTGGGTGAGATAGACCTTGTCGAAAGCCTGGCCGTTGAGCTTGGCGCTACGAATGTAAGGATGCTGCGGCCCATTGTGATCGGCAGTAATGACGAACGTCTTCTGCGCGGGCAGCGTGAGCGTCGCGCGGTCGAAGAGCGGGCTGCCAATACAATAAGCGGTGTCGCCGGGGCAGACGGGGTAGAAGCCGAGCGCGCTCAAGACATACCAGGCAGACATTTGCCCGGTGTCCTCGTCGCCGCACAGGCCGTCCGGAGTCGCCTGGTAGAGTTTGGTCATCGCCAGCCGGATGCGGGACTGAGTCTTCCATGGCTCGCCAACGTAGTCATAAAGGTAGATCATGTGGTGGATCGGTTCGTTGCCGTGTGCGTATTGGCCCATGTCGAGTGCGGCCATCTCGACCATCTCGTGGATGGGGTTGCCGTAGGTGCCGGCCTTGAAGGTGTTGGGTGAAGTGAACACGGCATCCAGTTTTGAGGCAAAGGCTTTTTCGCCGCCCATCAGCTTGATTAGGCCGGGCATATCCTGGAACACGCTCCACGTCCAGTGCCACGAACAGCCCTCGGTGAACGGGCCGCCCCATTCGGTCGGGTCGAACGGCTCGCACCACGTGCCGTCGGCTTTGCGCCCGCGCACAAAGCCAGTCTTGGTGTCGAAGAGGTTGGTGTAATTCATGGCCCTGCGAGCGAATTGCCCCGCCTCGACGTTACGGCCAATGGCGCGGGCAAGCTGGGCGGCGCAGAAATCGTCATAGGCATATTCGAGGGTCTTCGCCGTGGCTTCGGCGAAGCTAGGCTCACCCCGGACACTGGAGTAGGGGACATAGCCCAGCTTGTTGTAATACTCCGCGCCGTCGCGGCCTATGGCCCGGCAGTTAGCAGGCGCCTGCGTGTTGGCGTCGTGCACCATGGCGGCCACGGCCTTCTCCGCATCAAACGAGTGGATGCCCTTGGCCCAGCCGTCCGCTAGCAGCGAGAAAGCATGGTTGCCGATCATGCAGTCGCGGTGGCCGGGACTGGCCCAGGAAGGCAGCCAACCGCTTTGGTCATAGGCGTTGAGCAGGCCCTGTAGGATTTCAGCGCTGATCTCCGGAAAGAGCAGGTTGTAGAGCGGGTGGGCGGCCCGGAACGTGTCCCAGAAACCAGTATCGGTGTAGAGCACGCCCTCGTGGACTTTGCCATCGTAGGGGCTGAAATAGACCGGGTGGTTTTCCTCGTTGTACTCGTAGAACCGGTGTGGATAAACAATGCTGCGGTAAAGGGCACAGTAAAACGTCCGCCGCTGATCCTCCAGGCCGCCCTCGATGCGGGCGCGGCCGAGCGCCTCATTCCACCGCGCCTCCGCCTGCCGGCGAACAGTGTCGAAGTCAGCCTCCCCGACCTCACGCTGGAGATTGCGCAAGGCCTGCTCGGCGCTGATGAACGAGGACGCAACCTTGCAGCCGACCGGCTTATCGGGCGTGGCATCAAACTTGAGATACGCGCCCGCGTGCTCACCCGCGAGCTGCGTGGCATTTGCTTGAACGGAGTCCGGTGACCAGACGCCGTGGGCGGCAAACGGCCGGTCGAACACTATCACGAAGTAGTTGGAGAAATTGCCCGGCACTCCCCCGTGGTTATAGCGGCAGGTGCCCACAATCTTGTTCTCCGCCGGGATGATCTCGACCGATGAGCCGCCCGGAAAGGCATCCAGCACCACATAGGCGTCGCCAGCCTGCTCGAAGGTAAAGCGAAAGCGGGCGCAACGTTCGGTCGGCGTCACCTCGGCGACGGTCTTCCAGGTGTCCAGGTGCACTCGATAGTAGCTCGGCTGCGCCGTCTCGTCCTCGTGCCGGAAATCGGACGCGCGGTCGTCTTCCTTCACCGCCAGCTTGCCGGAGACGGGCATAAGGGAGAACGCGGCGTAATCGCCAATCCACGGGCTGGGCTGGTGCGTCTGCCGGATGCCGCGGATCTTCGGGTCCTGATACCGATAGTAAAACGAGTCGCTCACCGGCCGCGTGTAAGGCGCCCAGGTGTTCATCGGGAATGGCAGGGCGATGGCCGGATACTCGTTCCCGTGCGAGTAGCCGGGCTCGGAATCGGTGCCCTGGAGGGGATTGACCAGCGTAAGCGACGACGGGCTGCCAGCGCGGCCGGAGGCGGCGCCCAGCAGGCAAACCACGAATATGAGTTTGAGTGTGTTCATAGTGCGGAATCCGGTTTAGATTGGAGCAAGTCTTCTCTCATCAGGCATTTCGTATCCCCATTCCTTATTGTGCGCGGATGCCAGCGTCAAGGCTATCGTGCCAGCGGTTCGGTCTTGACCGGCATCCCCCAGCCGCAGAACACTACCTTCAACGCGACTGCCTCAGACAGTATGTTAATGAAGACGGCGCGTCGGGTCCACGAGAGTCACCCGGCAATGAAAGGACAGTACATGATGAAGAATGGCATCCTAGCGGCAGTCAAGTCTGGCAGGATCTTGGTATCTGACGGCGCCTGGGGCACGTTTCTCCAGCAGAAGGGCCTCAAGCCCGGGGAGTGCCCGGAACTCTGGTGTCTCGAACGGCGCGCCGAGGTATTGGACGTAGCTCGGAGTTACATCGCAGCCGGCGCGGACATGATCGAATCCAACAGCTTCGGCGGCAGCCGCTTCAAGCTGGAACATTACGGTCTGGGCGATCGCGTGGCGGAGATCAACGAAGCCGCCGCCGCGATTTCCCGTGAGGCGGCCGGCGCGGACAAGTGGGTGATTGCCTCGATTGGGCCCACCGGGAAAATGCTCGTGGCCGGTGAAGTGACCGAGGCCGAGCTCTACGCGGCCTTCAAGAAACAAGCGATGTCCCTCGCCAAGGGCGGCGCCCGCGCGCTGTGTATCGAAACGATGAGTGCGGCGGACGAGGCGAGCCTCGCCATCCGCGTGGCGCGTGAGAACACCCCCTGCGAAGTCATCTGTACGTTCACGTTCCAGCGGGGCGCCAAGGGCTACCGCACCATGATGGGGCTCTCACCGGCACAAGCGGCCCAGACTGCGGTGCAGGCCGGCGCACAGATCATTGGTCCCAACTGCGGTAACGGCATGGAGCAGATGATCGAGATCGTCAAAGAAATGCGCGCCGCCGAGACCACGACGCCCATACTGGTCCATGCCAACGCGGGGTTGCCGCGGAATGTCAACGGCGTGGATGTGTTCCCCGAGGGCCCGGAGGAGATGGCTCGGCGCGTCCCGGCGCTCGTCGAGGCCGGCGCCAGCATCATAGGCGGCTGCTGCGGCACCACCCCGGCGCATATCCAGGCGATCCGAAAAGCGGTGGACGCGCTGCCTTAATCCCTCCCCCTCAGACTTAAGGCCTCAGTCATGGCAGGTAGAGCGGGCAGTTCTCTGCACGCCGCGGCACGCACATGATCCCAGCTTGGCGTGCAGAGGACTGCCCGCCCTACCTCCTCCCGCCATCACTGGGGCATCACTCTCAGACCGGCCCAACCCGATTCCCGCTGGCTGCAGACAAGACGCGCGTCCCGCAGTCCCAGCCCTCACGCTGCCTCCGAAGCCTTCCGTTTCCCTCCAGAAACCCAGCCAGCCAGGCAGTTTACCATCACTTCCCCGCTATCCACTGGCCACCAGCCCTAGACCAATACGCTTACTACATCGTTACTACATCGTGGTCATGGCTACTGGTGCCAGATGCTGGCCATCGCATCGGCAGCCTGTGGCCAAGCCCGGTCGGCACGGCCGAGCCAAACCGAAAACACGAGCGGGGTGGTCAACTTCGGCCCCCGCTGGGGACTGCGCTTTGGCCCTTTCGGCCTTCGGATTTCGGCCTTCGGACTTCAGATTTCCGCCCCAGACTCCCCCACAAAAAACGTCGCGGAACCTGAACCTCCCTGCCATCATTACGTCCAATAACTCATGCGATTCCAAAAGACCTTCGGCGTAATTGCTTCCACCCTACTCCCGCCCGTCGCTCCCCGCATCGCGCTGGCGGCCTTGCTCGTCGCCTCTTTCCAGAGCGCCGCGAAAGTGGTCGTCTATCCGGCGCCCGACGGCGAAACCCTCTCGACCCAGTACGAGGTTCAGGCCGAAGGGCATACGGTGCCCGTTTACTCGGCGCGCGTGCTCGACCCGCCTTTTGCGGGCAAAGAATATGACTATGGCGGTCCCTACTCGTTCGCCAGCTTCGACGTGTCCCGCCCGCTCGAACTTCGCATCCGTTCCGAGAAGCCGCTCGGCAACCTGGTGGTCCGCCCGGCGAACCCGCGAGTCAAAACCCGCCTCACCGACGCGAACACGGCAATCATTACGCTGCCCGGCCCATGCAAGTTGAGCATCGAACCCGAGGGCAAGAAAGGCCCCTTGCTGCTGTTTGCCAACTCCATCGAGGAGCACTCCCCTCGTGCGAATGAAGCCGGACCGCACCTGATTTACTTTGGTCCGGGCGTTCATCGCCCAGGCAAGATCACCCTCACCAACAACCAATCGCTCTATCTGGCCGGTGGCGCCGTGGTCAAAGGCGGCATCCTGGCCGAGGGTGAGAATATCCGCATTTTCGGCCGCGGCATCCTCGACAGCTCGGATTGGGAATGGACCAAAGGCCCCACCCCGCATGTGGTTTCCATTCGCGGCACCAACGTCGAGGTCAGCGGCATCACGATCCGTGGCGCGTGCCATTGGACCATCGTCTCACGGAACAGCCGCAACGTCACCGTGCGAAACGTGAAGATCTGCGGCGGGCGCGTCCAGAACGACGACGGCATTAACCCCTGCAATTCCCAGGATGTGCGGATCACTGACTGTTTCATTCGCAGCGACGACGACTGCGTCGCCCTGAAAGGCTTGGATTTAAGCGGGGCAAATAACCACGTGGAGCGGATCACTGTCGAGAAGTGCATCCTCTGGTGCGATCGCGCCCGCATTTTCCTGTTAGGCCACGAAAGCCGGGCGGCCTTCATGCGCAACATCACGCTTCGGAACCTGGACATCATCCACTACTCCATGACCCCGTTTCTGTTCGAGCCGGGCGAGGAGATGCGTTTGCAGGAGGTTTCCATTGAAAACATCCGCATTCATGGCGAAGGACAAGATTCCCTGGCTCGCCTGAAGCCGGTGGTGAACCAATATATGCGCACCAAGGTCCCTGGATACATCTCCGACATCCATTTCCGGAACGTCGTGCTGGACGGCAGCCCCGGCCCTTACCGCATTCAAATCAGCGGCGCGGACGAGCAGCACGATGTTCGCACCGTGTCGTTCGAGAACGTCGAGATTGCCGGGGAGAAACTGGCCGACGGCTCGAAGCGGCTCGAGGTCGGCCCGCATGTATCCGGTGTGCGCATCGGCAATTAATCCTTCCGCGACCCCGCCGCCGGCAGTAACCCTCCTGCAATGAATCCTCCTGCCATCCCGGCGGCCAATAGCGCATGCGATTGCGGATAGTCATGGCTTGGGTAGCTCCCACCGTGTTCGTGGCAGCTACACTCTGTGCCGCGCCGGCCAGCCACCTTCCGGCGAATCGAGGCTTCCCGGAGCGGATACGCGTGTTCGACGCGCGCTACCTCCGGAAGCCCGACCCGAAAGACCCGAACCACGCGGCTGAAATCTGGGATACGATGCACACGCTGGCCGCAGTGCAAGGGTTGGCGAACCGCGAGGCACCGCGGCTCTACGTGATCTACTGTGCCGAGTTCGGGGTCGAGACCGACCAGTTCTGGTTCGACTGGCTGCGCGGCGAGGACGGCTGGCTGAGTGAATCCAAGCTAGTGCCCCTCGCCACACCCGAGGAGGTTGTCCGCACATTTAGAGAATACGTCAAGGGCCTTGTCGTCTACGACCCCGAGGTTCCGGCGACTTCCTGTGTTGCTTCCACTGCTGCCGGCTGCGATGACCTGCTACCGGTGCGGTTCAGCCGGGCGACCAATTCGATGTTCGCCCTGCTGACTCGCAAACTGGAGCTGCCCGTCCGGCTCTGGCTGGTAAACCCGGACGGCACACCCAAGTTCACCGGCAAGGGTTTGATCCCCGACCTGGGCGAGCCCTCGTCCGCCAGCGCCAAGAACGACGCCTACCGCTGGGCCATCCGGCAGTTCATTGACTCCGGCAAGTGTGACCCGCGCTTTGCCGCCTATTACATTGACGCTTTCTGGATTAAGCATCCCAGCCCAGGGCAGTGGGACCTGCATACGCTGTCCAACCACGACTATTTCATTGCCCGCCGGGCCTTCTTCTTCGACCTGGCAACCTGGGGCGACGAGACGCCGGTGGATGACCCGGGCCAGAAGCTCGGCCTGGACCGCCAGACGTTCCTACAAATGATGGCCGCCCTGAACCGCAAGGCCCCGAACAGCATGCTCAAGGTGGGCGGCTTCACTCCGTGGGCGTTCAAATATACCAATCACCCCGGTGCGGGGGGCAAGCATGGCGGCGTGGAGACGGAATGGGAGTTTGCGCGGCTGATCTCGCAATTCAATGGCTACATGGAAGCCGACGCCATCGGCTTAAGCGCAATGGCTAACGCCTCTTTCTACACCCATTACCCGCTCAAGGAACGTTATCCGCAGCCCAACCCAAAGCCATCACGATCAGACTGGCAGCGCGCCGGCTACCTCACCGCCGAAGGAAGGATCGCACCCAATCTCTACGTGGGCTATTACGCCGGCGACTACGACTCGCCCGCATGGCTCTACAAAGCGGTGGCTGCTTTCTTCTCCGACCCGCAGCGGGGCCGAGTCCCGCTGGGCTGGGCCTTCGACCCGAACCTCGCCGACCGGGCGCCACAGGCCCTGGTCTATGCCTACCGCAAAGCGACGACCAACGACTTTTTCATCGCAGGCGACTCCGGTGCCGGCTACCTGAATCCCCGGGCCCTGACAGTCCGTCCCGATTCCAAGCTGCCACCCGCCCTGGAGCTCTGGACGGAGCATTGCGCACGACAGTTCAAGCATTGGGACATGACCATCACCGGCTTCATGTTGGACGGCTCCGCCGGCGCCTCTACCCCGGAAGAGTTTTCCGCCTACAAGCGTTTCAGCCCAGACGGGTGCGGGAACCATTTCGACCTGGCGCCGCGTGTGATCTCAGCAGTGCCGACCGTCCGCGAATGGGACATGCCCGACTCGGCAGAGCAAACGGCGGTTTACATCGCAGGGCAGGCCGCGACGGCCTCGAACAGGCCAAGCTTTCTCTGGGCCAGGACGGTCCTGAAAGCACCGTCCTGGCACGAGGAGGTGTCGCGGCTCCTGCGCGAAAAGCATCCCACCGCCCCGGTGGTGGTGGTTAATCCTTACACATTCTTCGGCCTGATCAGAGAGCAGTCCACGCCAGCGCCGAAGTAGCCAACGCGAGCATCCGGCTCTGCCGGTGCATCATCCGCCATCCAGCGCAAATTCACCTCGCTCCATAAATCATTGAGAAGGAGGATGTAAGGCGTTTTTGCTGGACAATGGTCCCGCGACTTTTCAAGCTCGGGGCCATGAGCAAAACCGTTCG
>Ga0224558_1002210_pt1 | contig 18398 bp, 16 predicted proteins | sample 714S32024metaG_FD_180682 | JGI IMG/M metagenome (GOLD analysis project Ga0224558, IMG submission 180682) | Peat soil microbial communities from Stordalen Mire, Sweden - 717 S3 20-24 | ecosystem: Environmental > Terrestrial > Soil > Wetlands > Peat | place: Sweden: Norrbotten County, Stordalen...
AGCTTCGCGCACAAAGTCGTTAGGCCGCTTGGCGCGATCCGTGGAAATAATCACCCACCGGCCCACGATGGGGTCTTTTCTTAGTTCAGGCACGTACTAGATCCTCTCAGTTGGAGTCCCCAAACCTTCGATTGTACGATACGGAAAACGCATTTTGAAACAACTCGAATGAGGGCCGGCTGTGGCCGTGCTCATAGTATACGGCGACCACGTCGAACCGCCACTGGCACGAAGCGGGCATGTGGCGCAGGAAATCGCGGGCGACCAGCGATAACTCCCTTTGTTTATCGCGATCTACAGCGGCTTCGGCGGGCTTGACGTCACGCGTCGTCCGCGTCTTCACTTCGATAAAACACAAGACGTCCAGCTCCCAGCCGACGAGATCGACTTCGCCGCGATGATGCGGGGAGCGGTAGTTGCGCGCAATGATCGTGTAGCCCCGCCGGCGAAGATAGAAATAGGCGTCCTCCTCACCGCGTCGACCGGTACGCTGGTGCGCGGGCAAGTCCTCCGCCGCAAGCGTTCTAGCTGCTAGCCAGTCCAGTGCGCGTAGTGTGGCTTGCGTCAGGCGTCCGGCGAACATGGAAAACCCCATTCCACCCTAGCTTCGACGAACCGCACGTGATGTGACCCTCATCACCGCGCGTCCGGTACAATTCGCCGATCGCTCGCTGAGCGTCGGCCGCGACTTTAGTTCACGACTTCCGAAACAAGCATGACAGTTGCTTCGACCGCTTTCCCTTTACCCAAGTTCTTTTCCCCGACAGTGTTCACGAGCACCACGCCGCCGAGCGCGACCGCGCCTCCGACCACAGACATCAGCCGCGGCACTTCGCCCAGCCAGATCCATGCAATGCCGATGGCCACGATCGGAATTATGTAGAGCAGCGTCGCAGTGCGTCCGGCGGCGCCGTGCGAAAGCACGTAAGCCCAGGCAACATAGGCGAGCGCTCCCGGAAAAATACCCAGATAAACGACCGCCAGCGTCGCCGAGGCTGGAGCAGTTCGCACGGTATGCATCAGACCATTCCCGAAGGGCAGCATCAGCGCCGTCCCGAACCACATCGCGCAAGCCGTAAATTCCAGCGCGCTGTACCTGCCCAAATAGTGCTTCTGTAGAATTATGTAGAGCGCGTTGGCAACCGCGGCGGCAAGAATGATCAGCGCCTGCAGTGAGAATGAGAAGCGGATGCCTTCGCCTTCTCCGCTGGCAATCAGCGCGACTCCCACAAAGCTCACAAACACTCCACACCATCCGATCGCAGTCAGTTTCTCGTGCAGCCATAATCGGGCCGCCAAAGCCGTCCAGATCGGCGTGGAAGCAATCAGCATGCTGGCTGCGCCCGCGGTCACGCGAGTCTCTCCATAATTGAGTGCCAGGTTGTAAAAGGTGATCCCGATGGCACCGGTCAGGACCAGCCCGGGAATGTCGCGCAACTCCGGACGGCGAAAGTGTGCGATCCCGGCGTAGATGGCGAGCACCAGAGACGCGACCAGAAAACGCAGGATAGCGAGATTCGCGGGCGAATAAGCGCGCAGGCCGGCGCGAATGCCGGCAAAGGCAGAGGCCCAAATCGCCAAAGCGAACGCAAGCGCGACAAAAGTGCGAGATGTAAGGCGTGGCATCGAGGGGCCTCCTTCCAGTAAAAATTTCTATAGGCTGCGGAAAAACCCGGGGTTCGTATCGGCGCATCGCTTGGGCGATGCCGGGGTCGTATCAGGGTATCGCTTAGCGATACTGAAATTCCATCGCAATCGGATGCCCCTTTAGGGGCTAGGAATTCGACATCCGCAGCCCGCTGCTCGTCTGCGCAAGCGCAGAGATCCTGCAAGCAACGTCTCTACGCAATAAAGCTAACCTCGTCGCCGACGCGAATCGTCCCCGGCGTGAGAATCTGAGCCCGCAATCCCCCGCGGTGCAACAGACCCTTGATTACCGGCTTCCCAGTTATTTTCTCCAAGTAATCGCAAGGCTCGCACAGGCGGATGCCGCGGATGCGCACATCGCCGATGGCAAACTCCCTCCCCACCATGTGATTCAGTGGTACGTTGCGCGTCACGATGTTGCGGCGAGCTTCGCCCGGAGCAAGCTCGACGTGATAGTCGCGCCGCAGCGCCTCAATCGCTTCCGCCTCAATCAGCGTCAGTTCGTAATCCGGCTCGGGCTTGTAGAAGGTGCCGAGCTTCAGCGCGTATCGATCCCCCTCCAGCCCCGCGCCCGGAATCGCCGCCGCCAGAGCGACAGATTCCATCGGTCCTTGGGCGGAGGAGGCGATGTGAATCGATTCCACCGTTCCGTTCCACATGGCGCACCTCCGGCGATTACGCGTTCTTTTCAGCTTCAATGATCTAAGTTTCAATGATCTAAACTTCAACGATCTAAGCTTCAACGACCGCGATCGACTCTTCCAGCGCATCCATGGCAACGTCGGCTTCGTCCTTGGTAACGACGAGCGGCGGCGCAATGCGAATCGTGCTCGGACCGCAGCCTAGAAATAGAATGCCACGCTCGAACGCCAACTGCACGATCCGGTCGCGCTCGCTGGCGCCGTACTCGCGGGTTGCCTTGTCTTTCACGATCTCGACGCCGATCATCAAGCCGCGTCCGCGGACGTCGCCGACGATCTTATGCTTCTTCGGCCACCCGGCCATGCGCTTCAGCATGTGATCGCCGACTTCCTGCGAGTTCCTGAGCAGCCCTTCTTTCTCGATCACATCGAGCGTGGCCAGCGCCGCGGCAATGCAGACCGGGTTGCCGCCGAAAGTCGACGCGTGCGAGCCGGGGACCCAGTCCATGATCTCGGCCTTGCTCATGGTGATGCCGAGCGGCATCCCGGAGGCAATGCCCTTCGCGATGCAAACGATGTCGGGATGCACGCCCGTGTGCTCGACCGCAAACCATTTGCCCGTGCGGCCCATGCCACTCTGCACTTCGTCCACCACCAGCAGGATGCCGTGCTGGTCGCAGATGCGACGCAGTTCCTGCATGAAGATCGTCGGAGCGATGACGTACCCGCCTTCGCCCTGGATCGGCTCGACAAAAATGGCCGCGACCTCTTCCGGCGCGAGGAGGGTCTTAAATACTCTGTCTTCGATGTAGCGTGCGCAGCCGAGCGCGAATTTCTCGGCATCCTGCGGGCCGTCCGCACAGCCGCGATATACATCGGGATAGCGCACGTGCGTAACTCCAGGCACGAGCGGCGAGAAGCGCCGCTTCTGCTGCGGCTTCGAGGCCGTCAGCGAGAGCGCGCCCATGGTCCGTCCGTGGAAAGCCCCGAAGAAGGCGATCATCTGCTGCCGCTTGGTGTGATAGCGCGCCAGCTTCAAAGCGCACTCGATGGCTTCGGCTCCGGAGTTTCCGTAATAAAACTTGTGCGGCCCCGGCATAGGCGCGATCTTCGACAGCCGTTCGGCCAGCGTCACCATGCCCTCGTAGTAGAAGTCGGTGCCCGACATGTGGATCAGTTCGCCAGCCTGTTTTCGAATGGCAGCAACCACGTCCGGATGGCAATGGCCGGTCGAGGTCACAGCAATCCCAGCGGAAAAATCGAAGAACTCATTGCCATCCACGTCTTCGACCACAATTCCGCGCCCGCGCTTGGCCACCATCGGATACGTGCGCGTGTAGGAAGGTGAAATGTATTTTTCATCGCCCGCGAGAACGCGCTTGGCATTGGGGCCAGGAATCGCAGTCTTGAGCTTGGGGCCGGCGGTCAAAGTCTTGGTGGTCATGGAGTCCTCCAGATTAATTCTCAGTTCCCGTTTCTCAGTGGTTATTAGGCCGACGTACAAGCAGCGTAGCTGCTTCAGCTAGGAGCTAAAAGCGATTAGCAACGAAGGGATAAGATAATTAGTCGCAGCCAAAGAGATTGGCGCGCACATGCGAAGGCAGAAAAGAAAGGTACCGGCGGGGACAAGCGCGTCCCTCAATCCAGCACGCCCCAAGAAGCGAAATGTAGCCGTTCGAGCGCATGGCAACTATTAACATTATATCTTGGGCTTGATCGCGGCGTAACCCCCAAAAGGACAGGCCCCAATAGTCGCCTCCGCTTTCCAGGGTTAATCTGCTCCGCAAAGTTTGCCAGTGATGTAGCCACATTGCCTCCCGACTGGCGGCACTATGCGTCGCAGCCGCTGGGACGACAAGGCGGAGTGGGTAAAACCTAGATCAACAGGCAAATCTAAATATTTCAGATATTTAGAGGAGGGTTTCGCCTCGAATCGTGCGCTCGCGATTTCAACCTAAGCCAATTGCCATTCCCGATTCCAGCCCGCCGATAACTCTCCCACCAACCGCCAGATGCGTTAATCTGCGAAGGATGCGTCTGTTGCGCTTCTTCCGGCCATCACACCAGCACACCGCCTTTTCGGCAACGCTGCTGCTGATGACGACCATCACGCTCTCGCGCGTGATCGGATACATCCGCGAGGCCTACATCGCCTACGCCTTCGGCGCCGGTCAGCAGACCGACGCCTACGTCGCCGCCTTTACCCTGCCCGACTGGCTCAACTACATCGTCGCCGGCGGCACCGCCTCGATCACATTCATCTCCATCTATACCCGGTTTCTGGCGGAAAAGCGCGGGCCGGATGCCCAGAAGACTTTCTCGATCATCATTACCGTGATGACCACGGTGCTGATCGCGGGCACCATCGTGGCTGAGATCTTCACGCCGCAGTTCGCCGGTTGGATGTTCCATGGCTTCACGCCCGAGCAGATGCGGCTCTGCGTTCATCTCACGCGCATCCTGCTCCCGGCGCAGATCTTCTTCTATGTTGGAGGAGTCGTTTCGGCGGTCTTGCTCTCGCACCGTTTGTTCTTGTTGCCGGCATTCGGCCCTCTAATCTACAACGTGTTCATCATCGCCGGTGGAGTCATCGCCGGGCGCCAGATCGGAATCGCGTCCCTTGCCTTCGGCGCGCTCGCCGGCAGCATCGCCGGACCATTTCTGATCAACGCGCTAGGAGCAGCCAAGATTGGCACCGGATACCGCCCCTCGTTCGATTTGAAGAATCCCGCTTTCCGCCAGTGGGTGCGGCTCTCCATCCCGCTGATGCTGGGCGTTTCGCTCGTTACCGCCGACGACTGGATCCTCCGTTACTTCGCCTCGAGTGGAATCGGCGACATCGCAAGGCTGAACTATGCCAAACGTCTCTTCGCGGTTCCCATCGCGATTCTCGGACAAGCCGTAGGCCAGGCGTCGCTCCCCTTTTTCTCGCGCCTGTTCGGAGAAAAAAAGTTCGAGGAGTTCGCCGCCACCGTGAATGCTTCCGTCTATCGCATCACGGCTGCTTCGCTGCTGATCACCGGTTGGATGATGGCCATTGCCCTTCCGCTCATCGATCTCGTCTATCGCCGCGGGCGCTTCACCTTTGCGGATTCCGAATCCACGGCCCTCTACTTTTTCGTGTTTTCGCTCTCGCTGGCATTGTGGTCCTGTCAGGCGCTTTATGCCCGCGCGTTTTACGCCTCTAGCAACACGCTGACTCCGATGATCGCCACCAGCCTCATCACTCTCGCCTCTCTACCCATCTACGCGCTGTTTTTTCGAACGCTGTCGGTCACCGGACTGGCCATCGCCTCCGACCTGGGCATCACCGCCAACGCCCTGGCCATCGCCCTGCTCCTGCATATTCGCGGCATGGTACCGCTCGGCAGGATGAACTGGAAAGAATTAGGGAAGGCTGCGCTAGTGGGCGCCGTTTCCGGCGGATTGAGTCATGAAGTCATGCGCACCATCTCACTCGACGGCAGCCGCCGCGCCGATCTTCTCGCTCTCGCACTCGGCTCTCTAACCTGGGCTGCAGCCGTCGCCGCAGGACTCTGGTTGTTGCGTTCGGAATTACCGGCAGACCTCCGCAGAAAAAGATCCGCTCCTTTCCCGGGCGTCGCGGAGAGCGAAGCCGCGGAAACCATGGCCACAGGCAAGGAACCGTGAGCCCGCTCGCGTGGGGACGGACGCCCTCGCGCCGTCCAAGCCGAGCACAGCTCGGCAGCTGCCTGTGCTCCCAGCAACTTTGGATTCGCTATGGTCACTGTTCGTCCTTCGCTACGCGACCTCTCAGCCCTAAGCAGAGGACAAAACAAACGGGCCCCGGAAAGAGGCCCGTATCCTAAACCTGTTTGCCTCCGTTCATCGTCGCTCATTCGTACGAGAGCGAATAGCGAACGACGAACAGCGTATGGCGCTTCTACGCCCGCGCCGCGAGCGCCGGTTCCGGCGACGCAGTCGAAGGACTCTTTGTCACTTCTTCCGGCTTCGAGTCGGTCTTTGCTCCCGCTGTTCCCGCTTTGCGGATGTCGATGCCGCCCTTGAAGAAGGCGCCGTCCTCAATCGAGATGCGCGCCGCCACGACGTCGCCGGTCAGTGAACCGTCACTGCGGATATCCACCCGGTCGCTCGCCGTCAAATTGCCCCGCACCTTGCCGAGAACCACGATTTCTCGCGCGCTGATGTTTGCCGCCACCACTCCATTGCGGCCAATCGTTACGCGGTTGCCGGAGAGGTTGATCGATCCCTCCACCCGGCCATCGATATACAAAGATTCGGAACCGGTCACTTCACCTTTAATCACCAGCGACTTGCCGATCGTGGCTTGGTCCGAAGTGGTGGTCGTAACCGGGCGCGGCACTGCCGCGGGCTCGCTCGTGCTCATAAGCGGTGCCGTCGTCGCCGCGGTCGTGCTCGGACGCTCCGGCTCAGTTGGCCGGGAGGGTGTCGCAGGTTGATTCGTGGGCTTCCACATTGTCGTCGAAATCCTTTCCTTTAACAGCGGATTCTGAATCAGCGCCGCATTTCATGGGCCAAATCAAATTGTACTCCTCGGTAATCGCCGTGCCCTGTGGAAATCCAGCCTTCTTATTGATTCTCATAGTTCCCCCCGTGGTTCCCCCGGGGACCGCCTGATCGGCCCTGCCTCGACCGTGTAAGCCCTTCCCGCCCTGCGGTAATTCCGCGATAGTATGGAGCCGTGGGCACCACCCAGACCGTGTGTCATCCCTGACGAGGAATCCATGACTTCAACCCCGATGGCTTCAACCGCGACCGCCTCCCTCCGGCCCCAGCCCGGAGAATACGCTCCCTACTACGACCGCTACATTTCGTTGGTCCCCGGCAACGACGATCTTGCCGCGCTGACCGCGCTCGAGAACCAGCGCCGCCAGATGCTTCTCCTTCTCTCCGGATGCACCGAGGTCGACGGCGATCTCCGCTACGCGCCTGAGAAGTGGAGCCTGAAGGAAGTGCTTGGCCACATCAACGATACCGAGCGCATCATGAGCTACCGGGCCCTACGCATTGCGCGCGGCGACCAGACTCCCATCGAAGGCTTCGAGCAGGACGACTACGTCCGCAACGGCCCATTCGCGCGCCGTACATTGGCCGACCTGATCGAAGACTACATAGCCGTGCGCCGAGCCACCGTGTCGTTGTTCCGCAATCTGGACGAGGCCGCCTGGACCCGCCGCGGCGTGGCCAACAAGAACGAGATCAGTGTGCGTGCCCTAGCCTACATCATCGCCGGCCACGAACTGCATCATCGGCGGATCATCGGGGAGAAGTATTTGAAATAGGTCCCAGGTGTCAGGTGTCAGGTCTCAGGAAATGCGCCGGAGCGCAGAGATGCCCAGTGCCCTAACCCTGAGACCCGAGACCTAGGACCTGAGACCGGATGTCACGCAACCTGCTTGTCGGCCGCCTGACCATGCATCGCGACGGTTTCGGCTTCGTGATCCCCGAAGCCGCGTCGCTCGATGCCAGTCTCAAGGCCCGCCTCGCCGGCGATGTCTTCATTCCTCCGCACGCCATTGGTTCTTCCATGCACGGCGACCGCGTTCTCGTCGAAATCTCCGCGGTCCGCACCGACGGCCGCGCCGAAGGCCGCATCGTCCGCTCCCTGTCGCGTGCGCATCCCACCGTGGTCGGCATCTTCCACTACGGACACCGTCACAACTACGTCAAGCCCATCGACGAAAAAGTAACGCAGGAGATCGTTATCCCGCCAGGAATGGAAATCCCCAACGTAGCGCCGCCGTCCTCGGCGGCTGTCGCGGGGGCGTCTCGCCCCCGACCGCGAGCGCAAGCCGACGGCAAACTGCCGGCCCTGCACGCCAAGTCGCTCCTGCGCGCCCGCCCCCAATCCAACTCGCGCGACCGCGTAATAGGCGACGAAGCCGCAGTCCACGCCGACAGGCAGGATCTGGAAGGCGTGGTAGTAGACGTAGAAATCACCGACTGGCCAAGCGCCACGCAGCAACCGCGCGGCCGCGTGATCGAAATTCTCGGCGAAGAAGACGACTTCGGAGTCGATGTAGAGATCATGATCCGCAAGTTTCACCTGCCCCACCGCTTCCCGCCCGAAGTGATCGAAGAAGCCCAAGCCCTCGAAACTAGCAACGAAGCCGAAATTCCCGCCGAAGCCCTGCGTCACCGCCGCGACTACCGCCAGCTTCCCATCGTCACCATCGATGGCGAAACCGCGCGCGATTTCGACGACGCCGTCCACGTCCGCCAACTCGAAAACGGAAACTATGAGCTCCAAGTCCACATCGCCGACGTCGCCCAATATGTAACCCCCAACTCGCCGCTCGATCAGGAAGCTCGTCTGCGCGGCACCAGCGTCTATTTCCCCGACCGCGCTGTCCCCATGCTGCCGTTAGAGCTCTCGACCGACATTTGCAGCCTGCGCCCCGGGGTCGACCGCCTCGTGCTCTCCTGCACCATGGAGATCGACCACCACGGCGAGATCGCCGGCTATGAAATCAACGAAGGCGTCATCCGCTCCGCTGAGAGAATGACCTATACCGCCGTGAATGCCCTGATTGAAGGAGACGCCGCCGCTCGTCGCGAATACGCCGCCCAGGTCGAACACTTCGAACGCATGCGCGATCTGGCGATGATCTTGAACCGCAAGCGCAAACGCCGAGGATCGATTGATTTCGATCTCCCCGAACCAGTCATCGAGTTCGACGAACTCGGAATGATGAAGAGCATCACCCGATCGGAGCGCAACATCGCCCATCGCCTCATCGAAGAATTCATGCTCTCGGCGAACGAGTCCGTAGCGCACTATCTCGAAAACAAGCGCATCGCCTCGCTCTACCGCATCCACGAGAAGCCCGACGCCAAACGCGTCTACGACTTCGAGGTAATCGCCGCCACTTTCGGATACTCGCTCGGCGTAGGCGCGTTGCCCATTCAGCGCATGCAACTCAAAGCCGACCGCCGCGACGCTCGCGGCGCCGGCAAGCGCGTCCGTGAAATCGAAGTCCCCAAGGAAGTCCACATCACCCCGCGCATGTATCAGAAACTCACGGAAAAGATAGCAGGCAAGCCGGAAGAAAGAATCCTGAGCTTCCTCATGCTGCGCTCGCTGAAGCAAGCCCGCTACTCCGAAGAAAATCGCGGACACTTCGCCTTAGCCGCCACCACCTACACCCACTTCACCTCGCCCATCCGCCGCTATCCCGACCTGATCGTGCACCGCATTCTGAAAGAGGTGCTGCGCGACTCGCCCGAATGCAAAGACGGCGCAGTCCCGATCGGTGCCTCATCCGACCGTAGCGCCGGCGTTCCGCCGGCTGTCGCGGGGGCGTCTCGCCCCCGCCACGCGGAAGTTGTGGTGCCGGGCCGGCGTGACGCCGGCGCTACCCCCTGGTCCAAGCGCCGCGACCGCGACGCCCATCAACAAGCGCTCGAACCTCTCAGCGGCCCAATCAAGCCCGAGGAACTCCACAACATCGCCGAAGAATCCAGCCAGTCCGAACGCCGTGCCGACGAAGCCGAACGCGGCTTGATGGAATGGAAGAAAGTAAAATTCATGGAGCGCCGCATCGGCGAAGACTTCGATGGCCTAATCATCAGCGTGACCAAATTCGGCTTCTTCGTGGAACTCACCGACCTCTTCGTCGAAGGCCTGGTCCCGCTAAACACACTCGACGACGACCGCTACACCTACCACGAAGACACGCGACAGATCATCGGCCAGCGTTCCCGCAAGACCTACAGCCTGGGCAATCGCGTCCGGGTCTTGGTGGACAGGATTGATCCCGTCGAAAAGAAGATTCAGTTTGCCGTGCTAGAAGAGCAGCCAAAGCCGTCAGGGAACAGCCGGCGTAAGTGATCGTGTGGGGACCCCGTCCAAGCCGAGCGCAGCTCGGCAGCCCATCGCGCATCGAGGGCAGCCGATCTCCCGTAGAGACGCGGCTTGCCGCGTCTCGGCAGCGGAAGATTGCCATGCCCCTGCAGCAGCGCCGATCCCATATAGAATTGAGGCGTACAGGGGAGCGAACGACCATGCCAACACCGATCGAACCGAAGCCCAAGCAAGACCCAGCCCAGGCTGCAGAGCACGTCGCAAGTGCCCACAAGATTTTGAAGGAACTGCAGCAGAAGGTCGGAAATCATCCCGAACTCGGCGAGGCCATCACGAAACTGGAAATGGCGCTCAGCACCTTGGCGATAAAGACTGGCGGCTTGTTGTAGCGGCGGGCACGTGCCGCACCTTCCGCCTGCTACAATTTTCCGTCACCACTCTTGGCGCCTGCCTAGGAAGTCAGTTCCATGTCCAGCAGTTTGAAGCCCAGCAACCCAACACCAACCGCACGCACGCGCGTAGTGCGCGAACCGCAGCGCGCGGTTTACGACCGCGACGCCGTCAACCAGATCCTCGATGAAGCTTTACTCTGCCACGTCGGCTTTGTCGCCGAAGGACAGCCCTTCGTCATCCCCATGTCTTACGGACGCGACGGAGACGTGCTCTACATCCACGGCTCGCCCGCCAGTCGCATGCTGCGCCATCTCGAACAGGGCGTCCCCGTCTGCATCACGGTCACACTGGTCGATGGATTGGTGCTCGCCCGCTCCGTCTTCAATCACTCGATGAACTACCGCTCGGTGATAATTCTCGGCACGGCAAAGCTGGTCGACGATCCGGCAGAAAAACTCGCAGCCCTGCGCGCGCTCAGCGAGCACATCCTGCCTCATCGCTGGGACGACTCGCGCCAGCCCAACGAAAAAGAGCTCAAGGCAACATCCGTCCTGCGCCTTCCGATCAATGAATTCTCCGCGAAAGTCCGAGTCGGCCCACCGGTAGACAACGCAGAGGATTATTCCTTCCCAACCTGGGCGGGAGTGATTCCGCTTCAGATGACAGTTGGCGCCGCGATTCGCGACGAGCGCTGCGAGCTGGAGTTGCCCGCATACCTGAAGAATTACGCGCGGAAGAAAAAATCGTAGCCAGGAACTGCCCACGTAGGGGCGGACGCCTTCGTCCGCCCAGCCGGACGAAGTCCGGCAGACGCCGCCGAAAAATTGCGACTCACCAAGGTTATTGAGAAAGGAACGACCTACAGGCCGTGGAAAAACTCCGGACTCGTATCAGGGCATCGCTTTAGCGATGCCATAAAACCTTCAGAATCGGATGCCCCTTTAGGGGCTGCTCATCGTGATGGACTTTTTCCGCAGATTCTTTAGTCGTGCTGTAAACCTAAACACAAATCAAGAACTACTTCCCTGCCAGTAATTCCCGAAGAATCCCATTGCATTCCCGCCAAGATACGCTTTCGCTGTGCGGACTATGCCGCCCGTCCTCGATAAACCGCATCTCCGCGCCAGCGATCGTTTCGTGCGCTCGTTCCATCTCTCCCGGTTCCGTTCGCGGATCGCCTCTCCCGTGCACAAATGTCACCGGCACTTTCATCTGGCCCAGCCGCCCGTCATATAGATCCTCGCCCAGTCGCTCACTTTGGGCCGCCAGTTTCAGCCAGACGCGGCAATTCCGCTGTACCACCTTCTTCCATTGCTCCGCGCCATGATCCGCCACCAGCAACTCCTTTACCTTTTCACTTACCTCCTCCGGATGGGTAGCAAATCGCGTGAAGAAACTGCGCGAGCTCGGCTTGTCCCGATAGAAATGAAATGCTTCCAGTATCAGACGTGCGCACCGCTCGGGCGCCGACAGCCCGATCATCGCGGCAATAACCGCTCCATCGCTGTGTCCCCAGAGAACCGCGCGCTCGATCCCCAGCGCATCCAGCACCAGCAGGGTCTCCTCCGCTGCCCGGTGATGAAAGTCCGTCGGCATCTGCCGCGACAATCGCATCGAGCGCCCGTAGCCGGACCGATCCGGAATTACAAAACGGACTTGCTCCCCCAATGCCTCGATCTGCCGGTCTTCAATTTGGCGATCGATGGGATACACCCCATAACCCCACCCACCATGTAAGAACACCACCGGCCGTCCGCTGCCCACATCCCTGTAATGAATCTGAACCGGCCGAACTCCAGCCGCATGCGGCGAGTTTTTCAATTCCACAAACGGCATGGGATTTTACAGGTTTGATTTTATAGGTTTGTATCAGGGCATCGCTTTAGCGATGCCGCAAACCGCACCTTCACAACCGCCCCTTTAGGGGCTGCCGCCGCGGAGCCCTTCCCTAATCGCTGCCATGATCGGAGTAAACAAATCGCCCACCGCTGTTCGCGTTTTTTTCCGAGACCTGAGACCTGACACCTAAAACCTGAGACCTGATCTCACGCCAACAGCAGCAACTTCCCCGTAGTCTTCCGCCCCTCAAGGTCCCGGTGGGCCTGCTGCACCTGCGCCAGCGGATACACGTGTTCGATCCGCAACTTGAGTTTGCCGTCAAGAATCATGCCGAAGACCGCTCCGGCACGCTGCTGCAACTCCTGCGCCGTAGCAATGTAGTTCGCCAGCGAAGGCCGCGTCAGAAAGATCGACCCCTTTTGTGTAAGCACCAGCGGATCAAGCGGCGCGACCGCCCCGCTTGAACCTCCGAACAACACCATCATGCCCCGCGGACGCAGCAGGTTCAGCCCCTTGTCGAACGTCGTCTTGCCCACCGAGTCATACACCACATTCACGCCTTTGCCCCCGGTCAGCCGTTTCGTCTCCGCCTCAAAATCAGCCTGCGTATAAAGAATGACCTCGTCCGCTCCCGCCGCTCGCGCCAGCTTGGCTTTCTCTTCGGTCGAAACCGTCGCAATCACCCGCACCCCTATGTTGTGCGCCATCTGCACCAGCAGCAACCCAACTCCGCCGGCAGCGGCATGAATCAACGCCGTCTCGCCTTTCTTCAGCGGATAAGTGCTATGAGCAAGGTAGTGCGCCGTCATCCCCTGCAGCATGGCGGCCGCAGCCTCGCGCTCTCCCACTCCCGCCGGAATCTTCACCAGACGGTCGGCCGGCACCGCCGCGTACTCGGCGTAGCTCCCAAGCACCGAGGTGTAAGCCACACGATCGCCGACAGCCACCTCGCGCACCTCGGAACCCACCGCCGAAACCACTCCCGCCGCTTCCTGTCCCAGAACAAGCGGCAGCGGCGCCTTGTAACGCCCTTCGCGGTTATAGACGTCGATAAAGTTGACGCCCGCCGCCTGTATCTTCACGACGGCCTCGTTCGATTTCGCTCGCGGAACCGGCAAATCCACCAGTTCCATAACTTCCGGCCCACCTGTTTGCTTAACCTGTATAGCTTTCATATTCGCTTTCGATGAATCCGAACGGCAAAAGACTCGGCGCCGGCAACCCCTCCCCTTCAAACCAGCCTGCAAAAGTCCGATGCCGCTTCCGCTCTTGCATCCCCTGCCAGGCTCGGGTAACATGGCCAACCTGTCCCCAAAGTAATGGGGGTCATGTGTCTTCTGTACGTTGACCCAACGAATTTTGCGATAGTACCATCTAACCGGTGATGGAGGTTGCGTTGCGGTAAGTTTTTGAAAATATGAGGGTTTCTTCTAACTCGTATCTCGCGATCATTCTCTCCGCCCCATTGGTGGCGACCCTCGCATGCCAGAGTGCCCAGAAGCCGTCATCTTTCATGCCTCCCGCTCAGGCCCAGGCTCCAGCCGTGATCGCGGCCAACCGCCCGCCTGATCTGCAAAAGCAGAAACCGGCCGCGGAGCCCCAATCGAAGCCGAAGGTGCCGCAGGCGCTCGAAGTCGATCCCATTGGCGACCTGATCGCCCGCGTCGAAAAAGAATACCAGTCAGGGCAGGACAACTATCGCGCCGGGCACCTCGAAGCCGCGAAACAGAATTTCGACTCCGCCTTCAACCTGCTGCTCGGCAGCGGATTCGATCTCCGCTCCGATCTTCAATCCGACGACCGCCTCGCCCGCGAACTCGACCGCATTCTCGACGGCATCAACGCCCTCGAACTAGCCGCCCTGCAGCAAGGCGATGGCTTTGCCGAGCAAAAGTCGGAACCGGCCCCGATCGACGAAGCCAACGAGCTCACCTTCCCGGTTGACGCCAACATCAAGGCGAAAGCCGAAGCCGAGATCAAATCCACCCCTTCCGACCTGCCGCTGGCCATGACCGACCCAGTCGCCGGCTACATCAATTACTTCTCCAGCCGCGGACGCGGCACCCTCGAGCGCGCTCTGGCGCGCTCCGGACGCTACGAGGACATGATCCGCCGCACCCTGCGTGAAGAGGGCGTGCCGCAAGACCTGATTTATCTGGCGCAGGCGGAATCGGGCTTCCATCCGCTCGCGGTTTCCCGTGCCGGCGCGCGCGGCATGTGGCAGTTCATGGGCAGCCGCGCCCAGGGTTACGGACTGGAGCGCAACTGGTGGGTCGATGACCGCCAGGATCCCGAAAAGGCGACCCGGGCCGCCGCTCGCCATTTGAAAGACCTCTACAGCGAGTTCGGAGACTGGTACCTCGCCATGGCCGCCTACAACTCCGGCCCCGGCACCGTCCAGAACGCGGTCAAGCGCACCGGTTACGCCGATTTCTGGGAACTCTACCGCCGCAACGCGCTGCCCAGGGAAACCCGCAACTACGTCCCCATCATTGTGGCCGTCACCATCATGGCCAAGAATCCCGCGCAATACGGACTGGATTCGGTGGTGAAGGAAAGACCCGTTCCCTACGACACCATCAAGATCGACTACCCCATCGATCTCCGCCTCGCCGCCGAGTGCGTGGATGCCACCGCCTCCGACCTGCTCGACCTGAACCCCAGCCTGCTCCGGTTGACCACCCCGAAATTTTCCGGAAATGAAGGGGATTTCGAGCTCCACGTGCCCGCCGGAACCGCCGCCAGGTTTCAAACCGCGGTCGCCGCCATTCCAGCGGACAAGCGCGTCTCCTGGCGTTATCACAAGGTGCAAGGCGGAGAAACCCTGGCCTCAATCGCCCGCACCTATCACACCACGCCAACCGCCATAGCCGAAGCCAATGACCTGAACGTCGGCTCGAAAGATGGTTCGAAAGATAGTCCGAAAGATGGTTCGAATGGGGCTTCGTATAATGAAGCGCTCGCTCCCGAAAGCCGTCTGATCATCCCCATCGCCCCCAGCAAACAAACGGATACCAGCACCTACGCGCACACGACCACGCGCTACCACGTGCGCAAAGGCGATACGGTGGAGTCGGTAGCCCAGAATTTCGGCGTCTCCGCCAAAATGCTGCGCGGATGGAACCACCTCAAAGGCAGCAGCCTGGCCGGAAGAAAGGTCTTGTACGTTCACCTGCCCGTTGCACCCGGAGCGCAAGAAACGCAGGTAGCCAACAGAAGTTCAAGCCGAAAGAGTTGTAGATACGGGGCTTGCCCCGTCTCCGGAGCCAACCGACCGCATCACCCCGCCGGAACCCAAACTGCCGCGGCCCGCCGGTCGTCCAAAGGAACTTCCAGCGCAGCCGTCCATCCCGTCGTGACGCATCACAAGGTCAGGCAAGGCGAAACCCTGTATTCCATCGCCAACTCGTACAACACCACAGTCACCGCCCTGAAGCACGACAACCGGAATCTCGCAGGCCTGCGACCGGGAATGATTCTTGTAGTCCGCGACGGGCACTAAAGCCGACAATCCGGCAGCTCCCAATTATGCAAAGTGTTTCACGTGAAACACTTTTGTACTTCGTTCGCCTTAGTGTATGTACATTTATATGCATATATTATATGTACACTTATATACATACATTGACGGCTGTAGGAGCAATGTATTAAATTCCTGCCGCGCGCGACGGGTCTTAAGTCATTGATAATGCTCGGTGTCGGTTGTGGTTAAAACAGACACAATCGGGTACTTATTACACTGTAATTATTACAGAACTCATTTTGTTGGTGGGCGGGCGCCCCCCCGTCTCCCGGGGCACCCGGGCGTCTTTAGACTTTGATTTGCGGGCTTGGGGAAAATCAACATCAACACCAAGATCAAAATCAACACCACGATCAAGGGCGGCGGACAGGAGCGTCCGCCCTACATTCGGGCCAGAGCCAGGGGTAATCCTCTGGCTTGGCTACCAAGCCCCGGCGTACTGGGTTCTGGCGGATGTACTCCAGCTTCTCTTGGAAACTTCCATCGTTGCGCACGGTGTGTTCGAAGGACTCTTCCTGCCAGACCGAGCCAGTGGTTCCCAGCAGCTTATTCACGCTCCGTGCCGAGGCGCCTTTGATTAGCTTGAGGATGGCCGGCAGCGGGTGGGGCCAGCCTTGGTCGCTGGTCTGCGGCAGCGGGGTGAGCAGGAGATGCACGTGATCGGGCATGACCACTGCGGCCTGGAGGGCGATTCGCTTCCCGTGGTCATGTACACAATGCGCGAGAATGAGATCGCGCGCCGCGGCGGGGAAGGGGTCGCGGATGAGTTTGCAGAAGGTCACAAAGATGGGGCGGCCCGGCGTTTGGTAATGTGGCATGCGTCGCCGATATTCGTATTTGCGGCTGAGGGCAGGAAGGTCGGCCATGATTTATTGAAGACGCGAACCATGCCGCGGTCAGTGACGGCTGAACACGCGGAAGGTTTAGTTTCGCGTGTAGAGCGGACACTCCTGTCCGCTGCCTTTGACTTTGATTTTGCGGGGTTGGGGAGATCAAAATCAACACCAAGATCAAAATCAACACCAAGATCAAAATCAACACCAAGACCAAAATCAACACCAAGATCAAAATCAACACCAAGAATCAAAATCAACACCAAGATCAACGGCGGCGGACAGGAGTGTCCGCCCTACACTCAGGCGCTAACCTGGGGCGCCCGGATGCCTTTGACTTTGATTTTGCGGGGGTTGGGGAGATCAAGATCAACACCAAGATCAAGATCAACACCAAGATCAAAATCAACACCAAGATCAACGGCGGCGGACAGGAGTGTCCGCCCTACACTCAGGCGCTAACCTGGAGCGCCGTGTGCCTTTGACTTTGATTTTGTGGGGTTGGGGAGATCAAAATCAACACCAAGATCAAAATCAACACCTGCACCAAAATCAACACCAAGATCAACGGCGGCGGACAGGAGTGTCCGCCCTACACTTACCCCATCAGCAATCCGCCGTTGACGTTCAGCACATGCCCGGTGATGTAGGACGCATCGTCGGACGCCAGAAAGCATACCGCGCTGGCAATGTCCTCCGGCCTGCCCACGCGGCCTAGAGGGATCTGCTTCACTGCATTCTGTTTGAATTCTTCGCTCAGCACCGCCGTCATTCCGGTCTCGATAAATCCCGGAGCGACCGCATTGCAAGTAATATTACGCGAAGCCACCTCGCGAGCCATCGCCATGGTCAGCCCGATCAGCCCGGCTTTTGAAGCCGCATAATTCGTCTGGCCCGCTTGCCCCATCTGTCCGAAGACGCTGGTGATGTTGATGATCCGTCCCCAGCGCTGCTTGAGCATCGAACCGATCACCTGCTGGATGCAGAGATACGCGGACGTCAGATTCGTCGTCAGCACCGCGTCCCAGTCGGCGCGCTTCATGCGCATCACCAGCTGGTCGCGCGTGATGCCGGCGTTGTTCACCAGAATGTCGATCTTGCCGAATTGCCCGAGCGCCGATTTGATGCCAGACTTCACCTGGTCTTCGTCCGCGACGTCCATGACGAAGGCCGAGGCCTTGCCTCCCGCCGCCGCGATCGCGGCGACCAGTTCGTCGAGTTTCTGCCGATTGCGCGCCGCTGCCGCTACGGTCGCGCCCTCCCGCGCCAGGGCCAGCGCGCAGGCGTGACCGATGCCCTGCGACGCTCCCGTAACCAGCGCGACTCGCCCCTCGAGTTTCATGACTGCTCCTTATCGTTATCCTTAGGAAACCAACCTGGCAACCGATGTGCAGAACGGAGGATTATAAACGTCGACAGGGGCAGCTGGTGGGCTCAGGCTACGCGGCGCAAAAATCTTAACCACCGAGGACACAGGGGAACACAGGGAAGCAACCACAGGGGCAGAGGACCTAGCCGGCTTGGGTTGCGGCGCGGCCGAGCGGCGCCGCCCCAAGAATCCTTTCAATCTTCTCGACCAGCGTCCGTCTGGAATACGGCTTCGCCAGAAAATACGTGCGCGACTCGGGTGCTTCCGTCGCGTACTCCGGGTTGCCGTAACCCGACGTCACCAGGACCACAACCTCTGGTGAACGCTGCCGCAGATCCTGGCCCAT
>Ga0224558_1002213_pt1 | contig 18377 bp, 13 predicted proteins | sample 714S32024metaG_FD_180682 | JGI IMG/M metagenome (GOLD analysis project Ga0224558, IMG submission 180682) | Peat soil microbial communities from Stordalen Mire, Sweden - 717 S3 20-24 | ecosystem: Environmental > Terrestrial > Soil > Wetlands > Peat | place: Sweden: Norrbotten County, Stordalen...
AAGCACAATCCGCCAAACCGCCGCAACCCCATTATCCAATTCCCCGAAGATAACGTGTCTCGCCAAGCGCTCAAAAGCTGCCGTTAAGCTCACAATCGCCCCGCCGGCAAATGGCTCTATCAGCCGAGCCGGCGCAGCCTTCTTGCTTTTCAGCCAGTCACGGATATAGGGAACAAGCCACGTCTTGCCACCGGGGTATCTGAACGGGCTTCGTTGCGGCACACTAGCCACGTTGACGGGCTTTTCCGCTGTATATCGCACCCGCTTCGCCTGAACTAGTTCGAGCACAAAACCGTTTGCGTCTTCCCGGAGGCAGTATTTCGGTGCAACGTCCAACCGGTGAGCTATGTCGAGCAGATGGTCCGCTATCCGCTCTGGCACCCGAATGACGGTGGTCTTCCCTGAGGTCCACTTTCGCGGATACGTGGTTGAGGAGCGAGCCATGTTGAAGAAATGGCTCAAATTGCCGGCCGTGTCAACCCTGTTACAGGGAATAATTTCCCTGTAACACAACCTCTCTGGCGTCGGCACAACGGGCCAACGGCATCCCTTGGGCGTGCGCCTTGCCGAGGTCTTCGCCGGCGGACTTGTGCTCAGCGAGCAGTTTTGCGGGCCAGAACAGGTCAATGAAGCCCCAGTCCCCTGAGAGCTTTTTAACCGGCTCCTCGAAGGTAGCCACGGTGCGGCGGCGAACGCCGAAGACGTTGAAGAAGTCGTTCCAGAAGGATTGGCGTTCGGCGGCCTCGCGGGTCTCGCCCTGCCATTCCCGGCTGAAGGCGATGGCGCGGTGGCGAATCTCATTCCACGACAGTGGCATGGGCGGAGCCTATCACGCGCCACAAGCCAAAAGACAGGATTTTTCCTGCGCGAGCAGGCTGGTGTTTGGTGGTGCACAAAATGCCGCCCTGGGACAGACCAACTCTCATTAACACAGCGCTTCAGCGGGATGGAATGGCGCGCTCTGGAATTGTGAACCGCTTCAGCGGTCTTCAATTTCCGAGGAGAACCGCTGACCGCCGCGCCCTCTGGCAAACGATTTCTGCTTTCTGTCTTCCCAGGTTCAGGTCGTCAGCTCGCTCAAATCCGTCTGGGAATGGTCCGAAATGGGCGTATCGTGGCCCACAGCGCGCTCAGGGCTTGCCAGCCAGCCTGGAGGGAGCCACCACCACTTCCTATGTCACAAACGCCTTGTAGAGGCGGCAAGACAAGCCGATTCTACGTTTTGAACAGCTTCATGCGCTACTTCGGCATTCGTCCGGCCGTCGATACATCCACCGGCTTCAGCCCCATTTTTAGCGCAGGCGAACCAGGGCGGTAGCGGAAATCCCCTCGGGCGCGATCCACAAATTCCGGGTCGGCCACCACGCAATTGGGCGGGGCGCTGGTTACCATACCCACCTCGGAATACTGATTGAGCGTTACGCATTCAATGCGCCCCTTGCCGGAGTACAGCAGGTTATCCGTCCAAGTGGCCACGGCGTTGGTTCCCTCAAACCGGATCTTGCCTGTAGCATAAAGCACGTTGCGGGCGAACGTGTATCCGGTCGAGCGCGGGAAGGTGATTTTGGCGTCGCCCTCCACCACAAACAGATTGTCGCGGATGATGTTGTTGGTCGCCATGTGGTTATGAGAGGGCCAGTTGACGCGCAGCGAGACATTCCCCTCTACCACGCAGCCGGAGCATTGCTCGTCCAGGTAATAGGCGGATGCCCCGTAGCCGCCGTAATCGGCAAAATCCCGTGCCAGGTTCCCGCGCAGCACGGTGTTCCTGGCCCCGAACACATAAATCGCCGCGCCGTCGTGCAACACCTTCATGCAATCGTAGATGAGGTTGCCCTCGATGATATTGCTGCGACCGCCGTAATTGATGGCCGAATAAGTGCAATCATGCACCTCGTTATGGCTCACCAGGCATTCGCTGCCGTCCCGGTAAATGCCGACCGCGCTCGGATAACTGCGTCCCACCTTGTGGATATGGTTATTGCGGATTATCGCCTTCGTGCCGCCGACATATACACCTCCCGCCCCGCAATCCGAAATGTCGCAGTTCTCCACCCGCACGTTGCGCAAGCCGTCCCCGTTGATCGCATGCCCAGCCACGCCTCTGATCACCAGGCCCGCCAGCACGCAATCCTCCGCGCCCGAAAGCGACACCGCGCCATCAAAACTTGCCGCCGCAAATCCGCCCGCCAGCAGCGGCACGGTCGTTGCGGAAAGAGTCAGTCCGCGCAAGGTGATGCCGCAGGCCGGTCGCTGGCGAGTGCCCCGGATGGAAAACAGGACCGTGCGACTGGGCGCCATCACTGCCGCGCGCCGCATGTCCTCCCCCGGCCGCGGCCAATACACCAGGCGTTGACGGGCCCGGTCATAATACCATTGGCCAGGACTGGTCATGCCTTCCTTGATATTCCACAACACATATTCCTTCACGCCAAACGCCCCCGGCGGATGCCCCAACTCCGGCGCTAGCGTAAGCGTCCGTCGGGCGCCGTCGTGCCCCACCACCCCCACGCAGGATTCATCCCACATGTGGAAGACCGTGATCTCCGCATTGGTCGTATCCAACCAGTCCCCTAAATCGCCTGCGCGATATTGGAGCGTGGTCAATTCCTCGTGCGTGGGCCGGCGTTGCCAACCGCCGCCCGTGGTGGACATCCAGGGCACGTCAAAACGGGTCTCATGCGGCAGGGTGTTGGTAGCCGGAAATCGGGCGCGCGGGCGACTCTCGCCGTTAACCAATAACAGGCGGGGCGCCAACCCTTTTGCGTCCGAGCCCTCGGGAAACCGGGCCACTTGGAACTTCCCTTCCCGCTCCCACCCGGTCACCAACTCGCCCCCGTAGAAGATCGGCACTTCCCCCGGCACATTCTCAATGGTCAACCCGGAATCCTCCGCCGTCAGTTGGACCTCTGTGCTGTAATAGGCGCCGCCATGCACCAGGATGCGCCGCGGTTCTCCAACTGGCAGACCGCGCGCTTCGGCGAGCGCCGACGCCACCGTCGGGTGCGGGGAATCTCCCCCTACGTACACATCCTTGGCCGTCGCTGCTCCCGAGGAGAGCACCGCCATCAGCCCGGTCAGCAAGCCTGTCCGCACTATTGTATTAAACGCGACGAGTCTTTGTTGCCTTAAGTTCATCTGTACGATTATCCATCAAACTCCGCGCCGCCCGCGCAAATCTGCCATCTGCCATTTGCCATTCTTGGTTTCGGCTCAGCCGCGCAATGTTCATCTGCGACGCTCACCTGCATCGCTACTTGGATCGCTCCAGGGTCAGAAACACAACCGCGTGCGCAGGGAGAGTGCAAGTCACATCGCTGGCTTCCTGGGCGACGGGAAAGCCCATCACCGCGTCTTCTTTCCGGTCGAGCAGTGGTGCGCCGTCGAGATGGTCGTTGGTTAGCATGACACCCGTCGCCCGGCCCACAGCGAAATTCCGCAGTCTCACGCGGCACGGCACGGTGCGCGTCCACGAACCGTTGGCGATGACCAGATATATCTCCCGCTCGTCCTTGCTCAGCGTAGCCAGCGCCGGCGTCAACGGGCCGCCGAACTGGGCGCGGTCAGCTTCCTGCCGCGGCTGGTAATAAGGCGCGACGCCGTCGGTTGCCAGGGCCCATTCGCCCAGGTGCCGGTTGAAGTAATAGTAAAGCCAATAGAGCATGAAGCGCTTTTCGGGTGACTCCTGCGCGAGGATGCCGAAGCCGGGGGCATTGAGCCGGCTGAGCATCTGCCACCCGCTCGCTCCGCGCAGAATATCCTCACGGGCATAATAAATCATCCTCACCGCCCGATGCAGCGCTCCGATGATGTTCGCGTTGCGGCCTTCGTAGTCGGCATCCTTGCCGTTGGGCGCGTTGCAGATCATGCCCCATTCGGTGTCATACTGATATACGTCGCGGTCGCGGTTGTAAGCGCGGATCAGAGCTTGTGTGCGCAAGGCGCAGTCCAGCATCCGGTAGTTCTCGGTAAGCGCGATTTCTTCAAATGGCCGTTCCCGAACGTTCGCGCCACAATAATAGTGTGGCGCCACGAAGTCGTAATCTCCGGCAAGTTCCTTCAGCAAATAGTTGCCCCACCTCACTCCGTCGTGCTGAATGTCCACGCCGATCTGGGCGTGCGGATCAACGGCGCGAATGGCGTGGCTGACGGCCTTGAAGTGCGCGATGAAAGTCTCGGCCGTCGGAAACGCCTGCCCATTGCCCCACATCGAAGAGTAAGGCTCGTTGGCGATTTCCCAGCAATGGAACTTGTAGCCGTGCCGCACCGAATAAGCGACTCCCCGCGCCCAGGTCTCGGGCGGCAACTTCGTCTCCGCGCTCTGCCGCTCGAACTCCAGCACGCAGCGATCCTCCGCCACGCCAACGCGCCGCAGCAGCTCGGCGACCTTATCCATCGCCGACTCGGCGCTGAATGGCTCGTCACCTATGGCGTAGAACCGCGTCATGGGCAGACGCATCTCGCGGACGGCCGTCTCCAGTTCCGGCGTGAGCGTGTAATCACCCTTCTCGTTGTAAGGCTGGCCCGTCCACCCGCAAACACGATGAAACGACACGCCACCCACCTCCTGATTCGCGCGGCGCAACCGCTTCGTCGCATCCATCGTAAACTCAAGCTGATCGCCCGGCCGCAGCCGGTGTTGGAGCGGGTCGTGCGGGATCACCTCGCCGTTGACCAAACGGGCGGGGTGCGGATCGGGTGACTCTGTGACACGCACGTCGTCAATCCACAGCGTTCGTTCCTCCCCAGGTTCGGTCGCCGCCAGGAATGTGAGCATCAGGAACGGGCTCTGATCGGCGAACAGGTCAAGCCCTTCGCGCACAATGAACGAGAACTCCTTCCAATCATGGCCGGCATCAAACGTGAATGTTCCCGGCGATGGCGCATCAACGAAGGGCTTGATGCTCCTGTAAGCGGTCCAGCGAAACATCGCTTTGCCTGGTTTCTCCGCCCGCGCCCAAAATGACACCGTGTACAACATCGCCGGCTTTGGATTGATGGCGCGGTCGGGCGACGAGACGATATACCCGGCCGTCTTAGCGGGATAGTGAAGGCGAAAGCACGCTTTTCCGCTGTGCGGATTTGTTGTGTCGCGCATGTAATTCGCCGGCGTCTTATACTGCTGCGCGCCCCACATTGCCCAGCCGGGAGGCGGGCTTGCCGTCGATACCTGCTCAAAATCGTCGTGGAAGACCAGGTTCGCGTCATCGCATAACGCGGTGCTGGCCGCCGCCGCGAGGAGCAGATAGATGCATCGTTTCATTAGCTGAGTCTTGTCTCGGCGGGCGAAGAAGCCGGACGTATTCCCATCGCCCGCAAGTTCGGCAGCCTGCGGCCCGCCAGATTTGGCAGTTTGCGCTACGGTGCTACTTCTTCGCAAACTCCAATTCGCCGTCGTGTGCGGCCACTTTGATGCGGTCGCCAGCCTTGAATTCGCCGAGGAGGAGCTTGGTGGCCAACGGGTCCAGCAACAGGTCCTGGATGGCTCGCTTGAGCGGGCGGGCGCCAAACTGAGGATCGAAACCCTCTTTGGCAATCAACTGCTTGGCCGAGCGGTCCACCTCCAGGGTGAGCTGCTGCTGCGTCAGGCGCTTCTCCAGCCGCTGCAGTTGAATATCCACAATGCGCGCCAAGTGCTTCTCGTCCAGGTTGTGGAAGATGATGATGTCGTCCACGCGGTTGAGAAACTCGGGCCGGAAGTGCGCCTTGAGCTCCAGCTTCACCACCCGCTCCAGCTCGGCTTCGTCCTTCACCGAGGCCCGGCCGCCGCTGTAAAACTCCTGGATGGCCGGCGACCCAATGTTGCTGGTGAGGATGATAATGGCGTTGCGGAAATCAACGGTCCTCCCCTGTCCGTCCGTGAGCCGGCCATCGTCCAGCACTTGCAGCAGGACGTTGAAAACATCGTGATGGGCCTTCTCGATCTCATCGAAAAGCACGACGCAGTAGGGTCGGCGCCGCACGGCTTCGCTGAGTTGACCGCCTTCCTCATAGCCGACGTACCCCGGTGGCGCGCCGATGAGCCGCGCGACGGTGTGCTTCTCCATGTACTCGCTCATGTCGAGTCGCACCATGGCGTTCTCATCATCGAACAGGAACTCGGCCAGCGCACGGGCGGTCTCGGTCTTTCCGACCCCGGTGGGGCCGAGGAAGATAAACGACCCGATGGGCCGGTTCGGCTCCTGCAGGCCGCTGCGGGATCGGCGCACGGCATTCGCGACTGCCTCGAGAGCCTCCTTCTGTCCGACAACGCGCTGTTCGAGCCGGGCCTCCATCTTTACAAGCTTCTCGCGCTCGCCCTCCAACATGCGCGAGACGGGAATACCGGTCCACGCCGCCACCACCTTTGCGATGTCCTCCGCCGTGACTTCCTGGGTGAGCAAGCGCCGGCCTTCGGGCCTCTCATGCGATGCCTTCTCCGCTGCGGCCAGCTTCTTCTGTAGTTCCGGCAAGCGGCCGTATTGGATCTGCGCGGCGAGGTTCAAATCGTTGCGGCGCTGGGCCTGTTCCAACTCGAGCTTGGCCTGTTCGATCTGGCTGTTAACGATGCTGACCGCATTGATGGCGGCCTTTTCATTCTGCCACTGGGCCTTGAGCTGCTTGGCCTTCTCTTTGAGGTTGGCCAGGTCTTTCTCCAGCTTCTTCAGCCGCTCGCGCGAGCCCTCGTCCTTCTCCTTCCTGAGCGCGCTCTGCTCGATCTCCAGTTGCTGGATCTGCCGCTCTAATTGGTCAACTTCGGTCGGCATAGAGTCCAGTTCCATGCGGAGGCGCGAGCCGGCCTCGTCAACCAAGTCAATCGCCTTGTCCGGCAGGAAACGGTCGGCGATGTATCGATGGGAGAGCGTCGCCGCCGCGACCAGCGCCGAATCCTGGATGCGCACGCCGTGGTGGACTTCGTAGCGCTCTTTGAGCCCGCGCAGAATAGCGATCGTCGCCTCGACGTTTGGCTCGGAGACGAACACCGGCTGGAAACGCCGCTCCAGGGCGGGGTCTTTCTCGATGTGCTTCCGGTATTCGTCGAGGGTGGTGGCGCCGATAGCGCGCAGTTCGCCCCGGGCGAGCTGCGGCTTCATGATGTTGGCGGCGTCCGTCGCCCCTTCCGCGGCGCCCGCGCCGACGATAGTGTGCAACTCATCAATGAACAGGACGATCTTCCCTTCGCTGGCAACGATCTCCTTGAGGAAAGCCTTAAGCCGGTCTTCAAACTCCCCACGATATTTGGCCCCGGCAATCATCGCGCTCAAATCCATCGCCACGAGGCGCTTGTTCTTCAGGGTCTCGGGCACGTCGCCGCTGACCATGCGTCGGGCGAGACCCTCGGCAATCGCGGTCTTGCCCACGCCCGGCTCACCGATGAGCACGGGGTTATTCTTTGTGCGGCGCGTCAACACCTGCATCACCCGGCGAATCTCGTCGTCCCGGCCAATGACGGGGTCGATCTTTCCCTGGCGAGCCAGCGCGGTCAGGTCGCGGCCGTATTTTTCGAGCGCCTGGAACTTGTCCTCCGGATTGGGGTCGGTGACTCGCTGGTTCCCGCGCAGGTCCGCTAGGGCCCGCAACACTGTGTCGCGCTTCAAGCCGTGCGCTTGGAGAATCTTCTTCAGCGAGGGACCGTCTTCTGCCAGCAGCCCTAGCAGCAGATGCTCGGTGCTGATGTAATCGTCTTTCAGTTTGCCCGCCTCGGCCTGGGCCGCATCCAGCACCTTCTTCAAATGGGGGCTGAGAAACAGGTCCGTCGAGCTGATCCCCTGGACCTTATGGCGGCGCGCCAGTTCACTTTCGAGGTCCGGCTTGAGTTTGGCGGCCGGCACCCCGATCTTCTCCAGCAGATCGGGGATCAGGCTGTCGGCCTGGCTGATAAGGGCGAGCAATAAGTGCTCGCCATCCACCTCCTGATGCGAAAAGCCATGAGCGATGCGCTGAGCCTCTTGTAACGCTTCCTGCGACTTAATGGTAAACCGGTCCTGTTGCATATACGTTACTAATAATGGCAACTGCCTGAACTCTCAAGCGCAGGATGCGGCGCGCGGCGGCTCACTATTCCGAAACCCAGGCGCGCGTGAGCCCTGGCGGGCAGGCCGGTCTAACCTTCTGAACTATGGACCTGAGGCCTAAACATAAGGCGGGTTTTTCCCTGACGGAACTGCTCTGCGTCATCGCCATCCTCCTGATCCTCGCAGCCCTCTACTTACCGGCCATCGCTAAGGCATATCATAAAATCCGCACCTTCCTCGGAGGGATGAGCTGATACCAAGCGCCCGCATTTTGTTCGTGCTATTTGCGGCCGGACCTTATTAATTAACCCTATGTTGTTCTGGCTTCTTGCTTTAGTGCTGCTGGCGTCACTGGCCGGGATTGGATATCGGCAGGGCGTTATCCGGGTAGCGTTTTCCCTGGTCGGCATTCTGCTGGGCGCTCTGCTGGCGGGGCTGCTGGGCAAGCTGATCAAACCGCTAGTTGTCGCCCTCGGGGCGAGCAATCCGATACTGGCGTGGGTGATTGCACCGCTGGCGGTATTCGTGCTCATCTCTGTCTGCTTTAAGGTCGGAGGCTTCATGGTCTATCAGAAGGTGGATGTTCACTTCAAGTATAAGGCCGGGGACCTGCGCCTGGCCCTGTGGGAACGCCTGAATCGCCGGCTTGGCTTGTGCCTGGGTCTGGTTAATGGGGCATTGTATATCATCCTGATTTCGTTCGTGATCTGCACCTTCGGCTACTGGACGGTGCAAATGGCATCCTCCGACAAAGATCCGCGGCTGGTGAGGATTCTCAATCGTCTGGCCCAAGACCAACAGAGCACCGGCTTTGCGAAGGTGGCCAAAGCGGTTAGCCCTATCCCGCAAATATGGTACGACGCTGCCGACTTGGCAGGCCTCATTTACAACAATCCCTTGACCGAAGCGCGCCTGGCCCGTTACCCGGCTTTCCTCGGTCTGTCAGAGCGCCCAGAATTCCAGGACATGGCCAGTGACCCACAGTTCACTGAATTGCTCCTCCGGCCTGCCCCAATTATGGAGGTTCTCGATCAGCCAAAAGCCCAGGCGATTACCCAGAATCCTGACATGCTCAAGCTAATTTGGAACACAGTTGTTCCCGACATCAAAGACCTGCCGATCTACCTGGAGACCGGCAAATCGCCGAAGTACGGTCAGGAAAAGATCCTGGGGCGCTGGAACTTTAACGTCAACCTCACGATGAGCCTCCTTCGCCGGGCCAAGCCGAATATCACTTCCAAGGAGATGCAGGGCTGGAAGAGGTGGATGGTGGCGTCTTTCGCAAAGACTAGCTTCGTCGCAATGACCGATCGGCAGGCGATCCTTAAGAACCTTCCGGGCGCCAAGCCCACAGCGGCGGGCGTCGCGCCGTCCGCCGGACCGCAGACCCTCAAGGGCCAATGGACAGCGGCTCTGGAGGGCAAGTACCAACTTGCTCTCTCGGGCGGAGGCAGAGATCAGTCGTTGATGGCCAAGATTGACGGCGATCGCCTTACCATCGGGGCAGAAGGGATGGAACTTGCGTTCGACCGCGAGGATTAGTCCCTTTTGGTCAATTCCGTCCCGAAAACGGGAGACTGGCGGGTTCGGCGTGAAGGCGAAGACCGCCTAGCAAAGGCCCGTCGATTTGCAGTGCGGTGATCGGGTTAGTGCTGGAAGCGTACAGTGCGGCAGGCCTGGCCAGCAGTGGGTGGTTGTCCGCAATGGCATTCGCGACGTCCGGGGAGCTTGGCACCGCTTCTGTCACGGGAATAAGGGCAACAGGTTGGACATCCCCCTTCTCGGAATAAATCACGCCCGTGATAAGAAAGGCGCACATCGCCAGGCCGAATGCCCCGGCCAGGACAGGCTTGGCTTCGAAAGCGGCCCAAATCCGCTGCAACCAGGGGGCCTCCCAAAGCAGGCGCCCGATGACCGCGCTATCCTCGCCCCGTTCGCCAAGCTTGATGCGGGCGATCACCTGGCTAGAGAACTCATTGAAATAACGAGGTGGGGGCTGTTCATAGCGCTTCAGCTTCATCAAACGGCGCAACTTTTCGAAGTTCTCGGTGTCCTGATTCATACTTATTGCAAATAATCCGACAAGTACGCCTGCAACTGCTGCCGGGCATAGAATAATCGCGACCTCACGGTGCCGATATTGCAGTCCATAATCTTCGCTATCTCTTCATGCGACAGCCCTTGCACATCATGCAATGTCACGACCAATCTATGAGGTTCCGACAGCTTCTGCATGGCAGCGTTCAATTTTTCCTGCAACTCCGCCAGGTTGACCTCGCGGCGCGGCGTTTTCTCTGAAATCAACGCCACCAAGTCAGGGTCATGTTCGGCATTGAAATCCATATCGTCAAGGCTCATATGCGCCTTGTTCTTGCGCTGCTTAAGGAAGTTGATGGTCTTATTGACGGCAATGCGATAGACCCAAGTATAGAAGCTTGAGCCGCCTTTGAAGGATCTGAGGGCTTGAAAAGCCTTGATGAAGGCCTCCTGCGCCAAGTCGTTGGCGTCCTCGTGATTGGATGTCATGTGGTAGATGGTAGCGTAGATGCGTTCCTGGTACCGGCGCACCAAGTCGTCGTAGGCGCCCAAATCACCCTTCCGAGCGCGCTTGACCAGCTCAACTTCCTCGACTGGGGCTGGCGCGGCTTCTAAGCCGGCAGGGAGCTCGTCGGGCGGTTTGGAGACCTTGCGACTCGCCGGCTCAGTCATAATCATAGGCCGCTCTCGCGCACAGACCCCAGCGCTTCGGCCTGGTGAGCCAGATACTCGGTCAAACCCAGCAGGCCAGCGCGGCCGTTGGAGGCAGGCAATGCCAGCAGCGACTGGCGCGCCTGCTCCAGATACTGACGGATGATCTCCAGCGAGGCCACCAGCGCCTCATGTCTTGCCAGCAGCTCTGCCAGGCGCTTCATCGAGTCCGCCTGCCACCCTTCGACCAACTCGCGCAAGCGCGCTCGGTCCGCTGCATCCGCGCGTTCCCAAAGCAGCAGCACCGGCAATGTCAGCTTGCCTTTGGCCAAATCCGTTCCCAGAGACTTCCCCGCTACGACTTCCGAACCGAACAAATCCACGCAATCATCATAGACCTGATAGGCCGTGCCGAAGGCCAAGCCGAACCGGCGCAGCGCCATTCGCCGCTCAGCCGACACTCCGCTCAGGCCGCCGCTAAGTTCGCAGGACAGGGCGAACAACTCCGCCGTCTTCATTTCCAGCACCTTGAAGTACTTCTCCCGTGTAAAGCGAAAGTCGCGCTGATGCTGGAGTTGAAGGATTTCACCGGAGCAGACAGTGTTGGTGGCCATCGCGACCGCCCGGCAGACTTCGGGTGTGGGAAAGCTTGCGGCCAGCTTCAGGGCGTGGGCGAACAGGCAATCCCCGAACAAGACGGCAATTTCGTTGCTCCAGTTAGCTGCCAGCGTCGGCCGGCCCCGGCGAATGTCGGCCTCGTCAATCACGTCGTCATGTACCAGCGTGGCCAAGTGCACCATTTCGATGATCACCGCCACTGTGACGTGCGCGTCGTCGACCTTCCCCGACGCCTTGGCGGTCAAAGCCACCAGCGCCGCCCGCAAATGCTTGCCTTGGCCGTTCAGCGCGTAATCCGCGTAACGGGCGATGTCCGGGTCGAAGGCCTTAACCTGCTTCGCTAACCGGCGGCCGACGGCTTCCAGGAAGGGCCCAACCGGGCCAATGATTTGCCTCCAGTCACCAGCCGGCTGAGCATTCGCCGCATCGTTAACCGGAGCATAAACCACTTTGGAATCAGCCGCTAACATGTGCGCGAACTCTAAGGTTGCAAACTAATCAAGTCAAACCCGTTATCGTTCAAGGCGATAACGCCGTATCGAACAGGGGGTATCCGCGAAGCGCTTGCTAAGTTCATCTCCTGGTAACCTAACACAACAGACCGCATATGCCTGAATAAAGATATTGGGTTACCCATTTCCCTATTTCCGTTTCGGCAGAATTGGTTATCTTCTGAGTGTGACATTACGCGTTATACCACCGGTGGCTGTTACCCCATCAACCTGAATATCCCAATCTTCAGCCCTTGCACCCATTTAACCCATTTAACCCATCTCTGTCGTGTCAACCTTCCCTTCACCGCTGGCCGAGCTGCCCGCCCTCAACCAGGTGGCAGTCCCCGACCTTTGGCAACAGCAGGCCGTCACCGCTCTGCGCGAGGGGAAGGACGTCGTCGTCCAAGCGCCTACCGGCGCGGGGAAGACGTTGATCTTTGAGCTGTGGTCCAACCAGGGCAAGAACCGCGGGCAGGCGATCTATACCGTGCCGACCCGCGCATTGGCCAACGACAAGTTGGCAGAATGGCGCGCGCGGGGTTGGGATGTCGGCATCGCGACGGGTGACCTGGCGGAGAACCTCGGCGCTCCCGTCCTGGTCGCCACCCTTGAGACGCAGAAGAACCGCCTCGTCCAGGGCGACGGCCCGGCCCTGCTCGTCGTGGACGAGTACCAGATGCTCAGCGACCTCGAGCGCGGCCTCAATTACGAGCTGGCAATGGCCTTGGCGCCACCGCAGACGCAGTTGCTCCTCCTGAGCGGCAGCGTGGGCAACCCTCAGGAGGTCGTCAAATGGCTGCAGCGGCTCGGGCGCAAAGCCGTCCTGATCCGCCATGAGGAGCGCCCAGTGCCGCTTGAAGAAGTCTATGCCAACAACCTCAGCTACCACCTGCCCAGCGAAATCCGCGGTTACTGGCCGCGGCTCATTGCGAAGGCGCTGGCGGAAGACCTCGGCCCGGTCCTCGTCTTCGCGCCGCGCCGCCAAGCCGCCGAATCCATGGCCGCCGAACTCGCCCGGCAATTGCCCACACCCAACCCCCTCCAGCTCAGCACTGAACAGAAACTGCATGTCGGCGAACACCTCGCCAAGCTGCTCAAGAGCCGTATTACCTACCATCACAGCGGGTTGAGCTACGGTGCCCGCGCGGGGGTCATCGAGCCGCTTGCCAAAGCCGGCCAATTGCGTGTTGTCGTAGCCACCATGGGCTTGGCCGCGGGCATTAACTTCTCCTTGCGCAGCGTGGCGCTCGCCGGCGAATCCTACCGCCGCGACGAGGCCGAGCAATTGCTCAAACCTGATGAACTACTGCAAATGTTTGGCCGCGCCGGCCGTCGCGGCCTGGACGAAACCGGCTTCGTCCTGATCACGGCCAACGAACTGCGCCTGCTTGATTCGCACGCGTGCCACCTCTCCCGCAGCGGGGCGGTGGACTGGTCCGCCCTGCTCGGCCTGATGGCTGTCGCAGCCCAACATGGCCGCGATCCCTTCCGCGAAGCCGTGCGCACGCAGGAGCGCTTGTTCACAACCAAACCGATCTTCCTCGGCGTTGAGGAGTCGTTGCGTCATCCGGATGTCCCGTGCGGCCTGCGCACGGACGCCGAGCGCGCCCGCCACGTCCGCAAGCGCCTCCGCGAGATCCTCAACAGTCGCGGGGAGTGGGAACCGATGCGTGAGCCGGTGGCCAGGCCGTTGCGCGAGATTGTCGCCCCCACAGACGCGTCGCGTACCGCGCCCCCCGCGCCACCAGCCACTGCTGACTCCCTCGACATTTCACGTTTCACGTTTCACGTTTCACATTTCACCCCCATCCTCACCATCCCAGCCGCCCTCGAGAAAGTCGGCACTGGCACCCTATGCGTCCTATCCGAAAACGAGCACGTCAAAACCTATGGCCGCGCCCTTACCGTGGCGGACCGGCTGGGCGCTGACCGCGTGTTGCTTGCCAAGTGGATCCGACGCCTGACGAATTGGAATGGGCGCCAGGTGCCGCTGGCGGTTTGGGACAAGCAGGTTGTCCCGGTGGTCAAAGAGAAACTCGCGCAACAGAAGACCCCCGTCGTGGGGTTCCAGGACCAGGCCCAGCGGATCGCTGCCCTGGTCAGCATTGCCGACCTCACCATGCGTGTGGCTGTGGACCGGTACGGCGTTGCCCTCTGGAAGCCCGTCGAGCGTGAGGTCCTGCCAGCCGATTGCGCCCAGTGCGCGCTCGTCCCCGTTTGCCGCCAATTGCCCGCCAGCACCGGCGTCGCCCTGCTTTGGCGGCGGTTGGGCCTGGTGGATGCAGCCGGCGTGCCGACCTATCGCGGGCGGGTTGTCAGCTTCTTCAGCCAAGGGGACGGCTTGGCGATTGCCGCCGCGCTCGAGGACGAAACCTACCCGCTCGACGAGTTAGTCTATGACTTGGCCGACCTGGACGCCGGGTTCCGGTTCGCCGGAGAGGACATCAACCGCTGGGGCGGCCGGCTGGGGATCGTCTGCCACGAGAAGTATGGTCTGCAATCCATCGCCGGCTACCTCGAAAACGGCGTACCCCCCAAGTACGGTGCCGGGGCCGAGCAGATTGTCGCCTCGGTCCACAAGAACCCCCTGAACAAACAGGTCTGGACTACCGCCCTCCTCGGCCCAGGTGACATTGACCGCGTCATCATCGAATGGCGCAGCCTGCTGCGGCAAATCGCTCACGCTCCGGATTTGGACTGGCCCCGCTGGCGCGCCTTGCAGGCCCTCGCCAGGACCATCCTCAACGAGACCGGTTCCCCCACCCTGACCGAACTGCCGCCACTGGAGTATCATCAGACGCGCCGTGTGGACCACCGCCTGATTCTGCCCAGGCGTTAAATCGTAGTATCGCATCCAATCACTCCTGGAAGACCCTGGCTCTTTGCCCGCTGCCCATAAAACGTGACCGGCGGCGTAGTGCTGCCGGCCCTCAACCGCCAGGAAGGGCAGCGTTACGGAGGTGCTCCCGCGTTGAATCTCAAGGCAGACTTGCGAGAATGAACTGCGCTGTGTTGTCCAGGTCCCAGTTCAACCGTGCCAGTTCGTCAGAGAGTGGGGCGACCAGCGCTGAAGGCGCACTCTGCGCCAGTCGTCCGCTCATCTCCAAAGCAGTTGTGGCAGCAGCCAGGGACTGCGTGCCTTGGGTCGGCGGCACGACGGGGCCGCGCAGCGCCAGCCAGATTGCCACCAATGCCAGTGCCGCGACCACGGGCGCAGCCGCCCAGCGCAGGAAAGCCAGCCCAGGCGGCGCTGCCGCCGAACGCTCAGCCACTCGCACTGCTTGCATAATCGAGCGATGCAGTCCCGGAGGCTCCTGAGGCTTCGGCGAGCATTGCTTGAGCGCGTGGTCCAGCGCCGTCATCTCATCCTCAAAGCTCTGGAGTTGCTCCGACCTGTCTATGTCCCGCCGCAGCGAAGCAGACACCTTGTCGCCGGCATCCAGCGCGGCAGAAACTCTCAACTTCGTAAACCATGACTTCATAATGGTCCTTTCTTCGCACCGCCGGGCCCCGAACCGACCAGTGCACCGGAACATCCGATAGCGCACCCCACGCTGCCCCTTCTACCCTCCACTATGGACGGCGCGGCCCTCGTTTCCCGGTTCGATGCCGCCCGGCAAACAGCAGCCGCGCTCGGCAGGCCCGAACCTTGCGCCGCGCTAAGCTCGCGGCCAAGCGCCCGACGCGCGCGAAACAACAGCACCTTGACATGCGCCTGCGTCTTGCCGAGCACCTGCGCAATTTCTACCACGCTCATCTCCTCTGAGTATTTCAGCCACAGCGCCTGGAACTGCGGCTTCGGCAGGTTCCGCCGCGCCAGGCCCCACAGACCCTGCCGTTCCTCCTGGCGGGCCAGCAACTGCGCCGGATCATCTTCGTCCACCAACTCTGGTGCCTGCTCATCCACCGGATGCCGCGCAGCCCTGTAAAGGTCGAGGCACTTCCGGCGGGCGATGGTGAATAGCCAGGGAGCGAAACTCCGCTGGGGATCGAACTGTTCAATCGCTTGGAAGGCCCGCACAAAGGTGTCTTGGGTCACCTCCCGCGCGTCAGTGCCGTTGCCGCACATGTTGACGACGAACCGGTAGATTCGGCCTTCGTAGCGATAGACCAACTCTTCAAAAGCAGCCAGCGAGCCAGCCTGGGTCTGCCGGGCCAGCTCCTGGTCGGTAAAGCTTGGGAAGTCAGAAGCCACTTGTCATGCGAGTTCCTGCGGCTCAGTCGTTCTCGGCCTTTGCCTTTTTCTCCGCTTTTCTGGCGGCATCCGCTTTCATTAGATCAATTGCGCCGGCAGTGGGGACGGTCAGCGAGACCACCACGCCGGACCCATCCTGCTTGAGCGAGAGTCCCTCGGCAAGCTTGACCGAGCCCGCGTTGTCCTTTTGCAGCTTCGTCAACGCGACCAGGCCCTGGCCGACCAAGGCCATCTGGGTCGCCACCTCTTCGCTGCCTGCCTCCAGATTTAGCGTCGCCGTCAACTGCCCCTGCGCCTCGCCAATCTCCAGGCGCGCCGACTTGGCCAGCCGGAACAACGCGGCGTTGGGAGTCGAGTCAGGAAGATCCATCTTGCGGGCCGCCGCCTGGACGAAGCTGGTGCTGCCGCTGGCGCCCAGTTGTGGAAACGCCCCGCTGCTCGCCAGATTCGGTGCGGCGCGGTCCAGCACATCCAAGGCCTGCGCCACGCGCGCCTCTTGTTGGGCAAACACTACGATGTGCCCGCCCTGGATTGACGCATAGACCCGCGGTTTGACCCCCTCTTTCTCTTTCTTCTTTTCATCAATCCAGTTGTGAATGGTGTGCTGCTTGTACGCGCTGCCATGGTAATCCTTTGCCGCCTTGGCCAGCGTGACGAGCCGGTCCGGGTCAAAATCGGCATAGACCAGCAACACCCCATCCTCCGGGGTCTTCCCGGTGCTGTAAAGCGTCAGCCCGTGAAGTTGTCTGCGGGGGTCAAAGTTGAAAATGCTCTGGAAAGCGCTGAACTTAGCCTGCGCGTCGGGCTTCTCCATCTCCGCCAGCAGGAATTGGCCGATCGTTGTTGGCCGCAGGGCGTCGCAATCCACGTGCAGCACCCAGACCGGTTCGGCGGCCACGTCGCTCCGTTGCAACGGCGTGGACGGGGCAGTCACTGTCGCGGCGATCAGGCCGCAGGCACACAAGGCGGGTTTCAAGAAGTTTGCATTCATCTGTATCGAGATATCGGCTGTTTATCTGCGGCGACCCACACCAGGGCCGCTCTTCAGTAAGGTATACGCGAAACGACCACTTCCGGTTACAACTCGATTGCGCGCGCCGGTTCGCGCTTGCGGCAAGGCGAGAGCTGCCCCACCGTATGCGCTTACGAATGAAGACCGGCGCCCAGGTCGTCGTGTGCAGCAATAGGGTTTCGGCCGAAGCAGTCCGATTGGCCCATCAGCGCGGTCTCAAGGTATGGGTCTATACTATCAACGACCCGGAACTCGCCAACCGCTTGCTCGATATGGGCGTGGATAGGCTCATCACGGACAATACCTCGCTCATCTGGCGAACTACCGCCCTGAGGGCACAGAAAGCACTGTAGCTGTCAAACCGCGCGACCGCACGAGGGTGTTCGAATAGCAGTCAAACGAGTGCAGTCTATATGAACCATGGGATCGGCAGCGACGCGATCATCATGCCGATGCCGCCACGGGAACTCAGGGGACCCAACCTAAAGATATAAAGGACGCACAACAGACGTACAACCGGCGAACAACCGGAATACAACCGGAATACAACCGGAATACAACCGAAATAGAACGGGAATACAACTGACCGCCTCCCAGCCCTCGCCAGCGCACCACGCAAGTAGCAAGCAGGCACCACGCCCAACCTTGGCTCACGGCGGCTGACCCGCGGAAACCGACCACGCCCCTCCCTCGCCTTCAACGGCACCCACGCCAGGAACCAGAGGTGCATCCCACGCCCAACCTCCATCCCCCAACCCCCAATTCTCGCCCAACCTAAGCCAGTTGGATGTAGGATGTTCGATGTTGGATGTTTCCCCCTTATTCCCAGAGAACTCCTTGCCACGCCCCTCCCTTCCATCCCCTATTCCTTCTTTGCCGCCTTGACCTCGATGTGGAGGTCGCGCAACTGGCGCGCCGAGACGGCGGAAGGCGACTCGGTCATAAGGCACGTGCCCTTGGCGGTCTTAGGGAAAGCAATGACGTCACGGATGCTAGGCGTTCCACAGAGAATCGCGTTCAGCCGATCAAAGCCAAGGGCGATGCCGCCGTGCGGCGGAGCGCCATACCGGAAGGCCTCCAGCATGTAGCCGAAGCGCAACTGTGTTTCATCCGGCGGAATCTGCAGCACCTCTTCAAACACCTTCTTCTGCACGTCGGGACGGTGGATACGGATCGAGCCGCCGCCCAATTCCACGCCGTTTACGACGACGTCGTAATGCTGGCCGCGTACCTTCTTGGGATCGGTCGTGAGCATGGCAATGTCCTCCTCGACCGGCGCGGTAAAGGGATGATGGCTCGAATACCAGCGGTTCTGCTCCCGATCAAAACTCAGCAGCGGGAAGTCCACCACCCAGAGGAAGTCGAACCGGTCGGCG
>Ga0224558_1002214_pt1 | contig 18371 bp, 15 predicted proteins | sample 714S32024metaG_FD_180682 | JGI IMG/M metagenome (GOLD analysis project Ga0224558, IMG submission 180682) | Peat soil microbial communities from Stordalen Mire, Sweden - 717 S3 20-24 | ecosystem: Environmental > Terrestrial > Soil > Wetlands > Peat | place: Sweden: Norrbotten County, Stordalen...
CCCAATGGATGACAAGCACTACCGGGCCTAGCGATTGCGGTGTACAATCGCACGCTGGGGAATTTTCAAACGAATACATCCAACCTAAATGAGCACCAGGGGGAGAATTCGCCCTGGCGCTGTCGATTGCCCTCAGCCAAGCACGCAGCAAAGCAGCGCTTTGCAGAATCGCTAAACTTCTATGAAAATTCTGCTGTATAACCCCGACAACGGCGTCACACGTAATTTCATGCCTCATCTGTGGATGTTTCTGCTCCAGGCGCTCACGCCGCCTGGCCATGAGGTGCTGCTGGTGGATGGCAACGCCCAGCGCATGGATGAAGCGGGGATCGCGCAGTTTGTGCGCGACAACAATATTGAACTGGTCGGCATCGGCGCCATGACCCGAATGATTGCCAAAGCGTATCGCATGGCGGATGCGGTTCGGGCCACGGGAGTTCCGGTGGTGATGGGCGGACCTCACGTGACAGAGATGGCCGACGAAGCACTCGGCCGCGATGGCGGGCCGCGCCATGCCGACGCGGTTGCGCTGGGCGAAGCCGACGCGACCTGGCCGCGGATTGTTGAAGATGCCGCGCGGGGTCAACTTAAAGATGTGTATGCGCCCGTGGACGCCTTTGGCCAGGAGAGCAAGCCGACGCTGAAGGAATATCCGGTGATTCCGTGGCAGTCGATCGATCTCAAGCAGTTCAATCTGGTGCCGAAGGCCGTGAAGGCCACGCTCCAGAAAATCGGAGAAGGCTGGGGAACGTTTCGCCTTATTCCGGTTGAATCGGGGCGAGGCTGCCCTTACGGCTGCGAGTTCTGCACGGTGACCGGATTCTTCGGCGACTCGATTCGCTTCCGCACCAATGAGAGCGTGGTGAATGAACTTTTGTTGTTGAAGGCCCGCGCCCGCAGCGAGAAGGGGCAGATGGCGGTGTTTTTCATCGACGATAATTTCGCCATCAACATCAAGCGCACCAAGTCGCTGCTGCGCGACATCATTGCCGCCGGCGCGCAGGTGCATTGGGTGGCGCAGATCAGCGCCAATTTATTGCGCGACGAAGAACTCGTGGACCTGATCGCGGATTCCGGAGGCAAGTGGATCTTTATCGGCATGGAGTCGATCGACCCGGCCAATCTGAAAGACGTGAACAAAGGATTCAACAAGCCGGGTGAGTATGGGGCGGTGCTGGAGCGGTTGGCGCAACGCAATGTGTACGCCATTACGTCGTTTATTTTTGGCATGGACAATGACACGACCGGAGTGGCCGAGCGGACTCTCGCACAAGTTCGCACCTGGCCTCCGGGTCTGCCGATCTTTGGTCTGCTGACTCCTCTGCCCGCAACGCCGCTCTACAAGCGGCTGGAGAAAGCCGGACGGCTGACGCGGCCCAAGCACTGGCAGGAGTTCATTCCGTTTGCGATGGCGCACACGCCGTTGAAGATGAGCATTGAAGAAGCTCATGCCGAAGTGAATCATGGGTGGGACGAGGCGTATAGTCCGGCCGCGCTGGCGCAGGCGGTCGAATCGCTGGCCGACCAACCCCTGGGCTATCGCGTCAACATCTTCCTGGCGCGGCTCTGTTTCCGCGGCATCTATTTCCCCATGATGGGGAAAATGGCATGGTTCAAGGTGATTGCGCAAAATCGGCGAACCATCTTCAAGCTGGTAAGGGAGGGGTTCAAGGCCGGCGCCTGGCGCGGTAGACCGGCGAGGATTCCCGCCATCCCAGTGCCGCAGGCGGAGCCGGTCGTGGCGATCGCACAAGCAGCGGCCGGTGACGGGCGGGTGATTGCGTTTCCCGCCGATTGAAAGTCGTTGTCACCCTATCAGGCTAATTAAGAAATGTAACTCCGGCGTGCGCGTGCGCATGACTGCGTGCATGACCGTGTGCACAACGAGATGAGCGCCCGACGCCGCGAGTGCTCACTGCGTGTCGTGACCAGAATCACAGTATCCTGTGACTTTAATCATCGTCCCCGCTAGACATCCTAGTGATAATCACAAGATTCGACCTGGCATGAAAATGCCCCGGCAGCTCGGCGCCGAGGCAATCGTTATTGATGCGAATAGCGAAGAACTAGTCCACTCATGAAGAGATTCAAAGACACAGAACACCTTATCCGGCTCGCGGCCGTCATGGTAATTGCTGTGATCGCATTTGTGGTCTTGCGAACCGCGCTCGTGCCTCGCAGTTTTGGGGAGTACGGGCACTACCGCGGTGCCGCCATCGGCGAGACAGCCGCCCGGCCGGTTGCCTTTGCCGGCCACCAAACTTGCGAGGCCTGTCACACCGACGTGGTGGATGTGAAGAAGCAAGGCAAACATGTAGTGGTGGCTTGCGAGGCCTGCCATGGAGCCCAGGCCAAGCACGCAGAGGATCCCGGGTCGGTTCAACCCAAAAAGCTGGATACGGCGGTGGTGTGCGCCCGTTGTCATGAGGCCAACAGCGCCAAACCAAGCGGATTTCCTCAGGTGGTTACGGCAGACCACGCCGGAGGGCTGGCCTGTGACAGTTGCCATAAACCGCACCGCCCGAAAATTGAGACTGAGACGGAGGTGAAGAAATAATGGACATCACTCGCCGTCGATTGCTGGTGCTGCTGCCTGCCGCCGCGGTTGCCTGGAAGTACGTTCTCGCCGGAACGCCCGAGGCCTCGCCCAACTACAAGCTCACGGATCACTGGTGGGGCATGTTGCTGGACATCACCAAGTGCATCGGTTGTGGCACTTGTGTCCGCGCCTGTGCGGAGGAAAATGATGTTCCGGACGGTTACTACCGCACCTGGGTGGAGCGCTACCATGTGACCGACTGGCACATCGAAAGACCAGAGGTGGAATCACCCGATGGCGGCAAGCACGGCTACCTGCACGAGGCTGCCGAAGGCGGCAAGAACTTCTTCGTGCCCAAGTTGTGCAATCACTGTGTGGAGTCTCCCTGCACGCAGGTTTGTCCGGTAGGCGCAACCTTCATAACGCCGGATGGAGTTGTGCTGGTGGACAAGACTTACTGCCTGGGCTGCCGCTATTGCATCCAGGCTTGCCCCTACGGCTGCCGCTCCCTCAATCCCAAGACCAAAACGGCGGAGAAGTGCTCGCTGTGCTATCACCGGATCACCAAGGGACTGACCACCGCGTGCTGCGAGGTCTGCCCCACGGGCGCGCGCCAGTTGGCCGACTTGAAGGATCCTAAAGATCCGATTCATGAGTTTTTGAGGACGCACTCGATTCAGGTTCTAAAACCTTACATGGCGACCGGGGCGAAGGTTTTTTACAACGGCATGGACGGTTCGGTGCGATAAGGAGGCCCGTGCAAATACCCGTCGAAGGCTTTATGTACCCGAACGAAGTGGAGCTCCAATGGAGCATCCTGATCGTTCTTTATCCGTTCATCACGGGACTGGTGGCGGGTGCGTTCATTCTGGCCTCGCTCGAACGCGTGTTCCAGGTGCAGGCAGTGAAGCCGACGTATCGGCTGGCCCTGCTCACCGCACTCGCTTTTTTGCTGGTTGCCCCCCTGCCGCTGCAGTTGCACCTCGGACATCCGGAACGTTCCTTGGAAATGTATCTGACGCCGCACGGTTCCTCCGCCATGGCCATGTTCGGCTTTGTTTATCTCTGGTACCTGATGGCGGTGCTGCTGTTGGAGATATGGTTGGACTACCGGCGCGACATTGTGGTGATGTCCCAGAAAGAGAAGGGCTGGAAGCGTCTGGTCTATCGCGTCCTGACTCTGGGCTCCAGCAATATCAGTGAACGCTCGCTGCATATCGATGAGCGACTCGGGTACTTCATCACGCTGATTGGAATTCCCTCCGCGTTTCTTCTGCACGGATATGTCGGCTTCATTTTCGGGTCGGTCAAGGCAAACCCCTGGTGGTCGTCGCCGCTGATGCCGATTGTGTTCGTGTTCTCGGCAATGGTGTCGGGCATTGCCGCGGTCATGTTGATTTACATGTTCTCTTCGCGATTGCGCGGGCGCGAAATCGACATGCGCTGCCTGGACACAATCGCGCGCTATCTGCTCTACACCTTCATCATCGACTTCAGCCTGGAGATGCTGGACCTGCTGCAAAGAATCTATGAGGCCGACGAGTCTTTCCGCAGCTTGGATTTCATGGTGCATACGCGCTTGTGGACATCCCAGGTAATCATCCAGATCCTCCTGGGCACGGTGACGCCCATTGCGTTGATCGCGCTGATCCAGTTCGTTAAGATCGCCGATGTTGCGCGCAAGCGGATCTATGGCCTGGCTGGATGTTTGACTCTGATGGGCATCTTTGCCATGCGCTGGAACGTGGTGATCGGCGGCCAGCTTTTCTCCAAGAGTTTTCTCGGGTACACCACTTACAAAATGGACTTCGCCACGCGGGAAGGGTTGTTACCCGCGCTCATACTCATGATTCTTCCCTTTGTCATTCTGTGGGTTCTGGTGAAACTCCTGCCACCCTGGCTGGAGTCAAGCCCGGCGCCCGCCATCAGCGCCGCTCCGGCGCGGGGAATCAACTAGCTCCGTCGCAACAGGACTGATGCGGAGAAGCACATGGCGCAAGTGCACGACGGGATCGCGTTGGATGCGGAGCAAGTCGGCGAACGACTGCGCGAACTGGAACGGCGCGTCTCCGCATTAGAGGAGCAGCGCGAGAAGCCGACTCCCGTAGAGGCGGAACCTGCCCGTGCCGTCCAACCGCAAGCGAAGCTTCCCGCAATGCTGCCGGCACAACCTGACTTGGAGCGGCCGGCCGCAGCCGTGCCCGTGTTCGGCAAGGCGATCCTTGCAATCGCCGGGGCTTACCTGCTTCGTGCTATTTCTGAGTCGGGCATGTTGCCACACTTGCCAGTGCTGGCCGTCGCCATTCTGTACGCCGGCATGTGGCTGGTCTGGGCCGTCAGGATTCGCGCCAAGAGTCACATTGCCAGCGTCACCTACGGAGTCACGTCCGCATTGATCTTCGCGCCTCTGCTATGGGAAGGCACAGTACGTTTCCAGGTTCTGCCGCCAAGCGTCACGGCCGCTCTGCTGGTTGCGTTTGTTGTACTTGCTCTGGCACTGGCCTGGCGGCAAAACCTGCAAGTGATACCGTGGGTGGCAACCTTGGCGGCGGTGGCCACGGCTTTGGCGCTCATCGTCGAGACGCACGAGCTTGTACCCTTTACGGCTGCGCTCCTGGCCATAGCCCTGGCCACTGAAGTTGTTGCTTGCCTGGGGCACCGGCTCAGCCTGAGAGCGGTTCCCGCCGTTGCCGCGGATTTGGCGGTTTTGCTGCTCGTCTATCTCCTGGCATCTCCCGAGGGCGTTCCGGCTGGCTATCGCCCCGTCAGCGTAACCATGCTGACGGCGCTGTGCTTTGCGCTGCTCGCCATTTACCTGGGAAGCATTGGGATTCGCAGTTTCGCGTTGCGTAATCGCCTCACTATCTTTGAAATCGCGCAGGGCGTGGTGGCGTTTGTGGTTGCGAGTTGGGGATCGCTCCGCGCCAGCCAGGGCGCTTCGGCGCCGATGCTCGGCGTCTTTTTCCTGTTGGCGGCGGCGGTGTGCTACTGGGGTGCGCTGTCGCGGTTCGTGGCCGACGCATACACGCGAAATCGCCGGGTGTGCGCGAACTACGCGGCCGCACTTCTGCTGGCGGGAAGCTTCATGCTCTTTCCTGAAGCTTTCCAGGTACCGTTCTTGTGCCTGGCGGCAGCGACCGCAGCCCTCCTCTACTCACGCACCGGCAAGCTTAGCCTCGGCATGCACGCGTCCTTTTATCTGGCAGCGGCGGCGGCCAACTCGCCTTTTCCGAATTATGCGCAAAACGCACTGGCGGGGACCGTGCCTGCGAACACGGACTGGCGGGTTTGGGTGGTGGCCGTTTCGGCCTTCCTCTGCTACGCCATCGGGTCGCGGGTTTCGGAAGATAGTCGTAAGCGGCGGCTGCTTTGGGTCGTTCCCGCAGTCCTGTTCAGTTTCGCAGCGGCAGCCCTGGCTATTGTTGCGATCGTGTGGCTGGCCTCGGGTCGCGTGGGGCTGATCGCTTCGCGTCTTTCGGTGGTTCGGACGGTGGTGACATGTTTGCTTGCCCTGGCGTTGAGCTATCTCGGTTCTCGTTCGAAACGGGTCGAACTACGCTGGGTCGCCTACGCTGCTGTCGCCTTTGGCGCCTTGAAGCTCTTGTTCGAGGACTTGCGATTCGGCAATGCAGGATCGCTCGTGGTCTCGCTTCTTTTCTATGGGCTTATTCTGATCCTGATCCCGCGGCTGACCAGGCTGGGAGAGGCCGAACCCTGACGTCCGCTGGTGACTATGTCGCGGTCTGCAAGATGACTACTAGCCGCCGCGGTCCATGCGCGCCCTGCACCAGAATTTTCTCGATATCGGCAGTGCGGCTGGAGCCGCTGATGACGCACGCGAACGAGTTGCTATCGAGTTTTCTTTCCTGCGAGACGCGGCTCAGGGCAGTGGCCAGATCGGGAACCAGTTGTACCACGGTCGCGTAAACGATGTGACAGGGGGCGATCACCGAGGCGCCTCGACCGCCGCACGCAGCGGTCACCAGAATCGACCCGGTTTGTGCGATGAGAGCTTCGGCGAGCGTGACCGTCGCCTGCGAAGCTTCGCCCGGCGCGCCTTCACTCGAACTAGGACTCGACCAGCGGATCGCCCGAGCAGGCGCGGCCTGTTCGATGAGCCGGCGCAGCGCTGGATCGTCCTGCACGAAAGTTTCTCCCTCAGGCAGCGACTGGAGAACTTTCGAAAGCTGACGCGCACTCGCGGCAGAATCGGCGGTCAGCGCGCATTCCATGAGATTGCCAACGCATTCCTGCTGGAATCGCTCGAGAGGATTAACGATTGGCTCAAAGATGACTTGGCCGGATCTCATCGCCGCCGGCTCCGGGACGACCGTGCGCAATCCAGCGCGAATCCGCTCCAGAATCCGGTCGCGGCTTGGGTTTTCGGTTTGCGCTTCTTTAGTTTGCACTTTGTTAGTTTGCGGCAAGGTCTTTTCTCCAACGCGCACGAAACGATTCGGACGGCAGCGGCACCGGCGAGCGATAACGGTTCCACACCCGCATCGGGTCGAGGATCGATCCCGCGAGTCCCAGGCCGTAGATTATGCGCAGAACCTTGCGCACCAACCAGCCACCGAGCGCGTACATACGGGGACGAAGCATGGCGTAGCGCCAAGCCCGGAATATCAACCGCTCACTCGACTTCGTGGCTCCCGCCTCGGTGGCGTTGCGGCGGTTTTGCAGCAGGTGGTGAGCCAGATCGATTTTCACCGGACAAACGCTCGTGCAAGCGCCGCACAACGACGACGCGTAGGACAGGTGCTTGAACTCCTGGATGCCATTTAGATGCGGCGTAAGCACGCTGCCGATCGGCCCGGGATAAGTCGTGCCATAAGTGTGTCCTCCGACGTGGCGGAAGACAGGACAAATATTCAAGCAGGCGCCACAGCGAATACAGTGCAGCACCTCGCGTTGTTCCGCATCGGCCAGCAACTGGCTGCGTCCGTTGTCCACCAGCACCACATGAAATTCTTCCGCGCCGTCGACTTCGCCCGGCCGGCGTGGTCCGCCGATCAGCGTGCCGTAGGTCGTGATGCCTTGCCCGGTGCCGGAGGTGGCGAGCACCGGCCATAACACCGCCAGATCTTCGAGCCGCGGAATTACTTTCTCGATGCCGGTGACCACCACGTGAATGCGTGGAATGCTGGTGCACAGGCGGCCATTTCCTTCGTTGGTGGAAATGGCGATGACGCCGGCGTCCGCCACCAGAAAATTCGCGCCCGAAATGCCCATCTCGGCGGCGAAAAAAGCCTGGCGCAGTATGCGGCGCGCTGCCGCCATTAAATACGCCGGATCGTCGCTGTCGATTGCCGGGTCCAATTTTTCGCGAAACAACTTGGCGATTTGGCCACGGTTAAGATGCATGGCCGGGGTGACGATGTGGTAGGGCGGTTCTTCGCGGAGCTGCACGATGAACTCGCCAAGATCGGTTTCCCAGACCTTAATACCAGCCTTCTCCAGAACAGGGCTGAGCTGGATTTCCTCCGTCACCATGGATTTCGACTTCACCACCGTGCGCACACCGAGCCGCGTGGCAAGGTTCTTCACATAGGTGCAGGCTTCTTCGCTATTGGCCGCCCAAAAAACGTGTCCGCCGCGCGCGATCACTTTTTCTTCGAACTGGAGAAGGTAGCGATCCAGGTGATTGATGGCTTCCCGCTTGATCGCCTGACACTTCTCGCGAGCGGCCTCCCAGTCCTTGATCCGCGCACGACCCTTGAGGTGTGCTACGTCATAGCTGTCCATGCCGCGCTGGATGATCTCGCGGTGCATCAAGTCCGCCGACTTGACGGCGGCGTCGTGCAGAAAGCGTTGTGCGGCAGTTTGGCTCACGGTCTCTCCTGCGCGGAGCTCTTCTGCGCCAAGCTGTCCTGCGCGAGGATGCTGGCCAGATAAATGGTGCGGGTTGACGCCTGGCGCTTGCCCAAGATTCCTTGCAGGTGCATCAGACAACTGGGATCGGTCGCGGTCACGAACTCGGCGCCGGTCGCGGCCACACTCTCAGCCTTGGAAGTTCCCATGGCGGCGGAGATGTCGGCGAACTTTACGGCAAAGGTTCCGCCAAACCCGCAGCATTCCTCGGAGCGGACCATTTCAATCAGCTTCAGCCCATCGACCTGGCGCAAGAGCTGCAGAGGCTCGTCGCGAAGCTTAAGCTCGCGGAGCCCGTGGCAGGAAGCGTGATACGTAACGGTGTGAGGGAAAGTGGCGCCCACTTGGGTGACAGCGGCCACCTTCACCAGAAATTCCGAAAACTCAAACGTGCGGCTGGCTAAGGCGGCGGCGTCCTCACGCAACGAACTGTGGGCCAGCAGTTCCGGGTAAAACATGCGGATCACGCTGACGCACGAACCGGATGGGCATACGACAAAATCGGCATTCTTGAAGACGCGAACAAAATGCTCGGCACAGGGACGCGCATCCCCCCAGTATCCAGTGTTGAGGGCAGGCTGGCCGCAGCAAGTCTGATCTTCGGGGAACTCGACTGCGCACCCAATCCGGCGCAGCACCTTGACCGTGTCGACCGCCACCTCGGGCAGCAGTTGGTCCACGAAGCAAGGGACGAATAGAGATATTTTGCGTTTCACGATTTAACCTTCAGCGAGTCCAACCTCACAGGCGATGGGAGCTTCTTGCCCGGACCGCCAGGATCCACGCGCTATCAAAACTCTCCCTACCGTGCCACCAAACGAGTAAACGGAAATACGTAGGCCTGGAGCGTCACCATGATTCCCACCAAAGCCGCCAGCGCCAGGCTGTGGAAGAATACGTAACGCAGTATGTCTCCCTCGTGTCCGTACCATTCCGTCGCCGTACTGGCGACGACGATGCTTTGTGCATCGATCATTTTGCCCATGACCCCACCTGAACTGTTGGCGGCGCCCATCAGGATGGGAGAGAGCCCGATCTGCTGCGCGGAGATCTTCTGCAGGCTGCCGAACAGCACGTTGGACGAGGTGTCGGAACCGGTCAAGGCCACGCCCAGCCACCCGAGCAGAGTCCCGAAGAACGGATACATCACCCCGGTTCGCGCGAACGCCAGGCCCATGGTGGCGTCCACACCCGAGTAGCGGGTCAGGATGCCGATCGAGAGCATGGCGGCGATCGTCACCAGCGAGAAACGGATGTGCCACAGGGTTTGCCACCAAATGACAACGATCTTCGGGAGCGAGAGGCCCATGATGAATCCGGAGATGATCGCCGCGAACAGGATCCCCGACCCCGTGGCGGAAAGCCAGTTGAAGCCGAACACGGCGCCCTCGGGCGTAGGTTTCACCACCACCGGGGGCATGCGTTGGGACAACCGGTTAAGACCGGTCACGGGAAACTGCGGGTTGGTGATCTTGCTCGGCGGCGTCGACCAGGTGCTCGTGGATGTGAACACCTTTTCCGGAGTATTCATGATCTTCTTGCCGGTGAACGTGCCCCAGCAGAAGACGAATACGCTGAGCACCAGCCAGGGCACCCATGCGCGAGCGACCTCGGCGCGGCTGTAACCGTGATGACCGCGAGCGGCGCGCTCCTTACTTTCCTCGTGTCCCTCGTGCCCCCAAATCGTTTTCGGATGCCATATCTTCAGGAACAGGATAAGGCAGAGCATCGAGACCACGGCCGCAATGATGTCCGTCAGCCACGGCCCGTGGAAGTTCGAAACCAGGTATTGCGGGATGGCGAAGGTAACACCGGCCACCGCAATGGCCGGCCAAATTTCCTTCATCCCTTTGAACCCCGCATACGCCCACACCAGCCAGAAGGGCACCAGCACGGAGAAGAATGGCAGGATGCGTCCGACCTGTGCGCCCAGAACAACCTCGCTATAACCCGTAACCGCGGCGAGCGCAATGATCGGCGTGCCGAGCGCGCCAAAGGCCACCGGTGCCGTGTTAGCGATCAGCGACAAGCCGGAGGCCTCCAGCGGCTTGAAGCCCAGGCCGATCAGAAGCGCGGCGGTCACCGCGACCGGCGTTCCGAACCCGGATGCGCCCTCAAAGAACGCGCCGAAGGAAAAGGCGATCAGCAGCAGTTGCAGGCGCGTGTCCTGGGTGATGCCCGTCATGCTTTCCTGCAAGACCTTGAAGCGGCCGGTCTGCAGCGTCATCCGGTACAGAAAGATGACGTTCAGGATAATCCAGCCGATGGGAAACAGCCCGTATCCAGCGCCATACACGGCCGTGACCGCCGCTAAACGCGCCGGCATGTGGAAGACGAATACGGCTGTCACCAGCGCCGTGGCCAGTCCAAGCAACGCGGCGTAGTGGGCCTTTATGTGCAGCAACGCCAGCGTTCCGAGCAGTACCACGATCGGCAGCGCGGCGATCAATGTCGAAAGCCACCAACTTCCGGTGGGATCGTAGTTCTGCGCCCAGGGCTTGGGCAGGGGCGGAATCCTCAAAATCAGTACGGCGCCAACAACCACTGCTACGAGCGCCACTATCCACGCAACCGGGTTGACTGATGTGGGAGCGGTTTTGGGTACCGGAGCATTTGCCGAGGTCACGGGTTCCTCCTGGAGCCTACAGGAATGCTGGTGAGGGATTGTAATCCTGTAGGCTCCAGGAGGAACCCGTGACCTCGGCAAATGCTCTCGGGACCCTGCACTGAAGGCGTTGAACGAAGCTCTCGTCGCTGAAACGTATACGGAAATGGGATTCCAAGAAACCCAAGGTCTCTGACGACCCAGATGTTGCCGAACTTCAGGAGGAGGGCGATGTGCCCTAGGCTGGTGGCAGAGAAGGCAGTGAAGGAGCGTCGCCGGCGTGCAATCACTGAAATGCCTTCTCACAGCGACAAGGTTCAGTGAATCTCTACCGCTAGGACGCGTCAATTCCTGCCATGCTCGCCCCTAAGCTGCTGGGCATTCTTTTGTCACCGAGTTTACCCGATTCACCCGTTTGCGAGTGAAGCCATGGCTTGAAGTCAAACCCTGTCGAGCCTATGAGCAGCAAAGAGGCGACGCAACTCTGCGAATTGCGCTCTGACAACAAGCTGCTCGTGACGTGAGGCTCCATGCCTCTTCAGGAACTTCCTGTAAGCCCGTTCCGTCAAGTCGCTCCATTTCTTTCCGTCTAGCAACTCAGCACACTTGGCTCCTCATTCCGGCACGAATGGGCAGACTGCACTCGATTGCACGATCAAATCACAATTGTGAGGCTTCCCCGGAGCTGGCTTTAGCTCCGGAGACGAACATTGATCCGGACTCGCGTCCTTTGGACTCCTCGGCCCGACCCACAGCACTATGTCGTTTCCCGCAGCAGGGTCAATCGAGAAAAACTTGCGATGCTTAATTCCTGCACTCTGGAATGCGTTAATCAGAGTCTTGGCTTCTAACTCCTGTCGCTTGTTCCCGACCGTGATCTGCACGTCAATAATCCGCTCGTCTCCGACTGGAACGAACGAGGGCACGCTCGTCTTCCAACTCTCTGAAAACAACTGTCTCCACTCTTCCGCGTAAGCGCGAGTGTTGGGGCCTCCCGAGTAGAGGATGCGCAATCGGGAACCCTTGTATCCGTTGACCACTGGCCGAAGCAATTCCTTCTGGTAATCGGTCAGGTGCCGTTCATCGGATTGCTGATCGAGTTCCGATGGTGATGGCAAGGTCCGAACGCGGCGCACTGTCACTGACCCGTCTGGATGTTGATAACTGTATACGTCGAGCGTGCTGGTCACGTCCTCGGCCAGGTTCATTGGCTCATCGCAAGAGCGGGTTTCCTTCAACGCGAGAGCGTAGGAGGGAGGAAGCAACTTGTCGCGGCAGCTTAAAGCGGGAGACGCTTCATCCTCGACGGCAACCTGTGTGGCGAACTGAATCTGATGATGGGTGCTTCGGACAATCAATCTTTGTGACGAGTGCGACTCCCTAGAAGTAACGGTGACGGTGTAGTCTTCGTCCCATGGTGATGATGGTGAAAACCAGAGGTACTGATCCGTTTGCAGCGGGCCGGAATCAATCTCGGGAAAAGGCTGCACGTAGGTCTGTCCAGACTTGTTCTCCTTCAGCGCAACTTCCACTCGCGACAGAACCCGAGGTCCAATGATCTTCACAAAGAATGCGCGCTTCTCGCACTCCATCAATTCAGCAGTGGGAGCAAGGTAGGCGTAAGTACGCTCACTTGCCACTTCGGCACGCCAAACGCCATACGACAGAAGAGCCAAGAGAAACAGAAATCCGATGAGCAGTCCGCTGAGCTTCGATCTGAAGTGCGTCGTTTCTGGTTGATGGAGGTTCTCCATCCACACTTTTCGCGTTGCTCTGATTAGATGCCAGGCGCAGATCAGAACCCAGAGCCAGATGAAGGGAGCTAACTTCTCCCAAATAGAGGCGGGCTTGGCGAGAAAGAGCCAACAGAAAGCGGCCAGGTTGGCCAGTCCATCTATCCATTTCTCTTGCGCCGTCGCAGCAAATCCACTTGCGAATGTCCTGACAACGCGGGCTAGAAGAGGGGCGCGCGTAGTTGAAAATTCCGCTAAAACGAAATCTTACCTTCGCCGAGAGCACAAAGCCAAAGAAGCTGCAGAGGAATCAATCTCGCCACTGCTTTTGTTATCTGCATCGTCGCAGGATTGAGGTAGATGAGCAGACTAGCAACAATCGCCGATGCGATGAATGCGTTGCGAGAGCAACTGAGTAAGGCCCACAAGCCCTATGCTGGCGCGCGCTTCAGAGCCGCATTTTTGAAAGAAGATTCCCGCTTCCTCACGGGTTCCGTAATGTTCGGCCCTGAAGAGGTGCCATCCCGACCGATTGCCGATTATGGAGTTCTCTTGCTCGCAGAGGAATGGCGGGGCGATTGGAAAGAGGCACTCAATCTGCTTTCGCAAATATTGTCTGGCGAGGCTGGCATAGCTGGACGGAAGATCAAAGCTGGCTTTACTTGCTCTGATTTTGACCATCGCCCCGCAACATCCTACGGAATGGGAACCGGGGGTTGGTCAGGCTGGGAGATGCGTAGCCTCTATGACCCCGGCCCGAATCTGACCCAGCCCTATCTTCACAATTCGATTCTGGGTTTCGGGCTTCGGCCTTATCGTGGTGGCAACCAAGCAATCAACGATTGGGTCTTCGATCTCCAGACCGACAATCCGGGAGGGGATGTCCCGTACACAAATTACCTAGTCACGTTCTTTCCAGACACCCGTGCCAGAATCGTGAGCGCGCTGTGGACGCCAGGCAAATTGAATCTCGGCTTGGAGATCAATATTTCGCCGGAGCAATTCGAGCTTCAAATCCTTCACTTCGGAAGCGCTCGCCCTCCACTGGTAAGTCCGGCACAGAGCGGTGCAATCGAGCTAGAAATCCCGGATGACTCTCGCGAGTTGCTGATCTACCTCGTTCACCGCGAAGGCGACTGCATTATGAGCGTGCATTTGCGTCACGTATACGGATCGTTTGGTCACGTTCCACAGGATCTGATTGCGAAGAGCAGAGCCGAGAGCGATCTCGAAAAAGGCGAGGGAGACCAAATTGAGTTCAAGTCCTTCATCTCGCCGCAAGACCCCAAAGAGTCAGAGATCGTCGAGACTGTGATTGCATTCGCAAATACTTCGGGCGGGCGCATCTACGTCGGAGTCGCAGACCGTGACGCCAGTCCGCTTGGGTTTGGCGAGTTGAGAAAAGCTTTCAAAGGTTCGGAGAAAGAAGCGCTCAAATTGCAAGCGGATCGGCTGCGATTGCTGATCTCCAACAGGGTTGCGCCAACTCCGCGAGTTGTGATCGAAGAGATTCGCATCTTCGATGCCCCCATCGTCGCGATCACAGTTGAACCCGGAGGCCAGACTCACTATGACTGCCAGAATAACGAAGTACGTGTCCGGAGGGGCGCTTCCAACCTGCGACCACGGCCCGCCGATGGGATGATCCATTCCTCCGAGTTCTGATTACTCTTGTCACGTTACTCGCGCCCTGTTTGCTTTGGCGCGCCGCTTCTGCTCGTAAGTCCTCCACGCGCGCCCGTCAAAGAACCCGAGAAACTCAATCTGGAGCATGGAACTCTAATCCATCGAACCACTCGACAGACGAGGCTACGGTACAAGAACAGAGGGGGGCACCTCCTAATGGAATTGAAAAATGGCAATGGTCGAGACTTGGGGCTATTGCCGACAACGCGAGATACTAGACGTTACGACCTATTCACCCCTTGAGAGAGACGATCGATGTCTTCTAACAATGCTTTTCAGACCGCAGTGGAGTTGACTCTGCCGATTTACACCAGCGCAGTGGTTCACATCGTCGCGGAGTTGCGCGGTTCACAATGGTGCAATCTCTACACCTCGGTGATCTATGGCCGGGAGATTGATTTGCTCAGTGTCCCGGACTATGTCGATCACGCCGTATATGGTCAGTCTGTGCTATGCCTTCGGGTGCGGCTCAATCGGCCTGACGCCGAATGTTTTGTGGCATCCGCGCGGAATGGCTCAGCACCTTGCGGTTCTTGGACTGTCGCGTACGCAACCCGAGAGGTAGTCACTGGCTTCAGGCCGGCGACCTCCTTCAGCGATATGAATGAACATTCGTTTTGGGAAACCTCCTTGTGGTCAAGGGAAGCCATCGGCACCCAGAAGAACTTCGATGGAAAAGATCTTCGACGGACAAACGCGTGGAAGGTGGCTGAATACCTCCGGTGCCTCGATGAGGCTCGTTGGTTACCAATTCCTCTGCAACGTCATCCGGAAAAACTCGGAGACCTCGACGAAATCTGGCCCTCCCCCCTGTCACTCGAATCGAGGAATGGCGACGGCGCCTGGGAACTAGAAGTCACAAGTATTGCCCCGTCGCTTCTCACACTTGACGTCAGGATAACCGGGACCCTCATCCGGCATGATCTCATCCTTGGGGCCTTGCACCTCAATGGCAGAGGACCTCATCGGATCAATGAGGACGTTGATCGTATCAATCTGCTGACAAGTATCGACGGTGTGCCTATGGATGCAAACGCCCATGGCTTCATGCGCTCGATGACAATGCGAACCACCATCTACAGCGGTGCCAGCTATACGGTACCAAGTCACGGCGCGCGACCAGAGATGCACTTTCCGATTGGGCGTTCGGATTCCAGTCCATCGCTCATCGGAACGCCCCGTGTTGACACCACTCGTCATGAAGCCTGGATCATCGGGAGGCTCTTCCGCTTTTACGGTCAGCCCGGAGATGTGGAGCGCGTATACGATCCCATTGCTAACGGAGACGCCGTAGAACGAGCATTCAATGACCTACATCAATACGGCAGGAGCGAGTTGCCTTCGGAAATCCTTGTGGCAGATCCGTACGCACTTGAGGAGCGCGCTTTGCACGCCATTGCCGTTATGGCGACGCGAGAAGGACAAGTCAGATCGGTCCGAGTGCTGACAGAATTCGATTCCGCACCAAAGGCACGCCCTTGGTTATCGCAAGTCCTCGCAGGGCTATGGAAGGTTCTGGCAAGGAGGGACTCTGCGAAACAGACTGCGCGTGCCAAGGCTGAAGTGGACGCGATGTTGCTGGCCCAGCAAATTGCAACTCAACTCAATGTCTCAATGTCATTCTACAAAATTGAGGGACTACATGATCGCTTCCTTCTCGTCGGAGAACGACTGTGGCATGTCGGTTGCTCTTGAACATAAACCTTCTTGGTGGTTCTTGTTTGAGCGGGCCGGCATGACCGAGCAGGAGTTGATCGAAGAGCCGGACTGTTTGGGAGGCCTTGAACGAACGAATACTTCACCGGAGCTAACAGCAAGCAAGCGTTCCCTCCGTTATGAATTCCGGTTTGATCCAGGCCAAGAGAGTAAGTTACGGGACGGTGACAAGTGCCGTTTTGCGCACGACATCGACTATAAGGTGGAGATTGAGAAGATCGACTATGAGTCCGGCCTCCTATATTTCACCCTCGGCAAGAATCGTCCGGCTCCGTCCAGCCGACTCAGTTTGATCCCGGACGATATTTTCAACGCTGGCGTAATAGTCGATTCGATCGAACGCACTATTCGTACCTACGGCACAACGCACGAACTGCCGTCTGCCTTGCGTGATTTTCTTTTTCGCAAGCCGCCGAACATTGCGGGCCATAATGGCGGCACACTAGTGCTGCCAGGAATCGAAGTGCTTCAATCTGCCCGAGATTTGGTCGGGCGGATGAACAACACGACGCTGTTCATTCAGGGACCACCGGGTTGTGGAAAGACGTTTACCGGGGGCGATCTGATCGCTCGTTTACTTAATGCGGGCAAGCGGGTCGGCGTAACTTCGAACAGTCATCGTGCGATCTGTCTCTTGCTGAAGTCTGCAGCAGAAGCGGCGGACCGGTTGGGCGTCAAATTTACGGGGGCGAAGGCGGGCTGCGACGAAACTCAGGAAGCGATACACCCATGTATCGATCTGCTTGCTGAGAATGGAGATGTTTTCAAACTCCCCGCTCTCCCGGATCTTGTGGGCGGCACGGCTTGGGTCTTTGCTCGGCCTGAAGCAAGCGGGGAATTTGATTATCTGTTCGTTGACGAGGCTGGGCAGGTTTCCGTGGCGAATTTGGTGGGCATGGCACCGTCTGCGGACAACCTTGTTTTGATTGGAGATCAGATGCAGTTGAACCAGCCTATTCAAGATACTCATCCGGGCGAGAGCGGGCAGTCCGTCCTGGAGTATCTTCTGGGAGATGAACCAACAGTCGCGGAAGATAGAGGTATTCTCTTACCCGATACTTGGCGCATGCGTCCAGAGGTCTGCGAATTCGTGTCCGATGCAATCTATCAGGGCCGCATTCATGCACATCCAATTACGTCCGAGCGCCGCATCGTGTTTGGCAAAGGCGTGCGCCATTGGGTTAGGCGTGATAGCGGATTGATTTTCATTCCAGTTGTCCATGAGGGGAACACCTACGAGTGCCCGCAGGAGATCGAGGTCATTAAGGCGGTCGTGCAGGAGTTGTGCGGACACTTCATCGAATTGCCTGGGCTGCCAATTCACAGAATTTCAAGCCGCGACTTTTTGATAGTAGCTCCCTTTAACCTCCAAGTAAGACGCCTGCAAGCGGCACTGCCTTCAATTCGAGTTGGGACCGTAGACAAGTTTCAGGGTCAAGAGGGTCCGATAGTGATTTTTTCAATGACTTCGAGCGACGGTGATGGATCTCCACGCGGAATCGAGTTTCTTTTCAGTCGCAATCGTCTCAACGTTGCGATTTCTCGGGCGCAAGTGTTGGCAATCATATTGGGGAGTCCAAAGCTGGAACGCACCATGTGCGCACGCCTGGAACAGATGCAACTCGTGAATTTGTTCTGCCGCGCGGCAGAAGTAGGCAGCATTGCGGCAGGTGGGCCTGTGCAAAGTGACGAAGACGAGGTCGTACTGAATGCCTAATGCAAAACAACACGCGATTGTCGGTGCCGCCGTTGGTGTGGGTGCGTGGTACTTGTATTGCCGCTTTACCGAGCGTCCGCTCGATCTTGGTGAGTTGTTATTGGCAGGCGGCGCTTGCGCCGTGGTTGGTCTTTTGCCAGACGTGTTTGAGCCAGCGATTCACCCAAACCACCGCAGCATTCTACACAGCTACATGTGTGCAGGTTTATTGAGCTACGGGACAAAGTGGGTCTGGGAGAACCCCACACTCGATCGAGACCAGAAGATGCACTGGAGCGTCTGTGTACTCGGTTATTTAAGTCACTTGATTGCTGATGGGCAAACGCCGAAAGGCCTGCCGTTGATCCGCTTGATGGGCGACAATTAGAATTCCCGGCCGGGAATTTTAGTTGTCGCCGGCCGGGAATTCTAATTGTCGCCCATCAAACGAGCGTGTAAAGCTTCCATACTGCCGCTCCACGCGACGGAAGTTCTCCTCTTTCCTCTTTCTCTTCCTTCTCTATC
>Ga0224558_1002220_pt1 | contig 18348 bp, 17 predicted proteins | sample 714S32024metaG_FD_180682 | JGI IMG/M metagenome (GOLD analysis project Ga0224558, IMG submission 180682) | Peat soil microbial communities from Stordalen Mire, Sweden - 717 S3 20-24 | ecosystem: Environmental > Terrestrial > Soil > Wetlands > Peat | place: Sweden: Norrbotten County, Stordalen...
CTTCTCCCGCTACAACAGGGACGTCGATTGCAAGCTGGCGTCCATGGGGCTCAGGGCTGCCAATGCGGTGATCAAGACGGTGCGCCCCAACTACAACCTGCGCCTGGAAAGCAAGGGGAGCACCAACCTGGTGGACTGCGCCCTCGCCCGGCCGGTGAAGCCGGAACTGATCAGCCCGGAGATCCTGGAGGTCGGCCGGGTCAGGGGTATCGGAGCGGCTGGCCCTGGCACACAGGTCAAGAAGAGCGGGCGCACCTCGGGACTCACCTCAGGCACGGTAAAGGCGGTCAAGGTCTCCCTGAACGTGAATATGGGCCACGGCAATGACGTGGTGCGCTTCAACGACCAGGTGATGGCGGAGTTGAAATCGCTGCCCGGGGACAGCGGGTCCCTGATCCTGGATGGGGATAACAAGGCGGTCGGGCTGTTATTTGCCGGATCTAACGAGTACACCGTCTTCAACCCGATTCAGTCGGTGTGCGAACATCTGGGTGTTGATATTGTGTGAGAGTAAAGCAGCGTGACCTCGGTATAGCTTTGGGCGGCGGCTCCATGCTGGGAATATCCCACATCGGAGTGCTGGAGATCCTGGATGAGAATGGCGTCAGCCCTGGTATCATCACCGGTACCAGCGCCGGTGGCTTTGTGGCGGCCCTGTATGCAGCCGGCGTCAGCCCGGCCAGCATGCGTCAGATGGCCATGGAGATGAAGGATGACGACCTCTTCGAGGGCAACTTCAGCCCCGGAACCTTTCTGCTGATGCTGTTCCGGTTTTTCGGCGATCTGATGCAGTTCATGACCGTGCTTCCCAGGGGCATCCTGAACGGGTCCCGGATGCGGGGCTACGTTGACCGCTGCACCGGAAAGATGGACGTAGCCCAGGCCGCCGTGCCGCTGGGTTTGGTGTCGGTGGACCTGAACAGCGGGAAACGGGTGGTGTTCACCAACCGCCAGCCGCTGGAGGAGGCGCCGGGCACCATCTTCATCCGGGAGGCCCCGCTTGGCCTGGCGGTCCAGGCCAGCTCCGCCATTCCCGGGGTCTTCGAGCCGGTGCCCTTCAAGGGGATGCTGCTGGTGGACGGGGGCGTGGCGGAAGCGGTTCCGGTGCCGCTGGCGCGCCAACTGGGGGCGAGGGTGGTCACCGCCGTCAACCTGATCGAAAGGAGCGAGGTCATCGAACCCCAGGGGATCGTGCAGGTGATCCTGCGCAGCGCCAACGTGATGACCCAGCAGGTGGCCCAGTCTGACCTGGACGCCGCCGAACTGGTAATCCATCCGCAGGCGGTGGATGCCGAACTGGGTGATTTCTCACATGCCAGGGAATTGATTGAAAGTGGGCGCAGGGCGGCGATGGATGCCCTGCCCACCATCCATAGCCTGGTGCGCAGAAAACAGTAGTCAGTGGCCGGAATGAGAGAAGCGGCGGAAATAACTCGAGAGTCAGGATTCAGGAGTCAGGAAAGAGGCAGTGCTCTTGAGAAATTGAGGGTGCTGGAGTTTGAAGTGGGATGACTGTAGCCAAAACAGGCAAGCGCCTTAGGAGGAGGTTTAAACATGTCGGATGAGCAGGCTTTGGGTATTTCGGATATTTTGTTCAAGCCGGTGTTGACGAAGCTGATTGAGAACCTTCGACAGAAGTCTGTGGAGGGGGTATCCCGGAGCGGGGATGTCAAGGCCTTTCTCTCCGGGAACATCAGCGTGGACAGGGTGTCCATCAGCCCCGAGATAGTCCTGGACATGGCAGACCTGGAACAACAGGTGGCGGAGGCGATCAATGACGCCTTTCTGAAGGCGCGGGAGGTAGTCCGGGTGGAGGTCAGGAGGGTGTTGGGGAACATCCCCTGGATCGACGACCTGTTCGACCTCTAAATGGCCACCGGCCAACGACGGGCAGTTGCCAGGAAGAATGTGAGGTTCCGGCTGCACCAGATTATTTTTTCTGGAAGTCACCGGTTATCGTCCTTCGAATACAATATTGGGGAGTGTATTGGGAAGTGGGAAATGATCACGCATCCTACATTAAAAAGGGGGTATCGGTTTGGCGCAGGAACAGGGATCCGAGCAGGATTGCCAGGGCCCGAGCCTTAACTTGCTGCTGGCGAACACGCTGATCAGTCTTGAACAGAAGCTGGTGGATTTTCCCAGCCTCATCGCCATTCTGTCGCTGTTCAATCTTTTCAGCGTGCTGAACAATCCGGTCCAGGGGCAGACATCCAGGACGGCGCCGGCAGGGCTGGGCGGCGCCGATCTGCTGGGGATGCTCACCAGCATGCTTGGCGGGGGAGGGGGCTCCCCGGGGGCGGATATGGCGGGCGCCCCTGGCGGCCTCATGCAGAAACAGGGCAATAAGAACCTGAACCCGCAGCTGTTGATGACCCTCCTGTCTTTGCTGAGCGAGGCCAGGTCGAGCGCCGGCCCGGCCGGCGGTCCCATGCCTGCTGGACCGGGAGCGGCGATCGAGAACGTCCAGCAGGCTTCGCCGGAAAGGCGGCCATTTAGGGGTTAGGGCAGGAGGAGGAATGAGCTTTGGACAAAGCCGGCCATGATGATCAAGGGCCTCTGTACCGTGAACTGCAATATGGGGATGCCTATGACCGGGGGTATGCCGATGGACATGCGGACGGCTTTGCCAAGGCGTTTAAGTTTGGGGCGGAGAGGGGCTTCGAGGGCGGTCTTGATCAGGGTCGGCGCCAGGGCTATCAGGACGGCTACGAGGCGGGCTACAAGGAAGCTGTGAAGGATGCGGAGGACCTCTTTAACCAGGGCTGGGAGCAGGGGTATCTCAAGGGATATGATGTCGGCTTCGGGATTGGCTTCAAGGAAGGTCAGGAACATGACGGCAAGGAACCGGCCCGGGAGACCCCCGGCTCTTAGGCGAAGGAGAGGTGCGCCGGTGCAACAGCAATTTCCCGCCAATGGATCGCTACCCAGCCCCTGGGAGGCTGTCTTCCTCAATTTGGCATCGCCCCGGCCCCTACACAATACAATCCCATGCTACATATGATATTATAGAACACTCTTGCCTAAAGCAAGGAGGGAACATGATGAGATGTGAATTGCTCAAGGTCCAGCAGGTCATTGGCGAGACGATCATGCAGTCAACGATCAGCGAGACCCTACGCGTACCGGATAATAAACCGGCCGTAGAGCAGATCGTTTCCGTCGACGGTTTTGTAAGAATCAGGCGCATCGAGCTTATTGAAGACAAGGTGATCGTGCACGGCAGGCTGCATATCGGGGTTGTCTACGTGGGGCTGCTTGATTCCAAGCCGATCCACTACACCCACGAGAGGATCGAATTCACCCAGTTTGCGGAAATTCTAGGTTGCATGCCCGGAATGGTGGCGCATGTTGACGCCAGGGTCCTGGACCTCCAGGGCCAATGCGATTCACCCAACCGCCATATAGCGCCGGACATGTATGAGATTATCTCCCTGATTGAAATCAGCGCCAGGGTAACCCAGATGCAGGAAATCAATGTCCTGGTCGAGCCCGACCCCGGTGTGGCGGCCACGACGCAGCGTGTCCGGATAGAGGAGATCATCACTACCGGGCAGATGCAGGACATCATTGCGGCAAGCTTCACAGTGCCCGATGAGAAGCCCGCCATTGAACGCGTCCTGGACGTGTGCGCCGAAGTATTCTGCGTGGAGACCAAGATCCTCGACGGCCAGGTGATGATCGAGGCCGATGCCTCCCTGCAGTTCATGTATGTGGCGCTGACCGACGGGGGACACGGACACCATGGCGGGGAATGCGGAGAAAGCGGGTGCGGAGAAAGCGGGTGCGGAGATGGTGGCGATCATGGAGAGATAAGGTATCCGGACAGCCAGCCTGTACACCACATGCACCACCGGTACCGCTTCACCGAGTTTGTGCCGGTTCCGGACCTGGTTGCGAAGCACAAGCACCTGCACGTCAGGGACCTGCGGGTCACCGTTCAGGATGTGATCGAATACCTGTCGTTCGACACCAAGGGCCCGGATACCGCCAGGGTGGAACTGGTGATGTCGTTCACCGTCATCGTCACCAAGACCAGGGATATCGATATTGTCACCGCCATTACCGACGATACTGCCCCCAACTACCAGGTGCAGACCCTGATCCTGGAGCAGGTGGTCGGCGAGGCGCATACCCAGACGCTGGTGACGGATGAGATCCGCATCCCCGAAAGTGAACCTGGCGCCGAGCAACTGCTGGACCTCAAGATTATCAGGATTCACGTTCCACGGGAGGAGATCGTGCTCCTCAATGACAAGGTTGTCGTGGGCGGCGTCATTCATCTGAAGGCGATCTATGTCGCCCTGCTGGATACCCAGCCGGTGCATGCCGTGGAGGCCTGGATCAAGTTCCGCAGCTTCATCGCTATTCCCGGGACGCTGCCGGAGATGACCGGACATGTGACCGCCATCCTGGAGCACTCCACGGGGCACGTCCAGGCGCCCGACTTTATCAAGGTCGAACTGATCGTGCAACTGATCGGGCGGGTCGTGGTGCTCAGCCAGGTCGACACCGTGCTGTGCCCTACGGCGCCGGTCAGTCCGCCGATTGCGCCGCCACCTACAGGACCCTGCCCCCCGGGTAGTCCGCCGGACGCAATCAGGACTACCGTCACGGTGCAGGCGGGCGATACGCTGTTCAAGTACGCCATGCAGTATCACGTCGGTTGGGATACGATCCTCGCCGCCAACCCGGGCATCGATCCCAACAACCTGGTAATCGGCACCACGATCAACATCCCGTGTGATCCATAAAACCGGCAACAGGCCCGGCGCTATGGCGCCGGTAAACTGCGAATCCAATTGTCAGGCAAAGCGGAGCCCAGCACTCAGCACCCAAGGTGATGTCTTGAAGAGTCCCCGGCCGAGGCGGTCATGATTTAGATAACACTCTGTTGAGTGCTGGACAATTCCCCTTTTTGAAAGAAAAACTCGGCGCCAGACACCCGGAGCCCAAGTCCAGTTAACCATCAGTAAGTAAAGCGACTACCGTATATTAAGGAGGTAAAGCAATGAGTATGCATGATTTCACCAACCCGGCGTACCAGTGTTCAACCGCCCCGACCATGATCAACACGACTGGGATGACGACTGCCTTTTACACGTTGACCGTTCCCCAGGTAGTGGGAGAGGTTAATGCCCAGACCGAGGTGGACTACACCCTGCACTTTAACAGGGGAGTGCTTCGGGTGGAGTCGATCGAAGCCAGGCCGATGTATGTGGACTGGGATGTCCTGAACGGCAAGGTGATGTTCCACGGCAAGCTGCGTACGGAAATCCTCTATGTCACCGGTGAGCATTACGTCAGGGACCGGCGGGACGAGATCGTCTCCTACGCCAACTATGGCGTCATTCCGCAGGCCATGCCCGGGCAGAACGTCAGTGTCTGCGTCAAGGTCCGCGGGGTGAGTTGGGATGTCGACCAGCACGCCCGCGTGGATATGCACATCCTGCTGGATGTGTTTATCATAGTTACCCAGTCGGTCACCATCAGCATCCCGCTCTTCACCACCATCTCCGGACAGGTGATGCTGAACGGGGTCGCCCAGGCCAATGCCATCGTCGCCCTCTATGATCCCAACGCAGACCTGGTCACCTTCACCTTTACCAACTCCAGCGGATACTATAAGCTGTACAACGTGCCGGCCGGCAGTTACACCATAGTGGCAGCCGGCGGCGGCAACTATGAGTCCAGGGCGATCACGGCCCCCGCCAATACGCCGGTCACGGCCAACTTCTTCCAGTCGCCGACCACCACCTGCAGCAATATCCTGTCCACCGCCACCTGCGCCTTCCTCAACGGCCTGCTGGGCGTGGTGTAAGAAAAGTAGCCAGCAGCCAGCAGTCAGCAGTCCATCCCCTGTTCATGGCGCCGCCAACGCCGGGCAGGGGTTGTTTTTTTAAGTGACAGGTGCCAGGTGCCGGGTGCCGGTGGCCAAGTGCCAGGTGCCGGTGGCCAAGTGCCAAGTGCCAGGTGCCGGGTGCCAAGTGCCGGTGGCCAGGTGCCAAGTGCCAAGGGAGGATGGTTAAGAACGCCACAAACTGGAAACAATAAAAGCGGTGGTGGGTAAATGGGTAATTATTCCAGCAACCATCATCCGGGCGGTATGATGCGGGGCGCCGGTGCGGCGCCTTCCAGCGAGGGGTGGCGGGTATGAAGAAGAACAGTGCGGATGGTCAGGGCGCCAAGAAAGGTCTGCAGGGGATGATCGTCCGGGCGGGCGTGGCCCTGGTGCTGGCGGGCATCCTGTTTGCAGGATTGGCCCTGGCCGGGGCGCGTATTTCCCAGCCAGAGACGGGCGTGCCGGCGGCCGATGCGATCTCTCCGGACATGTTCATTCGTCAAGGGGGCGCCATCGGCCTGGGGCGGATCATCCGGTTCCGGGTGCTCGCCGCCAGCGACAGCCCCTTCGACCAGTCGGTAAAACTCAAGGTGAGGGACGCCGTGCTGGAGTACCTGCGCCCTGAACTGCAGGGTGCCGGCAGCGTGCCTGCGGCCGCTGCAGTCATCTCCGGCAGGCTGCCGGGTATCCGGCAGGTTGCCGGGCAGACACTGCGCTCATCCGGGTCGGACCAACCGGTCCAGGTTTACTTCGGAGTTACGGCCTTTCCGGACAAGACTTACGGGTCGGCGTTCTTCCCCGCAGGCAACTATCAGGCCTTGAAGATCGTGATCGGGCCCGGGCAGGGCCATAACTGGTGGTGTGTGCTGTTCCCGCCCCTCTGCTACGTCGACCTGACCCAGTCCGCCCAGGACCTGTCGGGCGGCCAGCAGATCTTCCCCGCCGCGGCAAGCGCAGGCGGACAGGACGTCCAGCGTCCGCGCCTGACCACCAGGATCGGAACCTGGTTTATGGGCTCCGAGTCGCATTACCTGGCCAGATTGGTGTGGGCGCGGTGGCTGGCTGCCGGAGGACATGGCGTTTGAACATTAATGGATGAGCTGGGCAAGCCAGAGCAGGGCGTAGCCGCAGATCAGCCCGACCCAGCTCCAAAAGGGGCTCTGTTCTTGGGCGGCGGGGATCAGCTCGTCCTTGAGCAGGTAGGTCATCGCCCCGCCGGCCAGGGAGAGCATGAAAGAGAGGTGCTCCGGGGAGAGGCGGAGCAGGAACAGGCCGAGCAGGGTGCCCAGCGGGGTGAAGGTGCTGACGATGATGCCCGTCAGCAGCACCTGGCGGCCCTGGACGCCCCCCATTTGCAAAGGGGTGGCGGTGGCGATCCCCTCGGGGATGTTGTGCAGGGCGATGGAGAGCGCCAGCATCGATCCCAGGGCGCCCCCGGCGGCGTAGGCCCCGGCGATGGCGATCCCCTCCGGGAGGTCGTGCATGGCGATGCCGGTGGCCATCAGGTAGCCCATCCGCCTGTAGGATGCCTCACTGCTGTATGAATTCCTGCCTCGCTGGTAACTATTGAACCTCCTGGTCATCAGTCGATCGAGAGCCCACAGGACGGCCACCCCTGCCCCGAAGCCGATCCCGGCTTCCAGGGGCGTGCCCTGGTCCAGGGCGGCGGGGATCAGGTCGAGCAGCACCACTGCCAGCATCACGCCCGCCGCTCCTCCAAGCAGGATGGCCAGGGTGCGCCGCCCGTGGCTCTTCCAGATCAGGACCACCACGCTGCCCAGGACAGTGGCCAGTCCGGCCAGGAAGCTGGGTAGCAGAGCGTGCATGGGATCACCACCTAAAACCGGAACCGGGCCGGTGCTTATAGGACAATCTATGCGAGCCCGGACGGTTTATGCCATCATCAGAACTGTTATCATCTCGATTGAGAACCATACCCTGACTGATTTGCAAGGAAAGCTTGCCCCGGAAGCAAGCCAAGGAGATGGCCGTATGTTTGAGACCCAACAGGGCACGCTGGTGATCATCGGCGGCTCCGAGGACAAGGAAGGAGAGTGCGTGATCCTGCGCCGGTTCGTGTCACTGGCGTCGGGTACCCGTACCGGCGCCGGCGGCAGCGCCCGGATCGTCATCGTCACCGCCGCCACCAATCAATCACAGGCGGTGGGAGAGACCTACTCCCGGGTGTTCAAGAGGCTGGGGGCCGGGGAGGCGAGAGTTCTCGACGTTGCCAACCGCCAGGAGGCAAACGCCGCCGCCACCTACGAGACGGTGGCCGGAGCGAGCGGCATCTTCTTCACCGGGGGCGACCAGTTGCGGATTACCAGCCTGCTGGGGGGGACCAAGTGCGACGAGGCCCTCCATGACGCCTACCGGGCCGGAGCCGTAATCGCCGGCACCAGCGCCGGGGCGTCGGTGATGAGCGAGACTATGATCGTGGAGGGGGAGGACAGCGAGGCCGCACGGCGAAACATCGTGCAGATGGCCCCGGGGATAGGCCTGATCCGGGAGGTGGTCATCGATCAGCACTTCGCCCAGCGCGGCCGGCTAGGAAGGCTGTTGACGGCGGTGGCCGGGCACCCCCACATGCTGGGGGTGGGGATCGATGAGGACACCGCCATCGTGGTGCGGCCGGACGACATCTTCGAGGTGATCGGCTCACAGGCGGTGACGGTGATCGATGGGACGCAGATCCGGGAGAGCAACATCTCCGAGTCCGGCCCCCGGGCGCCCCTCGCCCTGACCAACGTGATCCTGCACATTCTGCCGGCGGGCTACCGGTTTGACAAGAAGCAGCGCCTCCTGCTGCTCCCGGAGGGGGCGGACAGGGCGGGCAGGCAATGAATAGAATGGCCACAATATGGAAAAATAGGGGGGGGAGAACCACCATCCATTGTAGTTACAGGAGGATTTGAATTGAAGATCTTGGAGAGCCGGTTCCATGAAGGCCGGAACATCTGGAGCATGAGTCCGGTGCTTCAGGCGCGGCTTTTTTTAAGCCAGCGGGAACAGGCGCCCACCAGCGAGATCCCCGGTTTTAACGAGACCCTGGCCGCCTACTTGCCCGGGCTGGCAGAGCACACCTGCTCCCGGGGCTACCCGGGAGGCTTTCTGGAGCGCCTGCGGGAGGGCACCTACCTTGGCCACGTGGTTGAGCACGTGGCCCTGGAGGTCCAGTGCGCCGCCGGCCGGCCGGAATCATTCGGCAAGACCTTGAGGGGCAACCTGCCCGACACCTGGGACCTGATCATCTCCTGCCGGACGCCGGAGCTGGGGGTCGCCGCCCTGGAGACGGCGATGGACCTGGTGGCCGCGGCGCTGGAGCGGCAGCCCTTCGACGTCGGGGCGGCCCTGGCGCGCCTGGAGGCGGTGGGGGATGCCACCTGCCCGGGACCGAGCACGGAGAGCATCCTGGAAGCCTGCCGCCGGCGCGGGATCCCGGCCCTGCGCCTGGGTGAGGGCAGCCTGTACCAGTTGGGCTATGGCTGCTGCGGCAGGGTGATCCAGGCCACCATGACCCACCGGACCTCGGCAGTTGCAGTGGACATCTGCTGCGACAAGCTGCAGACCAAGGAACTGCTGGCTGCATCATCCCTGCCCGTTCCCCGGGGGTCGGTGGCCATCACCCTGCAGGAGGCCCGGGCTGCGGCCCTGGCCCTGGGTTATCCGTTAGCCGTCAAGCCCTGCCACGGCAACCAGGGAAAGGCAGTCAGCCTCAACCTGACCAGCATGCAGGAGGTGTCGGCCGCCTTCCGGATCGCCCAGCACTATGATCAGCAGGTGCTGGTGGAGGAATACGTCCGGGGACGGCAATACCGCCTGCTGGTGATCGAAGGCCGGTTGACGGCGGCGGCGGAGCGGCTACCGGCCGCGGTGCGCGGGGACGGCGCCCATACAATACGGGAGCTGGTGCGCCTGGCCAACCAGGAACCCCGGCGCGGCGAGGGCCACGCCCGGGCGCTTACAAGGATGAGCATAGACCCGGCCGCCATCATGGCGCTGGCGAGGCAGGGGTATGCTCCGGACAGCGTACCACCCCCGGGGGCGCCGGTGCTGCTGCGGGACAACGCCAACCTGAGCACCGGCGGCACCGCCGAGGACGTCACCGCCCTGGTGCATCCGGAGAACACCTACCTGGCGGTGCAGGCGGCCCTGCTGCTGGGTCTGGACGTGGCCGGGATCGACCTGGTCACACCCGACATTGCCGCCCCGGCCCAGGAGACCGGGGGCCGGATCATCGAGGTCAATGCGGCTCCGGGCTTCCGGATGCACCTGTTTCCGGAACGGGGGGCGCCCCGCCCGGTGGGGCAGGCCCTGGTGGACTACCTGTTTCCGCCCGGGCGTGCGGCCAGCGTTCCGGTGATCTCGGTGACCGGGACTAACGGCAAGACCACCACCGTGCGTCTCCTCGGCCACATCTTCCAGCAGCAGGGGAAATCCGTGGGCATGGCCACCACCGGGGGGATCTACGTCAACGACCGCTGTGTCCGCAAGGGGGACACCACCGGGCCAGCCAGCGCCCGGACGGTGCTGCGCGACCCGGCGGTGGAGGTGGCGGTGCTGGAGACTGCCCGGGGCGGCATCCTGCGGGCGGGGCTGGGTTACGACCTGGCCGACGTGGCGGTGGTCACCAACATCGCTCCGGACCACCTCGGCCAGGAAGGGATCGAGACCCTGGAAGACCTGTTCTGGATCAAGTCGCTGGTGGTGGAGGCGGTGAAAAAGAACGGCCACGTGGTGCTGAACGCCGACGACTCCTTCGTCTCCAGGTTCGCCCAGCGCGCCCGGGCAAACGTGGTCTACTTCAGTATGTACGGGAACAATTTGCTGGTGCGGCGCCACCTGAGCGCCGGGGGCTGCGCCGTGTTCATCAAGGACGGCATTGTCTATTTCTGCCGGGGCGAGCAGGCCACCAGGATCATCGGCCTCAAGGCCATTCGCGCCGGGATGGGCGGCCGGGCGCTGCATAACCTGGAGAACGCCCTGGCCGCCACCGCGGCGGCCTGCGTCTGCGGTTTACCTACGGCGGTGATCAGGCACGGCCTGCGCAACTTTGGCGCCGACCGGGCCCATAATCCGGGGCGTTTGATGATGCGGCGGGTGCCGGGCGCCCCCGGGGCGCGGCGCGGGCGGGTGACGGTGATCGTGGACTATGGCCACAATGCCCCGGCATTTCGCCGGATCGCCGAGTTTGCCCGGTCCCTGAAGCCCCGCCGGCTGCTTTCGGTGGCGGGTATCCCCGGCGACCGGGGCGACGACCAGATCGAGGCGGCGGGAGAGACTGTGGGGGCGGCCTTCGACGAACTGTTCATCAAGGAGGACCGCGACCTGCGCGGCCGCGCCCCGGGAGAGACCGCGGGACTGCTCTACAACGGGGCGCGCCGGGCCGGTCTGCCGCCGGTCTGCCTGCACCTGATCCCTGACGAGGCCGAGGCCGTCCGGGAGGCCCTCCATCGTGCCCAGCCCGGGGATGTGCTGGTGATCTTCTATGAGGACCTGGAGGGGGTGCTGGCGGTGCTGGAGGCGGTGGAAAGCGGCCGGGAGGCGCCCGGCACTCGATGCAGCGGCAGGGAAGAACCTGGAGACGAATTGCGAAGCGTGGGGCGCTCTTTTTAAAAAGAGGATTTTCTTGTCCATTTATGTAACATTATAGAAGAATAGCAACACCGGCCAAAGAAGAGGCGAATAATGGACAAGCAGGGACAGTCAAGCTTGGAATTGCAGGCGTATGCCAAGGTCAACCTGACCCTGGATGTCGGCCGGCTGCGGTCTGACGGTTATCACGAGATCAGCTCCGTCATGCAGACCATCAGCCTGGCCGATACCCTGATCCTGACGGCGGCGCCCGAGGGGATCACGGTGCAGTGCAACCCGTCAGGGGCCGCCCCTGACGGGCCGGCCAACCTGGCGTACCGGGCGCTGGAGTCGCTGGCCGACCGCATCGAGGCGGCCGGTCTCGATCTTCAGATCAGCAAGCGCATCCCCACCGCTGCCGGCCTGGGCGGGGGCAGCAGCGACGCCGCCGCCGCCCTCAAGGCGGCCAACGCCTTCTGCAACCTCCGCCTGACAGAGGTGGAACTGGTCTCCCTGGCGGCGCGCCTCGGCTCTGACGTCGCCTTTTTCATTCGCGGGGGGACCGCCCTGGCCCAGGGGCGGGGGGAGACGATCACGGTGCTGCCCACCCTGAGGCCGCTGTGGCTGGTGCTGGTCAAACCGGAGTTCCCGGTGGCCACGGCGGAAATTTACGCCCGCTGCCAGCCGGGGCAGCAAAGGCCCTGGACGACGCGGTTTCTGGCGGCGGTCTCCAGGAGCGACCGGGACGGCATGCTGGCCAACATGGGCAACGACATGGAGCCTGTTACTGCTGCCGCCTACCCGCAGGTGTCCGTTTTGACAACACGCCTGCAGCAGTTGGGAGCGGAGCGGGCGCTGATGTCCGGGAGCGGCCCCACGGTGTTCGGGGTGTTTCCGGGGGAGGAGGAGGCCCGGTCGGCCGCCCGCCAATTGGACGGGGGCGGCGAGCAGGTCTTCGTATGCGCTACGATTGGCGCCCCCTTTCTTTATTAGGCGAGCATTTTTAGATATAATCAGGCGAAGAACACCTGGCAGACAAGCGATTGGTAAGATTCAGGAGGAGAACGAGGGGGCGCGGTGATGCCAAAACGGGAGCGCAGGTTGATACCGGTAAGGCTGGACTCATACAAACCGCTGCGGGAGGTCGTCTTCGACAGCCTGCGGGAGGCGATCATCAACGGTACCCTGAGACCGGGCGAGCGGCTGATGGAGATCCAGTTGGCGGAGGAGTTGGGCGTGAGCCGTACTCCGGTAAGGGAGGCGATCCGCAAGCTGGAGCTGGAAGGGTTCGTGGTGATGGTGCCGCGCAAGGGGGCTTACGTGGCGGGGATCTCCCTGAAGGATATCGCCGACGTGTTCGAGGTGCGAGCCTCGCTGGAGGCCCTGGCCTGCGGGCTGGCGGCTGAGCGGATCACCGACGAGGAACTGGAGGGGCTGGAACGGATCCTGGTGCGGTTGGCGGAGATCAGCGACGGCGGGCACGTGCCGGAGTTCGTGGATTACGATACCGGTTTTCACGACTACCTCTACCAGTGCAGCCGGAACCAGCGCCTGATCCAGATGCTCAGCAACTTGAGGGACGAGATCCAGCGCTTCCGGTCGGTCTCCCTGGCCTTCCCCGGCCGGCCGCGGGAGGCCCTGGATGAACACCGCAAGATCGTGGAGGCAGTGGCGGGCCGGAACATCTCCAAGGCCCAGCATGCTGCCTGGGAGCACATTGAAAAAGCCGAAAACAGCCTGCTGGAAACCATCCGCCGGAACCAGCCCGAGGGCGTAGATGATGATCAACCGGATTGATGTGGTGGTGCTGGCAGGTGGAGGCGCCCTGAAAGCGGATCCTCACCCCGGCGGGAAAAAGACCTCGCCGCAGGCCACGCCAGGCGGAGGCCACGCTGCATCCAAGGGCGGACGCCCGGTGCCAGATCCGGATATCAGCCTGTGCGGGTCGGACATGGTGCGGAACAAGGCCCTGCTGACCATCGGGGGGCGCCCCATGGTCGACTACGTGATCGAGGCCCTGAGGCAGTGTCCGTCAGTCGACCGGATCGTCCTGGTGGGGGATGCCTCATTTCGGTCGTCGGTCGCCGGTCGCCGGACATCATGCTTGCATCCCGGATTGAATGCGGGGCCGGAACAGAGGATGGAGGCGGCAAGTAAGAATCTGGAAAATGAGCAGAAGGCAGGGGGGCTGCTGTTTGCCTCATCCGGAGATTCGCCCCTAGGCAGCCTGGCCTCCGGCGTGGCAGCGCTTCCGGACACCCCGTACGCTGCGGACTGGGTGCTGGCCTGCACCGGAGACATCCCCTTTCTGACCGCCGGCGCCGTGAGCGAGTTTCTCCAGCAGTGCAGCGGGCGAGAGGCGGACTTTTACTACCCGGTCATCACCCGGCAGGTGGCCGAGAACCGCTTTCCCGGGGTCAGGCGCACCTATGCCAGGCTGCGGGACGGAGTGTTCACCGGGGGCAACCTGTTCCTGCTGCGCCGGTCGATCATCGGGGATGTCCTGCCCAAGGCCGGGGACTTCATCCGCCTCCGCAAGAAACCGCTGGCCTTGGCCAGGCTGGTCGGCCTGGACTTCCTGGCCGCCTACTTGTTCGGCTGGCTGACCATCGCCATGGCAGAGCGGCGGGTCTCCAGGCTGGTGGGATACCGCGGGGCTGCGGTGATCAGCGGCTGTCCCGAGATCGGGGTCGACGTTGACAAGATCTCGGACCTGGAGATGGCCCGTCGCCTGCTCGCCCCTTAGGTTTGGAGCGGCCCCTGCCTGCCCCCGGCCTTGAGGCTGCCTTATGTAAAATTTACATTACCTAGCAGGAATTTCCCTTTCCATGAAGAATTAGATGTGCACGGGAGACACACAGGGAACCGGAATCCAATGGAAAGGGATGGCCTGATTTGACGGTGACAGACGTACGGATCCGCAGGTTGAACCAGGATGGCAAGATGAAGGCAGTTTGCTCCGTGACTTTCGATGACGCCTTTGTGGTGCATGATGTGAAGGTGGTGGAGGGGCAGAACGGACTGTTCGTGGCCATGCCCAGCCGCCGCACTCCGGCCGGGGAATTCCGCGACATCGCCCATCCAATATCGGCGGGAGCACGCGAGGTGATCCAGAGCGCCGTCCTAAAGGCTTACAGCGAAGCTGTTTAGCGTTTCTATACAGTGTTCGGCCGCGGCGTGACGTCTGGTGCCGGAGGAGTTCACAGCCCGGACTTACGAAAGGGGATTTCAGGTCCCTTTTTTTGTTTTTTTCATCAAAAAAGGATTTTTACTGCCAATTGGAGAAAAATAAGAAAGCAGTACACGGGATATGAAGGGGAGCCTTTTTATATGAGCACTACGGCGGCAGTGATCCTGGCGGCGGGGCAGGGGAAGCGGATGAAGTCCGCTCTTCCCAAGGTTTTGCACCGCTGTGCCGGGGTGCCCCTGATCAGGTATGTCCTGGATGCCGTGGCGGCGGCAGGGGTCACGTCAGTGGTGATCGTCATCGGCACCGGCGCCGCCCAGGTGCGGGAGGCCATGGGAGACGGCTACAGGTACGTTTTACAGGAACCGCAGCGGGGCACCGGAGATGCGGTGGCCAAGGCGCTGCCGCAGGTGGCGCCCGAATGCCGTGACCTGCTGGTGCTCTGCGGCGATACTCCCCTGCTTACTCCCGCCAGCCTCTCACGGTTGCTGGCAACCCGCCGGGAGGCATCGGCCGGCGCCTGCATCCTCACCAGTGTCTTCGATGACCCATCCGGCTATGGCCGCATTGTTAGGGACGCCTCGGGCCTGGTGGCGGCGATCGTCGAGGACGGCGACGCCACCCTCGAACAGAGGAAGATCAGGGAGATCAACACCGGCGCCTACTCCTTTGAGAGGGAGGCCCTGGAAGAGGCCCTCTCGGGGCTGAGGCCGGACAACAGCCAGGGAGAATACTACCTGACCGACGTTATCGAGACGCTGCGCCAATACGGCCGGCCGGTGGCCGCCATGGCCGCCCCGCCTGCAGAGACGGCGGGCATCAACACCCGCCGGGAGCTGGCCGCTGCCGAGCATATCCTCCGCCGGTGGGAGTGCGAGCGGCTGATGGACGCCGGCGTCACCATCATTGACCCGGCGGTCACCTACATCGACCACGGGGTGGAGGTGGGGCGGGACACCGTCATCTATCCCTTCTGCTTTCTGGAGGGCGCCACCCGGGTGGGCGAGGGCTGTGTGGTGGGGCCGGGGACGCGCCTGGTGGACACCGACCTGGGCAGCGGGGTGACGGTACAGTATTCGCTGCTGATCAGGAGCACTGCCGGCAACGGCTGCCAGATCGGGCCGTATGCCTATATGCGGCCGGGCACCGAACTGGCCGAGAGGGTCAAGGTTGGAGACTTCGTTGAGTTGAAGCAGGTCCAGGTAGGCCCAGGAAGCAAGATCCCGCACCTCAGCTATGTGGGGGATGCAGTGATCGGCGCCGGCGTCAATGTCGGGGCCGGTACCATCACCTGCAACTACGACGGCTTCAGCAAGCACCGGACCCAGATTGGGGACGGGGCTTTTATCGGCAGCAACACCAACCTGGTAGCTCCGGTGAGCATCGGGGCGGAAGCAGTGACCGGGGCCGGTTCCACGATCACCAGGGACGTTCCGGATGGATCCCTGGCGGTGGAGCGGAGCCGGCAGAAGGTGGTTCCGGGCTGGAGCCAGAAAAAGAGAAGCTAATGGGCACAAGAGGGGACGGGACGCAAGTGATTCTGTATGCCAAGAAACTGAAGATCTTTACAGGAAACGCCAATTCGGGGCTGGCCCAGGAGATCACCGACTACCTGGGCATCGCTCCCGGCAATATCAAGGTCGGCCGCTACTGCGACGGCGAGATCAACGTCAGCATCGAGGAGAGCGTGCGGGGGGCGGATATCTTCCTGATCCAGCCCACCTGCTACCCGGCCAACGAGAACGTCATGGAGTTGCTGATCATGATGGACGCCCTGCGGCGGGCCTCGGCGCGGCGCATCACCGCCGTCCTGCCCTATTACGGCTATGCCCGCCAGGACCGCAAACAGAAGTCGCGGGTGCCGATCACTGCCAAGCTGCTGGCCAACCTGATCACCGCCGGGGGGGCGTCACGCATGGTCACCATGGACCTGCATGCGGGGCAGATCCAGGGATTCTTCGACATCCCGGTGGACCACCTGCCGGCGGTGCCGATCCTGGCCGAATACTTCCAGAACCTCGGCCTAGGCCGGGTGGTGGTGGTCTCCCCGGATGTGGGAGGCGTGACCCGCGCCCGTGATTTCGCCAACCGGCTGGGGGCATCCATCGCCATCATCGACAAGCGCCGGCCGGCCCCCAATGTCTCCGAGATCATGAACATCATCGGCGAGGTGGAGGGCCGCACCGCCATCATCGTGGACGACCTGATCGATACCGCCGGAACCATCACCCAGGGAGCACAGGCCCTGTTGGATCTTGGGGCGAAGGAGGTCTACGCCTGCTGTACCCATCCGGTCTTCTCGGAGCCGGCCAGGGAACGTCTCGAGGCCTCGCCGCTGAAAGAGGTGGTGGTCACCAACACCATCCCCGTCCAGCCCTTCTCCAAGGTGAAGGTGCTGACCGTGGCGCCGCTATTGGGCGAGGCGATCATCAGGATCCACGAGGACCTGTCCGTCAGCAAACTGTTCGAGTAATCTCTGGTCTGTGACTATATCCTGCTACTTTTCAGGCGGCTCGGCCTCGTTGGCTGCGCCGTTCTTCCCGTTCCGGGGCGGTTCCGGCTCCTCCCCGGGTTCCGGCGGCCCCGCCTTCTCCTCGCCGGGGAGGTGAATGTCCCGCACCTTTTGAACCAGGCGGTTGGTGCCATCTTTCAGGCTCTTCATGCTCCCGGCTAGCTTGCTCTCGCTGCGGGTCAGGCTCTCTTCGGCCCCATTGCGCACGATCAGGATGTCCTTCCCGATGGTACGCACCTCAGCGGCTGGCATCACGGCCTTCCCCAGGAAGCCCTCGCCGGGAGCGCCGCTAACCTCGAAGGCGGTAATCTTACCGGTTGCCGTGTCCACGTAGAACTCCTCCACGTGGCCCAGGGCGGCCCCGCCCTCGGAGATCACCCGCACTCCCTTGAGGCGCACGTCCTCTTTGACCAGGCCGAGAATATTGGGCAGGCTGGTGATCCTTTCGGCGTTGGCCATCTTCTGTACAGTCAGGGCATTGTTGCCGACGCTGACCACCCGGGCGTAAGGGATCACCTTCTGCTCCCCGAACAGGCCGCGGCGCTGCACGATGATCGCCGCCACCTCCGAGGTCTGGGGGTTGATCACCAGGTCGCGGATGCGCCCGATCTCCCGCCCTTCATCCAGGCTGATGACGGATAACGACTTGAACTGCCGGCTTTTACGCATAGCTGATAAACCTCCCTTAATTTGACAGGGTAACCTTGTAAAAGTATATTGGCCCTACTGCTGCTCTATGCGCCTCTTTTGGCCAGTTCCCCCATTAGGGTGGATAAAAAAAATGCATTAATGCTAATTATATTCATAAAAGCTATTGCATATTGGCTTGTCACCAGGTTATAATAGATCTGTGTTGTGGTTCATGGCTATTCGTTGCACGGCGGTTAGGCGAGGGATCAGGCAGTAGTAGGCCAGCCAAGTAAGAGCAAGCAAGGCGGCGCCGAACAGCGCTTTTTTTAATGACTGCGACATCCCCTGCTTCGAAGAAGATGGTAGATTAGTACGGTTAGTCATCGCAAAAGAATCTACCTTCTGATCCTCTCGGGCTTGATGCCCGAGGTTCAGAATAAAAGGTTCTTTTATTTTGCCCGCGGGAGCCGGCCCTGGCAATGCAGGAAGTTGGTACCGCAACACACTAAATGTCAACGGAAACTTAACATAATCTTTAACCAGCCAAAACACCCGGGACGCCAGCAGGTAGTAGAATGAGAGATGGAAAAGCGAAGCAGACGG
>Ga0224558_1002221_pt1 | contig 18344 bp, 3 predicted proteins | sample 714S32024metaG_FD_180682 | JGI IMG/M metagenome (GOLD analysis project Ga0224558, IMG submission 180682) | Peat soil microbial communities from Stordalen Mire, Sweden - 717 S3 20-24 | ecosystem: Environmental > Terrestrial > Soil > Wetlands > Peat | place: Sweden: Norrbotten County, Stordalen...
TGGCGATGATGGATCACCCCAACATCGCCAAGGTCCTCGACGGCGGCACCACGCCGGCTGGCCGGCCTTATTTCGTCATGGAATTGGTTGCAGGCCAGCCCATCACCGATTACTGCGATGCGGAAAGCCTCTCACTCAGCGCGCGGCTCGAGCTCTTTGTGCAGGTGTGCGGGGCGGTCCAGCACGCGCATCAGAAGGGCATCATCCATCGCGACCTCAAGCCCTCGAACGTCCTGGTCACCCTCCAGGATCCCGGCTCGCCGGGAGTGCCCAAGGTGATCGATTTCGGCATCGCCAGGGCGACCGAGGGCCCCTTGGCCGGCGCAACGGTTTCCACGCAGTTGCACCAGTTCCTCGGCACGCCGGCCTACATGAGTCCGGAGCAAGCTGGGATTACCGGGCTGGACATTGACACCCGGAGCGACATCTACAGCCTGGGGGTGCTGCTCTACGAGTTGCTGACCGGGCGCACGCCCTTCGATGCGCAGGAACTGGCCAAGGAGGGTCTGGAGGCCATCCGCCGGACGATCCGGGAGGTCGAGCCGCCGCGTCCCAGCACGCGCCTGAGCACGTTGCACGCCGAGGCCCTCACGGCCACCGCCAGACAGCACGGCACCGAAAGCGCGCGTCTGCTGAAACTGGTCCGGGGTGACCTGGATTGGATCGTCATGAAGTGCCTGGAAAAAGACCGGGCACGGCGCTATGAAGGCGCCAGCGGCCTGGCCCGGGATGTCGAGCGTCATTTAAATAATGAGCCGGTAACGGCGGCGGCGCCAGGGGCTCTGTACCGCGTGGCGAAATTCGTGCGCCGCCACCGGGTCGGACTGGCAACGGCGGCGGCTCTCGTCCTGCTGTTGGCCGCCGGCGTAGCGGGGGCGGTGGTAAGCACTTGGCAGGCGGTGCGGGCAAAGAAGGCAGAGCGACAGCAGGCACTGCTGCGCCAGCAGGCGCAAGCAGCGGAGGAGGCCAGCCGGACCGAGGCCGCCACGAGCCGCCAAGTGGCAAAATTCCTGACGGACATGCTCGATGGTGTGGGGCCGTCGGTCGCACTGGGCCGGGACACGAAGCTGCTGCACGAAATTCTGGACAAAACCGCCGAGCGCGTCGGCAAGGACCTCAAGAACCAACCGGAGGTCGAGGCCCAGTTGCGCAACACCATCGGCGATGTCTATGCCGAACTGGGCGACTATGCCAAGGCCGCCGACATGATTCGCCAGGCGCTGGCGCTGCGGAAATCGGTTTTCGGAGAAAAACACCCGCGCGTCGCCGATTCGCTGCACGATCTGGGCGCCCTGCTAAAGGACCAGGGAAAACCTGCCGAGGCCGAGGTCCTCTTCCGCCGGGCCCTGTCCCAGCGCCGCGAATTGCTAGGCAACGAACATCCGGAGGTGGCCGGTTCGCTCGACGCCATCGGCGTTGCCCTCACCGAACAGGGCAAGCTCACCGAAGCCGAGGAATTCCACCGCCAGGCGCTCGCCCTCCGCAAAAAGCTCTTCGGTGACGAGCATCTTGACGTTGCCGTGTCCCTGCACAACCTGGGCAATGTGCTCCTCATGGAAGGGAAGAACTCCGAGGCGGAGACCATCTTCCGCCAGGTCCTTTCCATGCGGAAGAAACTGCTCGGCAGCGAGCATCCTCTCCTGGCTACGACGCTCGGCAACCTGGGCACCGCCCTCTGGTACGAAAACAAGTTCTCCGAGGCCGAGACGGCCTACCGCGAGGCGCTGGCCATGCAGCGCAAGCTTATGGGAGACGAGCATCCGGACGTGGCCACTTCGCTCCACAACCTGGCCTGCGTCCTCCAGGCCCAAGGCATGCTCTGGGAAGCCGAGCCTTTGTGCAAGCAAGCCTTGGAAATGCGCCGCAAACTCCTCGGGGCGGACCATCCCCTGTTTGCCTCCACGCTCAGTGCGCTGGCTACGATTTACCAAGGTCAGGGACGGTTTGCCGAAGCCGAGATCACACAGCGTGACGCCCTTGCGATCCAGCGGAAGCGGCTGGGGCCGGATCATCTGGACATCGCCGTTTCGTTGAACAACCTGGGTGACATCCTCCGCGTCAAAGGCAAGTTTGCCGAAGCCGAAACCGAAACGCGTTCCTCGCTCGCCATGATGCGAAAAATCTTCGGGGATACCAATCAGTTTGTCGCCTATCCACTTACCACCCTGGCCAACGTCCTCCGCGACCAGGGCAAGTTCGCTGAAGCCGAAACGACTGAACGGGCAACTCTGGCCCTGCGGACGAACTCGGTCGGCGGCGAACATCCGGAAGTCGCCCAATCCCTCAACGATCTCGGCGTCATCTTGGCCGCGCAGGGCCGCCTCGCAGACGCCGAACCGCTCCTGCGCGAGGCGTTGGCGATGCGCTGCAAACTGCTCGGCAAAGAACACCCGGACGCCCTTGATTCCCTCAACGCCCTGGCAAACGTGCTGCAACAGCGTGGAAACTTAACCGAAGCCAAGTCGCTGGCTCGCGAATGCTGCGATCTTTACGAAAAACTGCTCCCGGACGACTGGCGCGCGTTCGAGACACGCAGTCTCCTGGGTGGCATTCTGCTGGCGGGCAGGCACTATGCGGAAGCCGAACCTTTGCTTCTTTCTGGATACGACGGCCTTAAAGAGCGCGAACAAAGAACTCCTGCCTGCAATACACGATGCTTGAAGCAAACTGCCCAACACCTTATAGATCTCTACGAGTCAACGTCCCAGCCTGCGAAAGCCGCAGATTGGAAAAAGCGGCTCGAAGGCCTCAAATGAGCGAGAGGACAACACCACTGAAGACCCAAAGAAACCCTGTAACACTTGCCGAAGAATCCTTGAGAGAGAAAAGAACGAAACGTGCAAACCGCAATTACAAATAGTGGCGCGGGCGTCCTGGGCCAAGCCCAGCCAACCAGAGCGACGCAGAACGCAAACCATGAGAATAATATGAACCTGAAATCAACTCTTGCGGATCGGATGCCACCTCTATTGGCGACGATTATTTATGTCGCTCTGTTGGCTCCTTCCGCCCAAGCGCAGTTCCAATGGGCCAAACGAATTGCCAGCGCCAGCACCTGGCCGAGTGGCCCTGGCGCCGGGATGAGCTTGGACGCCAATGGTAACTGCTATGTAACCGGGTGGTTCGATGGCACGAACGATTTTGGTGGCGTCACCCTGACCAACAACAACGTCGGCGGACAGGACATCTTTGTGGCCAAATACAACTCCACCGGCGCGCTCCAATGGGCGCGACTCGCCGGCGGCAACTCCGCCAGCGGTGATATCGGGCGGGGGGTCGGTGTGGATACAAACGGGAATATTTATGTTACGGGCGGTTTTTACGGCCCGGCGAACTTCGGCAGTATCAACTTCCCCGCTTCCTCGTCTGAAAATTTCTTTCTGGCCAAGTATAATAACGCGGGCACGGTTCAGTGGGTCCAGCAGGGCGTTGGTGGCCAGGACGTTTACGGCACCGGGCTTGCAGTGGACGCCGCGGGGAACTCCTATGCCCTTGTCTTTGCCAATAACGGCGACACCATCACGTTCGGGTCAACAAACGTGCCCACCCCGAACGACTTGGACGCGAACTTCGACGCGAGCACCATCCTCGTCAAGTATGACAATACCGGCACGGTTAAGTGGGCGAGTGTGATGGGTGGCTACGGCGAAACCTTCGCTGCCGGGGTTGCAGTGGATGCCACGGGGAATGTGTATGTGGACGGTACCTTCAATGAGAACATGACTATCGGGACCAGCAATCTGGTGGTCAGCCCGCCGGGATCAACGAGGAATATGTTCCTCGCCAAGTTCAACAATTCCGGGGTGTTGACCTGGGTTCAGCAGCCAACCGGGGGCGACCCGCACGGAGGTGGTCTGGCGGTTGACCAAGCCGGGAACGTGTATGTTCCGAGCTACATTGACAGGCCGATAAGTTTCGGTGGCATCAGCCTGACAAACACGGCAACCTACGATGCCTTTGTAGCCAAATACAATAGTTCCGGTGCGATCCAATGGGCACGCATGGCTGGAGGCACGAACTTTGATGCTAATCTTTATTGGGACGTTGCTTTGGACGGGCAGAGCAATGTCTATGCGGCTGGGTCTTTGAGTTCCGTCGCAGCCGTCGCGAAATACGACCCGGCCGGAACGCTCCAATGGGCATACTCAGCCAGCGGCCCGCCAGCGAGTCCCGTTTCTTCGATGGTGGCAGAATGTGCTGTTGATTCTGCCGGCAAATGCTACCTGGCCGGATTGTATCAAGGAGAGGCCACATTTGGGACAAATGTTCTGCAACCCCAGGGCGCTTGGAATTACTTCCTCGCCCTAACCGTGACGAATCCGACAGTTCAATTTACCGCCAGCCCGACCAGCGGCACACCGCCTTTGACCGTCCAATTTAACTCTACAAATGTTGACAGCCTGGGCAATACCATCACCAGTTGGAAGTGGAACTTCGGCGACGGCGCCACCAGCACCCAGCGAAATCCCCCGTACACCTACACCAACGCCGGCACCTTCAACCCCAGTTTCGTTGCCACCAACACGCTTGGTGCCGAGGTGATTGGTTATGGACCGCAAATATCGACACTTCCTCCCCTGACCAATCTGGTTCTCAACGGCGGCTTTGAAACCGGAGATTTCACCGGCTGGACGTTGTCTGGGCCAGACACAAGCGATGTTTTTGTTGACGATGGTTCTGCTTCTGCAATCTCACCTCACTCAGGGGGTTATCTTGCCGCCTTAGGCTCCACCAACGCCCTCAGTTACATCTCCCAGTCACTGGCGACCACAGGTGGAGCCACCTATTTGCTGTCGTTATGGTTAAATAGCCCTGACGGCAGGACTCCCAATGAATTCCTGGTGTCCTGGAATGGCACAACGAATTTTGATGAAATGAATCTCCCTGCCTTCGAGTGGACCAACATGCAATTCCTCGTCAAGGCGACGAGCACCAGCACTGTTCTCACATTCGGAGCCAGAGATGACCCCGGCTATCTCGGCCTTGATGACGTCAGCGTGACTTTTTATTCCGTCGCACCCCCACCTCTCATTCTGTCAGCGCCACAAATAACCGAGAAGACCAATTTCATCTTTGTCGTTTCCGGTCCTGCTGGCAGCAATTACGTGGTGCAGGCTTCCACGAACCTGTTGGATTGGAGTCCGGTCAGCACTTCCACCATACCTGTGAGCGGGTCCATCACCTTGAGCAACTCCGTCAGCAATTACAACCGCCGCTTTTATCGGGCGGTGATTCCGTAGAAAATCAAACCCTCAATCCGTTATGAAAACCAAATGCAAAATTATTCACTCTTCCCTCCTCGGGGCCTCGCTATTGGCACTGCCCGCCCTGGTGCAAGCCCAGTCTTATACGAACAGCAGCGGCATCATTTATACGGTCAACAGCGGCACGATCACCATCACCGGGTACACCGGTCCTGGCGGCGATGTGATCATCCCAGACAGGATTCCAGACATAATCACTGGCCTGCCGGTGACCACCATCGGGGACAGTGCGTTCTACGAAAGCACCAATGTCAGCAGCGTTACAATCGGCACAAATGTAACAAGCATCGGGAACAATGCGTTCCAGTACTCCAGCCTGACGAGCGTCACAATCCCCGCTAGTGTCACCGGCATCGGGGAGGGTGCGTTCTATAGCTGCAGAGGGCTGACCAGCGTCACGATTCCTAGCAGCGTCAACAGCATCGAAAGCGAGGCTTTCGGTCAATGCACGAGCTTGACGACGATAACGGTGGATGAACAGAACTCGTTCTACACCAGTCGCGCTGGAGCGTTGTTCAACAAGAGCCAGACCACCCTCGTTGAATTTCCGGCCGGAGTGGTCGGAACTTATACCATTCCCACCAACGTCACCAGCATCGGACAGGCTGCGTTCTATAGCGGCAGCGTGGCCAGCGTAACGATCCCAAACAGTGTAACCAACATCGGATTGTATGCGTTCGTTGGTGGCCCGCTGACGACGATAACGGTGGATGAACAAAACTCGTTCTACAGCAGTCTCAATGGAGTGTTGTTCAACAAGAGCCAGACCACCCTCGTTGAATTTCCTGGCGGAGGGGTCAGTAGTTACACGATTCCCGATAGAGTCACCAGCATCGGAGAGGCTGCGTTCTTTGCCCAGTATGGCCTGACCAACATCACGATCCCGGCCAGCGTCGCCAGGATCGGGAACGAGGCGTTCTGGAACTGCATCGGCCTGACCAGTGTTACGATCCCGGCCAGCGTGACCACCATCGAAAGCGAGGCGTTCGCTTACTGTTTCAGCCTGACCAGTGTCTATTTCCAGGGCAACGCTCCCACCGTTGGCTCCAGTGTGTTCTCTGGTGACGCCGCAACGATCTGTTATGTGTCTGGCACTACCGGTTGGAGCGACCCTTTCGCTGGGCTGCCGGCCAGCCCGTGCAGCGGAGCAATTCAAACCGGTTCGTTGCAAGTGACCATCACCCCGGCCGGAGCAATCGCCGCCGGGGCTCACTGGCAAGTCGATGGCGGCCCGGCCGAAAACAGCGGGACGACAGTGACCAATCTATCGCCAGGCAGCCACACTGTCTCCTTCACACCTGTTTCAGGGTGGACCAGGCCTTCGAACCAAATAGTGACGATCACGAACGGCGCGACCACGACTGCCACCGGCCTTTACTCGCAAGGGGTGCAAGCCCCTTTCCCCACTGGATGGCCGACGCGCGACAAGGACGTTTACGGCTCCCGCAATGGCGGCTATGCGACGATCAGCGTGAACGTCAGCACGTACACCAACGCTTGGACCGTTGCGGGCGCCAGCCTGCCATTGACCGGCGATGTGCTGGGCAACTCCAAGACGGAACTGGTGGCCAATGTGCCAGGCGGCATTGGCATTTTTGACGGCAGTGGAGCGTCGTTGAATTTTATTACCACCGGGGCCCAACTGGCCTGCCTGGCCGACGTAAACGGGGATGGCGCACTGGAGATTCTCGCTGTGCAAATGGACGCCAATTACAATTTCCAGATTCTAGTGTACCAGGCCAATGGCACTTTATTGAAAACGATTCAAGTGGCGGGCACCGGTCAAAGCGACCAAACGGTGACTCCCATTTTCGCAGCCGACTTGGAGGGAGACGGACAGGTGGAGATCGTCTCACAACTGACCAGCGGCTACGGAGTTGCCGATGGCGGCTTGCGGGGCTTGGAGGTGAGCAGCTACGCGACCGGGCAGCGGGTGTGGCGCAGCGTGATTGGGCCGGCTCCCAACGGCGTGCGCTGGGCTAACCCAGGGGACGGCAACCTGGTGGCCGCGGGCTGGGGCCCGGCTAACGACAACGCAGGGGCGGACGGCACGGTTGATTACGCCAATTACACCTGGAGCTATCTTCCCGCGACGGGGCAGACAAGCTGGATCCGAAACTATACCTCTGGCGGCTTTTTCGACTCGGGTATTTACCTGCCCGATCTGAACGGGGACGGCAACCGCGAGTTCGTTGCGACCCTGACTGAGCACAACTGGAGCCTGGGTGACTACGGCTACAGCGGCATCAACGTCCTCAACCCGGCTGACGGCACTGACCTGACGGCGCTCAACCTTGGGCACTACCTCGACGTGTGGAATGCCGCGTTTGGCGACCTGGACGGGGTGACGGGCGATGAACTCGTGGTGGCCACTTATGAAGGCACGACCCCCTTCCTGCGTGCCTATGGTTCCAATCTGGCGCCCAAGGGGAGCTACAGTCGCTACAGCGGGCAGTTCATCCCGCTGGCGGTAGCCGACCTGGCCGGCACCGGCGTGCAGCAGGTCGTGGCGGTGTACCGTCCGCCCAGTGGAGATGATCACCTCATTATCCTCGACGGAGGCTTGAGCCAAGTGCTGTGGGAGCAGGACCTCGGCGCCCAGACAATCCAAAGTGCGGTCGTGGACGACTTGAACCAAGACGGCACTCTCGAGCTCATCGTTGCCGTCGCTCCCGCCAGCGGTCCGGGCCAAGTAGTGGTGCTGAAGCCCTCGCCATCATCCTCCAGCAGGGCCATCCTGACAGTCCGGACCAATGGTGTGGGTTCCTTGAGCACGAACTACAATGGGGCATTGCTGCAAGTGGGCAAGAGCTATGTCATCACGGCGAGGGCGGGAACGGATTTTGTCTTCACCAACTGGACGGGGGGAACGAAGTTGCCCTTGAGCCTTCTTACCAATGGGCTGACGGTGCAATTTGTGATGGAACCGAATCTGGTGTTGCAGGCCAACTTTGTGGACGCGAAGCGTCCGGTAGTGGCGATCACCAATGTGCCGGCAGGGCTGAGCGTGAGCAACGCGGCCTTCACGGTGAAAGGCACGGCGAGCGACAATTGGCAGGTGACCAATGTATTTTACTCGGTGAATAACGGGGGGTGGCGTAACGCGGTGACCGTCAACAACTGGTCCAACTGGACAGCGGCGGTGATGCTGATTCCCGGCACCAACACGATTGCCGCCTATGCGGTGGACCCAGGCGGCAACCAGTCGCCAATCGCCACCAGCAGTGTCAAATACTTAGTAAGCAATCGGTTGACGCTGGTAATCAGTCCGCCGGGCGGTGGGACGGTCAGCGGGGTCACCAACGGCCAAGGGCTGGATATCAGCCTCGCCTACACCGCCACGGCTAAATCGAACGGGACGGCGGGCTTTGTGTTCAAGAATTGGACGCAAACCACCAACGGAACGGACTGGGTTACCTCGAGCGTGCCGCTGCTCTACTTCACGATGCAGACAAACCTGGCCCTGCAAGCGAACTTCGGGGATGTAAGGCCGCCTACCCTCACGATAACGGCACCCACCCCGAACCAGCGCTGGAGCAACCTGGTGTTCACAGTGAAAGGAACGGCCAAAGACAACGTGCAGGTCTCAAACGTTTGGTGCCTGACTAACGGCGCATGGGGGTTGGCCGCGACGACCACCGGTTGGAGCAACTGGACGGTGGAGCTTGCGCTGGTACCGGGCACGAACATTGTGGCAGCTTACGCGGAGGACGGCGCGGGGAATCGCTCGGTGACTAGCCGCGTCAGCTTCGTTTATGTTCCCTGTGACTGGTTGACAGTTCTGACTTCCGGCCGGGGCTCGGTTTCCCCGAACTACAGCAACGTCTGGCTCGCAATTGGCAGAAACCTCTCGATGACCGCCACGGCTGGCTCCGGTTACGTGTTCTCGAACTGGACGGGCGGAGTGTGGCCCAGCGTCGCCGTGCTAACCAACAACCGCACGTTGAACTTCATGATGCTATCAAACTTGGTATTGCAAGCACACTTTGTCCCCAATCCGTTCGTTCCTGTCGCCGGAACATATCAAGGTTTGTTCTACGACACCAATAATGGGGTGAAACAGCTCAGTTCAGGCCTTTTCAATGCAACCGTCAGCAGCAACGGGGTGTTCACCGCTAAATTGCAACAAGGATTAAACAGCTATCCGTTGTCGGGCCAGTTCTCGTTAACGGGCGCTTGGTTCACAAATTCGATCAAGGGCGTCAGCAACCTCAATGTCTGGCTGCAATTGGATTTGAGCGGTGAGGATGTGTTGACCGGGGTGCTCAGCAATGCCGTATGGACCGCGCAATTGACCGCTGAGCGTGCGGTATATTCCAAAGCCAATCCCGCGCCACAAATGGGCAATTACACGTTGGTGCTGCCGGGGAGCATCAACGCCGCGGAGGAACCGGGTGGCAACGGTTTCGGATCGGTGAACGTGGACGCGAATGGTAATGTGACATTCGGCGGGACACTAGGGGACGGCACAAAGGTCACCCAATCCTCCATCGTGTCCAAAGAGGGGCAATGGCCGCTTTACATCGCGTTGTATTCCGGGAAAGGCTCCCTTTTGGGCTGGCTGACGTTCACCAATGAAGTGGACCGGGATATCGAAGGTCTATTGAGTTGGATCAAGCCGGGGGGGACCACGTCGAGCCTTTATCCGGCGGGGTTTACTAATGACCTGGAGGCGGTGGGTTCAGTCTATGCGTCCACAAATGGCCTGCGAGTGCTTAACCTGACCAACGGAGTATTGATCCTCGACAACTGGAATTTGGCTCACTCGCTGACTAACAGTTTTGTGCTAGGGACAAATAATGCGCTCTCGGGAACAAATCTCTCGCGCCTGACCATCACCAACACAACTGGCTTGTTCAGCGGCAGTTTAACAAATCCAACGACGGGCAAAGCGATTTCGATCAGCGGCGCAGTATTGCAAAAGCTGAATGCCGGATACGGTTATTTCCTGGGCACCAACCAAAGCGGTTCGGTCAGCCTACAGAAGAACGAATAAGCCAGCGTTACAGACGGGGATCTTGACAGGTGATTCTGCAACGCCCCTGTTGGAAAAGACTTTGCTCGACGCTGAATGTTCTTTCTGGCTAAATGGCGTGACTACATAATTGAAACCAGCAGTGGATCGTATCAGGGTTTGCGGATTTTGTGGTGATCTTGTTGGTAGCCAGTTGTTTATGAAATTGGCAGTGGAAATTGCGCGATCGGTTTCGGGCGAGCATGAGTGGGGTGCTCACCACCCCACAGGCTACACCAACGAGTGGCGATTGACCCTGGCACCTTTCTTTACTCCAGAAACAACGGAAACCCCAGTCAAGGCCAAGCGATCAGAGCCAGTTGAATCCACTCATTGCCTAGTGCTGGGCGAATCAATTGACCCACGAGAACTTGGACAATTATGCAGTGAATGACCGACAGAACCATGAGTTAGGGATCACAAAGCATGAAAACCAACAACTCTTTTTCAAATCTTGCCCAGCGCTTTACAACTGCCTGGACCAAAAGACTGCTCCCGTTGCTTTTCCTGTTGGCGCTGCCTGTCGTGGTGCAGGCCCAATTCACTTACACGACCAACAATGGAGCAATTACCATCACGGGCTACACCGGGTCTGGCGGAGCGGTGGTTATCCCCAGCACGACCAATGGCTATCCCATCATCGGCATCGGAGAAAATGCGTTCGCTGACATCTCCGGCCCGACAAGCATCGCGATCCCCTACAGCATCACCAACATCGCGGATGGTGCGTTCGGAGGCTGCTACACCTTGACGTTAATCACGGTGGACGCATCCAATTCATTCTATAGCAGCCTGGCTGGGGTGTTGTTCGACAAGAATCAGGCCACGCTGATCGCATACCCGAGCCGCATAGCTGGAGCTTACAGCATTTCCGGTGGTGTGACCGGCATCGAATACGCTGCGTTCTTTGGCTCGGCCCTCACCAGCGTCACGATTCCCGGCAGCGTTGTCAGCATCGGAGACTATGCGTTCTCATATTGCTCAAGTCTGGCGGGAGTCTATTTTCAAGGCAACGCCCCCTCCGCTGACTCGACTGTATTTACGAATGACAACAATTTGACCATTGTTTATTATTACGCGGGGACCATAGGCTGGGGGGTTACGTTTGCCGGTATTCCGACCATGGAGATTGGCGCGCTAGTGGTAACGACAACTTCATTGCCCAACGGGGCAAATGGCGCAGCCTACAGCCAGACGCTGACGGCATCTGGCGGCCAGACGCCATATAGCTGGTCAATATTTTCCGGTTCTTTGCCCTCTGGTCTGACTCTGGCGACCAACGGTTTGATTTCCGGGACGCTGACGACCAAAGGAATATTTAATTTCACCGTGAAGGTAACTGACGCCACCAACAGCACGGCAATGCAGCCTTTGACACTGACGGTGTTAGCCCCAAATCTGGTGCTGAACGGCGGCTTTGAAACGGGAGATTTCACGGGATGGACTGTTTCTGGGTCAAATGGCATCGACATTTTTGTTGACGATGGTACTCAAACTGGAATTCAGCCACACTCTGGAGACCATTTCGCAGCACTCGGGGTGGTCGGTTCGCTCGGTTATGTTTCTCAAACTCTGTCCACGACCTCTGGAACGAGCTATTTACTGTCGTTTTGGCTGGACAGCCCTGGTGGGTTGGCTGACAACGAGTTTCTGGTGTCATGGGGTGGCACCACGCCTTTTGATGGAACAAACATCCCTGCCACAGGATGGACCAACCTGCAGTTCGCAGTCACGGCCACGGGCACCAGCACGGTTCTTCAATTCGGATTCCGGGATAACCCCGGCTATCTCGGTTTGGATGATATCAGCGTAGTAGCAAGCCTGGCCTCGCCAATAATCACTTGGTCGAACCCCGCGCCGATCACCTACGGCACAGCCCTGAGTTCCAACCAGTTAAACGCCACCGCGAACGTGCCCGGCAGCTTCGGTTACAATCCAACCAACGGCGCGGTGTTGAATGCAGGCACAAATATGCTGTCGGTCGTGTTCATGCCGACGGACACCAACGACTATCACAGCGTCAGCGACACCGTAAGTCTGGTTGTGCTCAAGGCGACGCCGCTGGTGACGTGGCCGGCGCCGTCCTCCATAACCTACGGCACAGCACTGAGTTCCAACCAGTTAAACGCCACCGCGAACGTGCCCGGCGGCTTCGGCTACAATCCAACCAACGGCGCGGTGTTGAATGCAGGCACAAATATGCTGTCGGTCGTGTTCATGCCGACGGACACCAACGACTATCACAGCGTCACCGATACCGTCAGTCTGGTTGTGCTCAAGGCGATGCCGTTGGTGACTTGGCCGCCGCCGTCCTCCATAACCTATGGCACAGCACTGAGTTCCAACCAGTTAAACGCCACCGCGAACGTGCCCGGCGGCTTCAGTTACAATCCAACCAACGGCGCGGTGTTGAATGCGGGCACCAATATACTGTCGGTCGTGTTCATGCCGACGGACACCAACGACTATCGCAGCGTCACCGATACCGTCAGCCTGATTGTGCTCAAGGCGACGCCGCTGGTGACGTGGCCGGCGCCGTCCTCCATAACCTACGGCACAGCACTGAGTTCCAACCAGTTAAACGCCACCGCGAACGTGCCCGGCGGCTTCGGTTACAATCCAACCAACGGCGCGGTGTTGAATGCGGGCACCAATATGCTGTTGGCCATCTTCACCCCGTCCAACCAGGTTGATTATGCCGGCGTGACCAAGACGGTCACTCTGGTCGTATCACGAGAGCCATTGACGGTTACGGCGTCGAATGCGAGCCGGGCCTATGGTCAACCTAACCCTCCCTTTACAGGAAGAATCACTGGCGTTACCAGCGGTGACAACATCACGGCGACTTACACTTGCAGCGCTACGCCTGAAAGTCCTCCTGGAACGTACCCGATTGTCCCCAGATTGCAGGACCCGAATGCCCGACTGAGCAACTATCAGACAAACCTGATAAGCGGGATACTCACGGTCACCAATGCAGCACTACCCAACCTGCAAGTAGTCTCCGTGTCCATGCCCCCGGAAGCCTGGACTGGCCGCGCGTTCGACGTGAGTTGGGTACTCACCAACGCGGGATTAAAAGTTGCCACCGGCCCCTGGGTGGACAACGTTTATCTGTCCGCCACGAACCAACTTAATACCAACCAGGATCAATTACTCGGCGAGTTTGCCTTTTTAGGAACTTTGAACCCGGGCCAAAGCGTGCAACTTATTCAAAGTGTGACCATTGCCCAAGGAGTTGCCAATGGCCTTTATTATATCTGTGTGTTGGCGGATGCTACTAATAGCGTGAACGTGGGCTTGTTCGAAACAAACAACGTCGGCGTCAGCGTGTCAAATATCAACGTGCATGTGACACCTCTGCCGGATTTGGTTGTTAGTTCGGTGAGTGCACCGACGAATGGCCTGGGTGGCCAACCGGTGGGGGTGAGTTGGATTGTCTGTAATCAAGGGGCCGCGGACACCGATATCCCGATATGGTTTGACCACCTCTATCTGTCGAAGGCCGCGAATATCACCAACGCCATTGACTATGGCCAGTTTGACAATCCAAGCTACCTGGCGCCGGGTGATTGTTACGAGCAGTCTGCCACCGTGACCTTACCGATTGACGTCGGCGGGCCTTACTATTTCATCGTGCAGGCCGACTCCACGGGCCTGCTGACCGAGGTAAGCAACTCCAACAATATTGGAAGCACGGTCTCGCCGATAAACATACAGCTCGTCAAGCCTGGCTTCTTCCATGTCGCTTCAGTGCAAGTCGCACCTGCGCCGCCGACCGCCGCGTGGGCGGGCCAACAAGTCACCTGCACCTACATCGTGCAAAACATCGGCCAAACTGCGATCACCGGGGCGTGGGACGATCGGATCGTCCTGTCCTCCGTCTCCAATTACGTCAATGGCACGACGACTGTATTCGCCTACGAAAACGACATCGGCGTTTCCGGGCCGTTGGCTCCCGGCGCCTCTTACACCAATTCAGCGCAATTCACCTTACCGCCGACCGTTGCAGGCATAACCGTCACGGGCACTTGGTACGTCGTGCCGGTAGTGGATATCCACTTTGCGGCGGCCGGGAATGGCTTTGGCACGGGCACGATCAACCATGACGAATTGGCTGCGCCGCTCGACGTTTCCACTCCGCCGCCGTCGGATTTGCAGGTCACCAGCGTCACCGCACCGACGAATGCAGTCGCGGGCCAGCCGATAAATGTCGGTTGGACGGTGGCCAACAACGGCAACAACCAGACCTCCAGCGGTTATTGGTATGACGACATCTATCTTTCCACGAACAAGACTTTTAATGCCAGCCGGAGCACTCTCATCGGCACCTTTGGACATTTTGGAGTGCTGGACCTGACCTCGAATTATACTCAGAGCGTCAGCGTGACCGTGCCGCCAAACTTATTCCCAACCAATATTTTGGTGGGAACCTATTACCTTTTCGTTGTCGCCGATGCTGGGAATGCCGTCTTCGAGCTGGACAAAACGAACAATATGCTTGGTGCTCCGAATCCGCTGGTCATCCAGCAGGCTCCCGCAACCCTGCTGGCTGATCTGGCAGTGACTGGCGTTCAGGCGCCTTGGACCACGGTGGCAGGCAGAAAAGTGTACATGTCCTGGGCAGTTACAAATCAGGGTCCCGGCTCCACCAGCGTTGGCTCCTGGGCGGACAGCGTTTATTTGGCGCCCGGCCCAACCCTGAATCTGGCCTCGGCCCAGTTGCTTGGTAGTGTGCCGCACAACGGTGTGCTCGCCCCGGGCGATTCTTACAATCAGAGTCAGATCTTCGATCTCCCCTACTGTGCCAGCGGCCTGTATTATGTGCTGGTTGACACGGACAGCGGTGGCCAGGTGAACGAGGGTGGGATGCTCAAGAACAACGTCGGCGCCTCCGGCCAGGCCATGCACATCTGGCCGAACAATGCCGCCCGGCTGGCCGTTTCTGCGGTGAACACATCCGCAAACGTCCCGGCCGGTTCGCCCTTAACGGTTTCATGGACAGTTGGCAATTCCGGCGATGCTACGACGACCGCTCCCTGGGTTGACGCCTTGTATTTGTCCCCGACGCCGCAATTCGTTTCGACGAATGCATATTTACTCGGCCTGTACACAAATGTCGCGAATCTCGCTTCTGGGGGAAACTATACCCAAACGTTGTCGCCGACTGTGCCGCGTTGTTTCGCCGGAGAATACTACGTGGCTGTCGTCACCGACCTCAGCAATGTTGTCAATAGCATCTCCTGCAACACGAATGACTTCGGCGTTTCCATCACACCGGTGCAAGTCATTCCCAGTGGCTACGCCAGTCTGCAAGTCGCCGGCATCGTCCTGCCTGCCGCCGTGAACTCCGGCTATCCTTGGAGCGTGCAATGGACCGTCACCAACGCCGGCCCGAGCGCGGCCACAGGTACCTGGTCGGACGTGATCTACGCCTCCTTGTCTCCGACCCTGGACGGCAGCGCCGTCCTCCTGGGCCAATTTAGCTACACAAGCACCCTCGCCTCCGGCGCCACTTATACGCAAACCGAGCCGGTCGCTTTGCCCCTTTGTTTGTCCGGGAATTATTACATTTGGGTGGTCGCCGACATCAGCAATCGCGTGAACAGCACGGCTTGTGTGGTAAACAATCAGGCCCGTTCAGCCAATCCCGTCACGGTCAACGAGGGCGCTTATCCCGATCTGGTTGTCAACTCGGTAGGCATTCCGAACACCGCATACGCGGAGCAAACCATGCAGGTGTCCTGGACCGTCGCCAATGCGGGCGCGGCAACGGCGAACGGACCCTGGCTCGACTCGGTTTATCTCTCGACCAGCGGCACGTTTAGCTTGAATAACAGCGTCCTCCTCGGCAGTTATCCTTACGTTGGGTCGCTGGCGCCGGGAGCGGCCTATAATCAAACCGCCTCCTTCACGCTGCCGGACACGCACGGGAACTTTTATGTGTATGTCATGACCGACAGCACCAACGCCGTGAACGAATGCCAGGGCGAGAACAACAATGTGACTGCCAGCGCTTCGGTCCTCAGTGTTCCCGTCACGCTCTACCCGGACCTGCACGTCACGTCTGTGCAGGTGCCGGCTACTGCCTACGCTGGGGAGACCATCAACGTCTCCTGGGTGGTGACCAACGAGGGGACCGATTCGACCCCAGGTTCCACCGTCTGGAATGACGCCGTGTTCCTCTCCGACGACGAAGTGCTGGACCCCAGCGACACGCGGCTGGGAAACTTCGCGAGCCCCAGCAGCCTGGCGGTTGGCCAGAGCTACACGAACTCAGCGGCCGTGCAGATTCCGCCGAGTGCCGCCGGACCTTATTACATTCTCGTCCTGACCGACAGTGGCGGGAACCTATTCGAACATCTTGGCTACAATGACAGCCTCGGCTGGAACCCCAATGCCATGATCGTCAGCCTGCCGCCCATTGCTGATCTGGCGGCCACGAACGTGACCCTCTCGCCGGCGGTCGGTGTTCCAGGCACTGCGGTGACTATCGGCTGGACCGTTCTCAACGTCAGCGGCAACAGCATCCCCAGCACTTGGACCGATGCCCTGTATCTTTCCACCAATAACGTCTGGGACATCAATGCGGTGGAGGTGACGAGCCAGAACCACAGCTTGCTGGCGGGCAATTCCGGTTACTCGGCTTCCTGGACTGGCCCGCTCCCGGCGCTTACGCCTGGATCATATTATGCCATCGTGCGCACGGACGTGCGTAACACGGTGCAGGAAACCAACCTCGCGAACAACACTGCCGTTTCTGCCAACACCATTGCAGTGGACGTTCCGGAGCTGGTGCTCGGCAAGCCTCTGACCAACCAGTTGACCACCGGCTCGGCGCAATACTACAAGGTCAATGTGCTGGCGGGCCAGACGGTCAGCGTGACGCTAACCGGCGGTTCGACGAGCAGCTTCAACGAACTCTTCGTCCGTTACGCCGCGGTTCCCCATCTGGGGGACTACGATTTTCTGTACACCACCCCATTCTCGCCAAACCAGCAAATTACCATCCCCACCACGCAGGCCGGCTACTATTACATCATGGTGCGGGGCGGAAATGAGCCTGACGGCCCGCTCGGCTATACGCTGGAAGCGAACATCGTTCCGTTCGCCATCAGCAGTGTGAGCCAGAACCATATTGGCGACAACGGCCAGGTGACGATCACCTTGACCGGCGCACAATTCCAGCCCGGGGCAACGGTGGAACTGGTTTCCGGTACCAACACCTACTTCTCTCAAACGAACCTTTTCGTTGATGCAACGTCGGTTCGGGCGAGATTTGTGTTCACCAATGCAGTTCATGGAGTTTACAACGTGGTTCTGACGAATCCAAACAACCAATCCGCGGCAGCCAATCAGGCACTCACTATCGAGACGGCCATGCCTCTGACGGACACTGTGGTTTCCGACTCCGTCAATAATTATCCGCGTGTCGGACTACCATTCAATTGGAACGGCGCGGTGGTTAATGTCGGAAATGTGGATATTCAATACGTGACCGTCGCAGTCTTTCTCGCCCAGCCGTTTACGATTGCATTGAATCCGCCTTCGGCTGCGGTTTTTTCCGAAACAAATTCAACCGGCAACGCGGCAGGCGGCTGTTACTTCATTGCCCGGGACCTACCTCCTGGTGAGTCACTTGATTTTTCGTTCGTCGTGCAGACTCTCAGTTCGCAGGGTTTGAGTTACTTTATTGTGCCCAAAGTTCAGTCTAAACAGGACTTTATGGCACAGGTCGCCGTAGAGGCGGACGCTTTCCGTGATTTTTTGTTAGCATCTACAAACGGCCTAACTATGACAACGACCAATGCCGGGGGAATCGTCACGACGAACGCGGTCGGTTTTCCTTCGGCGGTAGTCGCCGCGTTAAGCACCAGCAATTCATGGGAAAGCTTTGTAGCTTTGAGCCTCGCGTCTGGGAATTTGCTTAGTTCCAACGATCTAGTATTACTATGTTAAGTGTATATTGACATTTTTATGCCCCGGCGGTAGTTTCCTCGGTCATGAAATGGACCGAGGCAAACTGGCGTGACCATGCCAAAGGATTTCCTGGTTTTCTGGCCCCC
>Ga0224558_1002223_pt1 | contig 18332 bp, 16 predicted proteins | sample 714S32024metaG_FD_180682 | JGI IMG/M metagenome (GOLD analysis project Ga0224558, IMG submission 180682) | Peat soil microbial communities from Stordalen Mire, Sweden - 717 S3 20-24 | ecosystem: Environmental > Terrestrial > Soil > Wetlands > Peat | place: Sweden: Norrbotten County, Stordalen...
GACCGATGGTGGCAGCCTGGGAGACTCACGGGAGTCTCGCCGGAGCCTCGCCGGAGCCTCGCCGGAGCCTCGCCGTAGTACCTCTGATAGCCGATCAGAGGTACTACGGCGAGGCTCCGGCGAGGCTCCGGCGAGGCTCCGGCGAGGTTACGGCGAGGTTACGGCGAGGCTAGGGTGGGGTCGGGGTGAGGGGGAGAATTGATGGTGGTGTCGAGACACACCCGGTGCCGTAACGTGGCTCAAACACGTCGTGCTTTCTGAGTGAGCATCTGTTAGAAACGCCGCCATGAAAGCAAACGGCCGCTGTCAACATTTCTCAATCGGGTTGAGCACGAACGGAATCATAGCTGTCGTCGCCTGGCTCGCGGTGCTGCTCGTGCCCAGCATCTGGCTGCGCGCGGCAACTCCGGAGCCTGTCACCTTCGCTCAATCGGCGCCCGCCACCGGAGTCTTTGACTTCATCGAGGTGACCGCCGCGGTGCGCGCTCCCTCGGCACACAACCCGTTCACAGACGCAGCGCTGACGGGGGATTTTGAGCCAGCCGGGTCCGCCCCGGGAGCGGCCATCGAGGGGTTTTGCGATTCCACCAATGGCAGCCTGTACCGCATTCGGTTCATGCCCTCGAAGTCAGGCGTCTACAGCTTCCACGTAACTCTCAAGGACGGCCAGGATCGCCACACTTACTCCGTCATGTGAAGATCATTACCCCGAGTGGGCTGCCCCCGGCTCCGACTCTGCCGAGGTTCTCCGCCGAACGGCGTGGGACATCTACATGGCCGGGGCCTATCAGACGGCGGGCGAGAGCGCACGACGCGGGACAAACATCCGGCCCGATACCGGTGGCGGCTGGTTGAACGGCCGCGGCGATGATACCCAGACCCTGTTCCTTGGCTACGGCCACATCGTGGACTTCTTCGCCAGCTTCGAGTGGTGGAAAACCAATCCCCGGGACGACCTGGTGGACAACGGGAACTATTGTCTGGCCCAACCTGGCAACGTGTATGCCATTTACCTGCCTCACGGAGGAAGGGTCAGCATCCGGTTGGAACCCGGCGCCTACCAGGCGCAATGGTTTAACGCGACGAGCGGACAACGCGTCCCGATCATCCCAGACGCCACCGGACTGGCCTGGACCTCTCCCGATCCGCCCGATTACTCCGGTTGGGGTGACGGTCAGGACTTGGCGATCCTGTTGTGCAAACGATGATGCAGCCCAGACATCTCGGGGTCGATATCGCCGGGAAGCGGTAATGGGAAACTGGACATTGATACGAGCGAGGTGGCCGCATGAGCGACAAACGCAAAATCCTTGGGCAGTGGTGGTCGTCCAGAAGCCGGAGGATAAATGGATCGGCACCCTCGCACTGGAGCCGGCCAAAGCCCCACGCCTCAAAGTCTCCGTCGCCAAGAGTTGCTTTGGCCTGCTGGAAATGAAGACGCCGCCAGTCATCCACGGTCACGACGACCAGGGCAAACCCGTCACGCTCCTCTTCCCCAGTTGGCCTCGCTCCCACGGCGTCTTGGCCATGTCCCAGATCGACTTCGGCGCTGGGTACGCTGTTTTGGGCATGGAACTGGCCGGGCCTGCAGATTTCTTGGTCAACACCCGAACCTTGGAAAGAATTAGAAAATCGCCCAAATGGAAACCCCTCTGAGAAAAGAAAAACCGCGGATTCGCCAGGCTGGCTCCGCGGAAGCCTTTGTAGATTCTACTGCCACTGGCAGAGAACATTCTCACTATCGTCATTCTTTGAAACAAATGCAACAAATTTATTGCATTTCTTTCTTCCTGTGCTCCTCAGCCCCGCTCAACTCCAAGCCTTTCTGACCTATGCCTGCAAACCTCGGAACCGAATCCGTTACCGTCCAGCACCCGCTCACCCGCTACGCCGGCCAGGCCGGCTGGACCATCGTGCCCAAAGAAGAAGCCACCACCCTCCGGCGCGGCGAGTCCGGCTTGTTCTTCTACGACCTGCTGAAACAGAAGTTGCAGGACCTCAACCCCGGCGTGGTCACCCCGGAACGGGCGGACGAAGTCATCCACCGGCTCGAATCCGTCCGCAATAACATCGAGGGCAACTCCGAAATTCTTGCCTGGCTGCGCGGCGAACGCTCCCTCTACATCGAGTCCGAAAAGCGGACCCGCAACATCACCCTCATCAATTACGCGGACGCGACCAAGAACGCCTTCCACGTCACCGAGGAATGGCAATACACCAACGGCAGCCACACCAACCGGGCGGACGACGTGTTTCTCATCAACGGCATTCCCGTCGCCGTGGTGGAGGCCAAAAGTGCCAAGAAGCACAACGCAATGGAGGAGGCCCTGATCCAAATCCGGCGCTACCACAAAGAGACGCCAGAAATGGTCACCATGCCCCAGGTGTTCGACTTCACCCAGATTCTCGAATTCTTCTACGGCGTCACGTGGAACCTCGACCGCAAGAACATCTTCCCGTGGAAGCACCTGGACAAGGCCAACTACGAAGCCAAGGTCAAATCGTTCTTCGCCCCCCTCCGCGTGCTGGAAATGATCAAGGAATGGATCCTGTTCTTCGTGAAGGATGACGAGTTGCAGAAAACCGTCTTGCGCCAGCACCAGACCCGCGCCGCCATCAAAGTCATGGGCCGCTGTGCCGACCAGACCAAGAACACCGGCCTGGTCTGGCACACCCAGGGCTCGGGCAAGACCTTCACCATGATTACCGCCGCGCGCCTGATCCTTGAGCGGCAGGACATCTTCGGCAAGGCCACCGTCATGCTGGTCATTGACCGCAACGACCTGGAGGGCCAGCTCATGGGCTGGGTCGAGCGGTTGCTGGGCGAACTGGAGAGCAACGACATCAAAATTGAGCACGCCAACACCAAGGCCCGGTTGGTGGAGCTGCTCAAGGCCGACTTCCGCGGCCTGATCGTCACGATGATTCACAAATTCGACAAGGCCGACGCCAACCTCTCCACCCGCCCCAACGTCTATGTACTAATAGACGAGGCGCACCGTTCCACCGGCGGCGACCTCGGAAACTTCCTGCTGGCCGCCCTGCCCAAAGCCACGTTCATCGGCTTCACCGGCACCCCCATTGACCTCATCGCCTACGGCAAAGGCACGTTCAAGGTCTTCGGCAAAGAGGACGAGCAAGGTTATCTCGACAAGTATTCCATCGCCGAGTCCATTGAGGACAAGACGACCTTAAAGCTCCGTTACACCCACGCGCCGAACGAGATTGCCCTGCCCAAAGAAATTCTGGAGGAAGAGTTTCTTTCCCTGACCGAGGACGAGGGCGTCACGAACGTGGAAGACCTGAACCGCGTTTTGGACCGCGCCGTCAAGCTCCGCACCTTTCTCAAATCCGACATGCGCATCCCCGCCGTCGCCAAATTCGTCGCCGAACACTTCAAGCAGAACGTCCAGCCGCTGGGCTACAAAGCCTTTCTGGTCGCCGTGGACCGCGAGGCGTGCGCCCTCTACAAACAGGAGCTCGATAAGCTGCTGCCGCCGGAATGGTCCACGCCGGTCTATATCCACACCCACAACGACGAAGAGAAATGGCCCCTGGTCGCCAAGTACCAGTTGAGCGAGGCGGCTGAGAAAACCGCCCGCAAGGAGTTTCCCAAGCCCGGGAAGCAGCCGCAGATTCTTATCGTCACCGATAAGCTCCTCACCGGCTACGACGCGCCGATTCTCTACTGCATGTATCTGGACAAACCCATGCGCGACCACGTCCTCCTGCAGGCCATCGCCCGTGTCAATCGCCCCTACGAAGAACAGAATGCCGACGGCGGCGTTCGCGAGAAACCGTGCGGCCTCGTCGTGGACTTTGTCGGCATCCTGGCCAAGCTCAAAAAGGCGCTGCGGTTCGACTCCAAAGAAGTATCGGGCGTGGTCGAGAACCTCGACGTGCTCTTTGCGGATTTCATCCGCCGCATCACCGGCCCCGCCAAGGATTACCTCGCCCTCGCCGCCGGCAAGATGGATGACAAAGCCGTCGAGCGCGCCATTGACGCGTTCGCGGACAAAAAGACCCGCGATGCGTTCTACAAGTTCTTCAAGGAGCTTGAAAACCTTTACGAAATCCTCTCCCCGGACCCCGGCCTGCGCGACCATGTCGAGAACTACGGCAAGCTCGCTGCCCTCTATGAAGTCGTCCGCAACGCCTACGGGGTGAAGACCTCGTTTCTGGGCGACGTTGCCAAAAAGACCGAGCTGCTCATCCGCCAGACCGCCGGCTACACCGGCCTGACCAAGACCACCAAGCCCGTCATCATTGACGAAAAGATGCTCGCCAAGCTCCAGGAGAGCCAGTCATCCGACACCAACAAGGTCATCAACCTGGTCAAAGGCATCCAGGCCACCGTCAACGAAAAGGGCACTGTCGCCCCGTACCTAATTACTATAGGCGAGCGCGCCGAAACCATCCGCGAGCAGTTCGACGAGCGCCACATCACCACCGAAGAAGCCCGCCAACAGTTGGAGCTGCTGGCCGAGGAGACCATCACTGCCCAGCAGGCGCAAAAAGATAGCGGGCTCGACGACCTGACCTTCAGCCTGTTTTGGGAGCTGAAGCGCCATATCTACAAAGAACCCAAGGCGCTCGCCGTGTCCCTGGCCGAGCCGTTCAAGCGGTTTCCGAACTTCCACGCCAACCCGGATGAAATGCGCGAGCTCAAAGCCCAGCTTTACAAGCTGCTGCTGCCGTCGGTCCAGGGCAAGAAGATGGTCGAGGTGGCCGAGCGCCTCATCAAAGTCCGCACGCCATGAAGTCACAGCCCCCAGCCCCGGCGGCAGCCGACGCGTTCAGGTCCCAAGTCAGGCACTGGGCCGGGCGCATCCGCGTAAAGCCCCGCCAGGTCCGGCTCCAGAAGATGCGCCGCAAATGGGCGTCCTCTTCCACCGCCGGCACGGTGTCATTCAGTCTCGACCTTCTGACCCAGCCCGCTCCGTTCCGCGAGTACGTCATCGTCCATGAACTCCTTCACCTGAAAGTCCCCAACCACGGCAAGCTGTTTAAAACCCTCCTCCGCGCGTACTTGCCGGATTACGAATCCATTCGCCCTGAGCCGCCCCTGGACTCCCCCGTCGCAGGACGAACACTCTAACCCGCTATGCCTAAGACTAAGTGGCCACCAAACGTCGGAAAGTGGACCCCGACCGCTAATCTTGGCATAGGCGGTAATGGCGAAGTTTGGCGTGCGCGCAGCGAAGGTGGGCCGGACATCGCCATTAAGTACCTCCGGCGCATATCCGATGAGGGCTACAGAAGATTCCGATCTGAAGTTGCTATTATGGGGAATCCGGCTGTTCTCAGCGCGCTGGCCCGGCGTTCCACCCGGGAAAAGTTAATACTGCTGGCGTCGCTGGTCGGGGTCTTGCTATGGTTCGAACACCCGCACAATTAGGGGCGGGTGAACCAGCGCCTCAGAAGGCAGGTGCCTGAAACAACATGAAGCTCAGTTCCATTCCAAAGTCGGGCCGGAAGGGCTCCGTCGTCTATCTCAACACCCGTTACGGCAAGGTCGCGCGCGAGTACGTGCGCCCGAGCAATCCCTGCACCCCCGAGCAACAGGACCACCGCAACAACGTTCGCGCTGTCTCCGGCCGCTGGCGCACTCTGACCCCGGAACAGCACGCCGCCTGGCGCATGGCTGCAGCCAATAATGACTTCGTAACTGAAACGGGCCGCCGGGTGCGCCCCACCGGCTACAACTTCTTTGTGAGCTTGAACACCCGGCGCGCCGATCTCGACCTGCCCCAATTCGACCTCCCGCCCGCCGAGCCGGTCTTCCGTCGCAACCCCGTGGCCGACCTTGACATTACTAACACCGGTGGCAGAATCGCGCTCAAGCTCCGCGTCGCAACCCCGCCGGCCCAGTACACGCTACTGCAAGGCCCCGCCCCGGTCCGGACTGGCGTCCGCTGCGTGCAGCATTTCCCATTCCTGGGGCTGTTGCCGCCCCCAACCGACGGCTGGAGCGACATCACCGAGCTTTACGTTGCCCGGTATGGCGCGCCGAAGGCCGGCACGGCCATCTGGATTCGCACCTGCCAGCACATTGACGGCTGGACGGATGTCCCAAAAGTGGCCCGCGCCCGCGTCCCCGCCCCAGTTCCATAGTCTCCACCTCCCGGCCTGGCTCCCCGAAAAGCCGAGCCACTCGTCCCGCAGCCATCGCCATTCTGGCGGCCCATTCGCGCTTACAGCCCCGTATGCTCCCCGGACCCTCGCCGTAGTACCTCTGATCCGGGATCAGAGGTACTACGGCGAGGATCCGGCGAGGATCCGGCGAGGCTACGGGGGAGTGCCTGACACTGATGGTGGGGTGATAACGCCAATGTGCGCCGGCTAAAGAAGACCGATAGTGCCCGCCAGAGGTGGGACACTGATCATCAACCGCACCCGGAGACTTGGGGCAATAATCCCTGACCGCAAATCGAGGCGGCTGAGCGTTCGTTTCCCTGGCCGTCTTCTCACCTCGCTCACTGCCTGATTCGGCTTGTCTATGGCAGTTTCTTGGTGGCTGACAAAAGCCACGCAGACCTATGCGCGTCAAATCCGATTCTTGGGTAGTAGGCTTCGGCTTTTGGTGCGGCTAACAGGATGATCTTCGCTTTGCGGCCGAGCCTTGACTGGGTCAGACGAATCAGCTCGCGTCCGATTCCCTGCTTCTGGTAGGCCTCGTCAACGGCCAAATCTGAGAGGTAGCAACAATACTCGAAATCAGTAACCGAACGCGCAACTCCAACCAACTTCCCGCCGTCCCACGCGGTGCAAAGCAGGTTAGCGTGCTCAAGCATCGCTTTGACGCACTTCGGATCATCTACCGGCCGTCGTTCCGCCAGCGTCGAACGCTTCAGCAGATCCACGAATTCGGCTTGGTCGATGTTACGGCTGTGCTCGTATCGAATGCTCAACGCTTCGCTGATCGATAAGACCGCAGATTAGAACTTCACCTGCTCCAGAAACCGCAGGCTCTGCGGGATCTGTTGCTCTGACCACGGTGATTCGTCCTCGATGAAATACCACTTCACGCCGGCCTTCTTCGCGGCGCGGAGGATGGCGGGCAGGTCCATCTGGCCGGCCCCCAGGGCAGCATCGTTCTTCACGTCAGTGCCGCCTGTGAGCGCGCCCGTCGGCGTCCCTTTCTTCATGTCTTTCAAGTGAACCAATTCCCAACGTTTGCCATATTTCTCAAACAGCTTCACGGGGTCCTGGTTGGGGAACACCACCCAGAAGATGTCCATCTCGTAAAAGACGGATTTCGGGTTCGTCTCGCTCATGAGCAGGTCGAACAGGGTGCCCTGGCCGAACGGCTGAAACTCGTAGCCGTGGCAGTGATAGAAGAACTTGAGGCCGTGTTTGGCGAGCGCTTCGCCCGCCCGGTTGAAGACCGCCGCCGCCTCACGGCAGGTCTTTTCGTCAAAGTCCCCCTGATGCGGAATCCAGGCGCAGCCGGAGTACTTGAGGCCCAGTTCCTTGGCCTTGAGCGCGACCGCTTCGGGATTATCGCGGTACTCCTCGTAAGGGAAATGGGCGGCGATGGGTTCGATGCCGCGCGCGGCCAACTGGGCCTTGAACTGATCCGGCGTCAGGCCATAAGTGCCGGCCAGTTCGGCGTAGCGGAAGCCCATCTTTTTGACCTCATCGAGCGTGCCGGGCACGTCCTTGGGGAATTGATCACGCAGACTATAGAGCTGCAGCCCGATGGGGCCTTTGAAGCTCGCACCAGTGCCAGTTGTGGCGGCCGACGCCAATGAGCCGGTGGTGCAGGCCAGGGCGAAACAGCCGATCGTCAGAAGTAGAAGCTGTGTATTTGTTTGCATGGCGGATTGGTAACATGGAGGCCCCGCCGAGGGAAAGCAAAAGTTGCATGCCTCAGGGAGACGGCAGGGCTGCATCAAGCTCCATCTCGAAGTCTTTGCTGATAGGGGCGGGGACAGCCTGTCCCTGCAAACTCAAACCTACACAGCCGGGGACAGGCTGTCCCCGCCCCCGAAAATGGAGCTTGATGCAGCCCTGGGGAAACGGGATGGGAGACGGGATGGGTTTGACAATAGCAGACGCCACCCCCCATGTTGAGCGCAGCACACCGACGGTGATGGCAACGTCCCAACGAGTCCGGGTTTTGCCCATGCCCGCGGAGCCAATTCAAGTCGAAGCATCATGCACAAGACAATTTTACTGACGGCTGGCCTGGCCACCGCATCACTTGCTACTGCGCTATTCGCGGCGGAGGTCCACTCCAACGCGCTACCCGAATCCGCAACGGCCGCAGGGAAGGAACCCGCTAAGGAAGCCGCGAAGGACAAAGCCAAGGAACCCGAGGAGAAACTGGTCCAGTCGGAGCACTCCGCGACCATCGGCGGCCAGGAGATCAAGTACAAGGCCAGCGCTGGCACGATCCTGTTGCGTGACGAAGACGACAAGGCCACCGCATCCATCTTTTATATCGCCTACACGCGCGAGGACGTGGCGCTTTCCAACCGGCCAGTGACGTTTTCGTTCAACGGCGGTCCCGGGTCGTCGTCGGTCTGGATGCACCTGGGCATGCTGGGGCCGCGGCGAGTGCGGCTTGCGGAAGACGGCTCGGCTTTGCCGCCGCCGTATCGGCTGGTGGACAATGAGTTCTCGCTGCTCGATGAGACGGATCTGGTGTTCATTGATCCGGTCAGTACGGGCTACAGCCGGGCCATCCCGCCCAAGGACGCCAACAAATTCCACGGCTTGCAGGAAGACACCGCGTCGGTCGCCGAGTTCATCCGCTTGTACGTGACGCGCAACAAGCGCTGGGACTCGCCCAAGTTTATCATTGGGGAAAGCTATGGCACAACCCGCGCCGCCGCGCTTTCCGGCGAGCTAAGCCAGCACCTCAAGATGAACGTCAACGGCATCATGCTGGTCTCCACCGTGCTGAATTTCGAAACCCTGTCCTTCAGCGGGGGCAACGACTTGCCCTACATCCTCTATTTGCCCACCTACACCACGAGCGCCTGGTTTCACAAGAAGCTTCCCGCGGACCTGCAACAGCAATCGCTGCCCGAGGTGTATGCCCTGGCCGAGGCTTTCGCTGCGGGAGAGTACAGCACCGCTTTGTTTAGCGGCAGTTCGCTGACCCCGGCCCAGCGGCGCAAAGTGGTCGAGCAATATGCCCGCCTCACTGGGCTAACGACCAATTATGTGGAGCGGGCCAACCTGCGCGTGCCGCTCAGCCGCTTTGCTTCCGAGCTGCTGGCGGACGAGGACCGCGTCATCGGCCGGTATGACAGCCGCTACGTTGGCTATGTCCGCGACCGGCTCGCCAATCGCATGGAACAGGACCCCAGCTACGAGGCGGTCGCCGGCGCCTTTGCCTCGACATTCAACACCTACGTGCGCACCGAGCTGAAGTATGAGACGGACCTGAGCTACGAGGTGCTGGCCTCGGTCGGGCGATGGAATTGGGACCAGAGCAACAGTTACGTTGATGTGGGCGACACGCTGGCCAACGCTCTCACGCGCAATCCGTTCCTGCGGATTCACGTGTCGAGCGGCTACTACGACCTGGCCACGCCGTTGTTCGCCACGCACTACACGTTTGATCACCTTGGTGTGGACCCTGCCTTGTTGAAGAACCTCACGCTGGACACCTACACCGCCGGGCACATGATGTATCTGAATCTCCCCGATTTGAGGAAATCGAAGGCCGACCTGGCCAAGTTCATTTCTTCGTCCGTCACCGGGAACTGAAATTCCGAGTGAGAATAAACTGGCCGGCTACCGCCGCACCTTGGCGGCTTCTTCGGCAATAATCTCCAGCCCTTCGCGCACCATTTCGGGTTGCTGGGAGAAGTTGAGGCGGAGGCACTCGTGGCGGTGGGGCCAGTCGTTGCCGAGGCCGTAAAAGAAATACTCGCCGGGAACGGTCAGGACTTTGCGCGCCTTCAGCCGCTCATAAAGCTCCCGTGTCGTGAAGCGCAGCCCTTGCAGCCAGAGCCACTGAAAGAAGCCGCCTTCGCTGGCGTGCAGGGCCCAGTCCACACCTGCGGCCGTGAAGGCTTCGCGCGTCCAGGCAGCGGCAGCCTCGCTTCTCTCGGCGTAAAAAGGACGCAGGATCTCGGGGCCGAGCTCGAGGATTCTACCGCTCTCGATCCAGGGCAACACCAACTGCTGGCCGATGGACCCATTGGCCAATCCGACCACGGCGGTCAGTGAACCGACTGCCGACGCGATTTGCTCCGGGGCAATAACAATCCCGGTCCGCGTGCCGGGCAGGCCGAGCTTGGAGAGGCTGAGGGTCAGGATGACATGTGGCGCCCAGTACGGCTGCGCGGGGACGAAGACGATCCCCGGGAACGGCGCGCCATAGGCATTGTCGAGTATGAGCGGAATGCCGCGGGCGGCAGCGAGCTCGGAGAGGCGCCGGACCTCGGCATCGGTCAGGACGTTGCCGCTTGGGTTTGTAGGGCGCGAGGCGGCGATGGCCCCGATGTCCTCGCGCTCTAGCGCCTCCTCCACCGCGGCGAAGTCAATCCGGTACTTGAATATCCGGTGCTCCCGGCCCTGGGGCCAGTCAATGCCGGGCCGGCAGGCAAGGAAGAGGTCCGGCTCGAGTCCCTGGTCGGCATAGCCGATGTACTCGGGGGCCAGCGGCAGGAGAATCTTGCGGCGTCGCCCGCCTTCGCAGCCCCCGGCCAGCAGGTTGGAAAGATAAAAATAAGCGCTCTGCGCGCCGCAGGTGACGGCGATGTTTTGCGGGCCGATGTCCCAGCCAAAGCTGCGTTGGAGCAGCTCTGCCAGCGCACTGCGGAAGCGCGGGTTGCCCTGCGGCGGCTCATAGTTGCAGAGCATACGGTCGAAGGTCTCGCCATTGTCCAGCAGTTCGCGCATCCGCTGGCGCAGCAGCGCCTGCATCTCGGGCACGACCGCCGGGTTACCCCCGCCCAGCATCCGCATTTGGGGCTCGGTGGTCATTGCCCGGCCCAGGTCGTCCATCAGCTCGAGGATGCCGGAGCGGGCGGTGAGCTTCCGACCGATGCGTGAGAACTCATACGGAGGCGCGGATTTGGGCGGCGGCTTCATTCTGATTTGCTGGCTTCCGGTCACAGGCCCAGTTCCTTTTTGACCGCTGCGAACTGTTCGATGGCAAATGCCAGGTCCTCCCGGCTGTGGGCGGCGGAAATCTGGGCGCGGATGCGGGCTTTGCCCTGCGGCACAACCGGGTAAGAGAACCCGATAACATAGACGCCCTTTCGCAGCATGGCATCGGCGAAGCGCGCCGCCAGGGCGGCCTCTCCGAGCATCACTGGCACAATCGGGTGGGTGCCGGGCAGGATGGTGAAGCCAAGCCTGGCCATGCCTTCACGGAAGAACTTCGTGTTCGCCTCCAGCTTATCCCGCAGTTCAGTCGAGGCGGAGAGCAGCTCAAGAACCTTGAGTGACGCGCCGGCGATGGCCGGGGCGAGCGTGTTCGAGAAGAGGTAGGGCCGCGAGCGCTGGCGCAGCAGCTCGATGATAGCTTTGCGCCCGCTCGTGTAGCCGCCGCTGGCCCCGCCCAGGGCCTTGCCCAGCGTGCCAGTCAGGACGTCCACCCGGCCAATCACCCGATGATGCTCGTGGGTGCCGCGGCCATGCTGGCCCATGAAGCCCACGGCATGCGAATCGTCCACCATCACCAGTGCGCCGTATTTGTCGGCTAGGTCGCAGATCGCGGGCAGGTTGGCAATATAACCGTCCATCGAGAACACGCCGTCGGTGGCAATCAGGCGGAACCGTGCCCCAGCGGCCTCCTGCAATCTGGCTTCCAGGTCGGGCATGTTACTGTTCAGGTAGCGGTAGCGCTGGGCCTTGCAGAGCCGCACGCCGTCGATGATGCTGGCGTGATTCAGCTCATCCGAAATGACGGCGTCTTCCGAGCCCAGCAGTGTCTCGAACAGGCCCCCGTTGGCATCGAAACACGATGAGTAAAGGATGGTGTCCTCGGTGGCGAGGAACTCCGTAATCCTGGCTTCAAGCTGTTTGTGCAGGCTCTGCGTGCCGCAGATGAACCGGACGCTGGCCAGGCCGTAACCCCACTCATCAATGGCCGCCTTGGCCGCGGCGGCTACCGCCGGGTGCTGCGCCAGCCCCAGGTAGTTGTTGGCGCACAGGTTGAGCACCGGTTTGCCATCCGCCACACCGATGGTCGTGCCCTGCGGCGTGACGATCACCCGCTCGTTCTTATACGTGCCGGCCGCGCGAATGCCGGCCAGTTGCGCTTCCACATGTTCTTTGAATTTCGGTGTCATACCGTTTGCCTCTCCAAATCTTCATTCTATTACCGTTGCTGCGATGCCTGCCGGACGTAGGGCAAGCCGGAAGACCGCCTACGCTCCAACGCTTCAACGCTCCCACGCCCTACCGCCAACTCAGGATCACCTTGCCCGAGTTGCCACTCTTCATCGCTTCGAAGCCTTTCTCGAATTCGGTGTAATGGAACCGGTGCGTGATGGCCGGCTTGATGTCCAGCCCGCTCTCAAGCATGACCGACATCTTATACCACGTCTCGTACATTTCGCGCCCGTAGATGCCTTTGATGGTCAGCATATTGAACACCACTTTGCTCCAATCAAACGGCACGGTCTCCGACTGGATTCCCAGCATGGCGATTTTGCCGCCGTGGCACATGTTGTCCACCATTTCGCGCAAGCCCGCCGGGTTGCCCGACATTTCCAGGCCCACATCGAAGCCTTCCTTCATGCCGAGTTCCTTTTGCACATCTGCAAGCGTCCGGCTGCCCTTTACGTTGAGCGCCACCGTCGCTCCCATTTTCCGCGCGAGGTCCAACCGGTAATCATTTACGTCCGTCACCACCACATACCGCGCCCCGGCATGTTTGGCCACTGCGGCTCCCATGATGCCGATCGGACCGGCGCCGGTCACCAGCACGTCCTCGCCCAGCACGGGGAAGGACAGCGCGGTGTGCACCGCGTTGCCGAACGGGTCGAAAATCGAGGCCACGTCGCGGTCAATCCCGTTGGTGTGATGCCAGACGTTGGTCATCGGCACCGCGATGTATTCAGCGAACGCCCCGGGCCGGTTGACCCCGATCCCGAGCGTGTCCTTGCACAAATGACGGCGTCCGGCCAGGCAGTTGCGGCAGCGTCCGCAGACCACGTGACCCTCGGCGCTGACGATTTCGCCCGGGTAAAAGTCCTTTACGTTGGACCCGACTTCGACCACCTCGCCGACGAACTCGTGGCCGACGACCATCGGCGTGGGGATGGTCCGCTGCGACCACTCGTCCCATTTGTAAATGTGCAGGTCCGTGCCGCAGATCCCGGTGCGGTCCACCCGGATGAGCACGTCGTTAATACCGACCTGCGGTTCCGGCACTTCTTCCAGCCACAGGCCGGGTTTGCGTTCTCGTTTCACCAATGCTTTCATAGATACTCGCGCAATTTGCTGACGTTCAGATCTGGCGGTTTTCATGTTGCCGCCCCCCTCGGCCGCCAGGGCCGGAGGCTGCGGGCTGCCCGAAGAAACTTCTAGTATATCGGAACAACTTCCCGTATAATAAACACGTGATATCCAGTATGCAAGAACTATTTCCATTATATTGCACGCAGAATTCAACCCTCCACCGCGGCGGCAGGAGGATCCCATGCCATTAGGATTTCCACCTCTTCATCCCGAAGGGATGGGTGAGAGTAGCCCAGGGTTTCAACCCTGGGACTGTGAATCGAGGGACCTGAGTCCCGAAGGGACGGTTGACCCTTGCTGCCTCAGCCGTCCCTTCGGGACTGAACCCCGCCGCCGCGCACACCCAGGGTTGAAACCCTGGGCTATTCTCATTTGTCCCTTCGGGACAGGGGCAGAAGCGCGCCTCTTAACCTCATGCAACACCCAAATCCTAGTGGCATGGGACAGGAATGTCCGCGCCCCGATCGTTCCGGCGTCCCCTCGCACCCTGCGGGCCGGCCGCCTTGGCCTATGAAGACGACCTCTCCTCCAAGCAGGCCCAACGAGCCGGCCGAAGCGATCAATCGGCATCTGGGCAGCCGTGTCAAGCAACTGCGGGCCGGCCGGGGCTGGTCGCTCGAGGCCCTGGCCAACGCCAGCGGCGTCAGTCGCTCGATGCTCAGCCAGATCGAGCGCGAAGAGGCCAACCCGACGCTGGCCGTGACGCTGCGCATCGCCCGCGCCTTCGGCTTCAGCCTGGGCGAGTTGCTCGAAATGCCCGGCGCGGCCTCGGCCGTCACCGTCATTCGCGCTGACGACCACACCTACCACTACCGTTCCGACAAGGATTGCCAGATTCGCACCCTCTCACCGCTGAACCTGGAGAAAGATGTCGAGTTCTACGAGGTCCGGCTCCAGGCTGGTGGCACCCTGCGCAGCTCGCCGCATTTCGAGGGCACCCGCGAGTTCCTCACCGTGCAGAAAGGGCGCGTCCGCATCGAGTCGGCCGGCGATACCGAAGAACTCGCCCCCGGCGACTCAGCCAGTTACCGCGCCGATGTCCCCCACGCCATCCTCAACAGCGGCCGAGGCGAGGCGACACTATTCCTGATTGTTATCTACCGCTAATGCGAACTTCGGTTGGCTGCGTGAAAGCGGAACCTTTCGCTCCGTACCGTTCACCACCAGTCACCAGCCAGTCCTGCGGATACCTCGGTAGCCTCACCGTAGCCCCGGGGTAGCCTGAGGGTGGCTTCAGGGTAGCCTCAGGGTAGCCTCAGGGTAGCCTCAGGGTGGCTTCCGGGTGCCTACCGGTTGGCCACCAGATGGCCTGAGGGTGGCTTCAGGGTAGCCGCGGGGTGGCCGTAACCCGCCTTGCTTCTTCTTGGCCTCCGTTGACCCCTAGCCTGCGCGCGGAAACCGCGGTTTGCAGGGAATTGATTCTGGTTTCCGGCTCCCAGCGGCCGACATTTGCGGCCACTTCCTGTGAAAAGCTCCATTTTGTTGGGCCTTATCTAAGCGCCATTCGGTCCTTGTTGATTGCCCCTCTCACAGCCTTGCTGGCGGAGGTTTCTCGCGGCCAGCTTCACCCGTTCGCAACGCTCGGATCACCTTTTCCAGTTCCCGGTCAAACAGCGCGTGGTTTTTCGCCCAACCGACGAAGTTGGCGGCGACGTGGCTCGTGATTTCCGCCTTCTTGCCGCTCTGGTAATCCGCGCTGAACAGGAAGCCGTCCAGGTTGAGCGGAATCAGCGCGAGCACTTTCTTGGCGCGGACATGAAACCGCGCACCTCCATCAAAACTGTGCGTTGACCGTACTCGGCAGGTTAGTACCCTCGCAACTGCATGAGAAGAATCGTTCCCAGGACACTCCTGGCCACTTTATTAATCGCATCCCCTGGCCTCGCATCGGCAAACCCCGTGAGTTGGTCAGGCAACGGCCATTTTTATGACGTGGTGTCCGTTCCCGGGACCATATCCTGGGAGGACGCCGATGCCGCGGCCATCGCCGCGGGCGGCTACCTCGCGACCATCACGTCCCAGGCCGAAAATGACTTTGTCTTCCTCCTCGTTAACAATGCCGCCTACTGGCACGGCTCCAGCGGACCGTGGCTCGGCGGCTACCAGTCCCCTGCCACCGGGCAGCCCGCCGCCAATTGGCACTGGGTCACTGGAGAAGCTTGGAACTACACCAACTGGCAGAGCGGCCAGCCCAACGACTCCGGCGGCAAAGCCGAGGACAAGTTACAGTTCGGCTTCGCGCCAAGTGTATCCACCTGGAACGACATTATGTCTATCGACCCTACCCCAGCATACCGGCCAATCGCTTATATCGTAGAATGGGACCACGACCCGCTGGCCCCGAGCCTCGAAATTAGTGGCTCCCCGATCGAACTGTGCTGGCAAACCGCGACGAACAGGTTTTACCAACTGCTGCGTTCCTCCGACCTCACTACCGACCAATGGGTTCCGCTTCACACCAATTGGGTGTCAGGCGACGGCACGAGACACTGCGAGACTGATGCCAACCCCGCCGGCAGCCCGAAAAAGTTCTACCGCCTGCTTTCCACAAACGCAGCCCCGCAGTAGCCAGTCTGCCACGCTTTTCCGGTCACCCCAGCTATCCTACAACGGGCTGCGTCGCTTGCCTCCAGCCGGAGATTCCGAGGCGACCCAGCCCGGCCCTGCCGCTCACAGTTTTGCTGGCGGTGGTTTCTCGCGGCCACCTTCCCCCGTTCGCAAGGCGCGGATCACCTTTTCCAGTTCCCGGTCAAACAGCGCGTGGTCTTGCTCCCAGCCGACGAAATTGGCGGCGACCCGGCTGGAAGGGGTCCGAAGGACGCCGGCAATCCAAGTCCTGTAGGAGGCGACTGCCCCTGGCAGGCTCGTGAGAATCGCCTTGCGTCTGCGGCGGGAGACAATTCGGACGATCCGACAGATCGCCGAGCGTCTGCACCTGGAGAGTAGGAAGAGCCTCAACCACAAGCTCTGACTGCTCAGTCAGGCTGCTTGAGCAGCTTGTTTGGTCGAGTATTCCCGGGTTTCTCTTGCCTTTTGCCCCTTCGGCTGTTAGCGATCTTCCACCTCCAGCATTCTTGTTCTGAGCCGTGGACCTTGAGAAGTGGCGACATGGGCATCAACTGGGTGGCTCTACGGCTAACTGAAGTATGAAAAGCAAAATGGTCGCACTGGTAGGAATGGCTTTGCTGGCCTTGAGCGTCGAACCGGCCCATGCCATGATCAACTCCCTGGGCACGACCAACCTCCTGGAAGGCCCGGTCGCGGGAAGCGACAGCGTGGTGCTCGCAGTGGCAACTCCGACCGCTGCTTGGACAGCTACGGCGAACGACTCCTGGCTGCATTTGAGCGCGGCCAACCAAAGCGGCACTGGCAGCACGAATGTGGTTTTTAGTTTTGACGCCAACCCCGGCGCGACGCGCACCGGCACGCTCACCATCGCGGATCTGACCCTCACGACCACCCAAGCCGGTTCAACGTATGTTAAGGCAGGTGCGCTGACGACGTTAGTGTCCTCAAACCTCAACCTTCCTTCTGGCGTGGCGGTGGACGGCGCGGGCAATGTCTATATCGCTGACACCTACAACAACGCGATCAAGGTGTGGACCGCGGCCAATAACACGGTGACCACGTTGGTGTCCTCAAATCTGAGCCAGCCCCAAAGCGTGGCGGTGGACGGCGCGGGGAATGTCTATATCGCCGACTATGGCAACAACGCGATCAAGGTGTGGACGGCGGCGAACAGCAACGTGATTACATTGGCTTCCTCGGGGTTGAACGAACCCACTGGCGCGGCGGTGGATGGCGCGGGCAATGTTTACATCGCGGAAGCCTGGAATAGCGTCATCATAGAGTGGTCGGCGGCCAACAGCAACCTCACTACCTTGGTTTCCTCGGGGTTGAACAACAGCGGCAACGAGGGTGCGTGGGGTCTGGCGGTGGACAACGCGGGCAATGTTTACATCGCCGACACCTCCGAGAACGCGATCAAGGTGTGGACGGCGGCCAGTAAGACCGTGACCACACTGGTCTCGACGGACTTGCTTGGTCCCCCTGGCGTAGCTGTGGACGGCGCGGGCAATGTTTACATCGCCGACGCCCAACATCAGGCGATCAAAAAGTGGACCGTGGCCAATAAGACCGTGACCACCTTGGTCTCCTCGGGATTGTCGTATCCCAATGGCGTGGCGGTGGACGGCGCGGGCAATATTTACATTGTGAACGAGTTTGGTGCTCGTCCCAATATTATGGAGATGCCGTTTGCCTTCGTGGATCCGACTTCCAAGTTGGAAGGTCTTGCCGCTGGCACCGATGCCTTGCCGGTGGTATTGCCCGCCACGGCCAATCTGCTCGCCCCATTCGCGCCCACCAGTGACTCATCCTGGCTGACCATCAGCGGCGTCACCAACGGTGTGGTGAGTTTTGCATTCACCGCCGCCACCACGACCCGCACGGCCCAAATCACCCTCCTTGGTCAAACGATTGCTGTCACCCAGATCATCCCCACCCTTGGGACCACGAATCTGCTGGAAGGACCCACGGCGGGAAGTGACAGCGTGGTACTCGCAGTGGCGACCCCGACCGCTCCCTGGACGGCCACGGCGAACGCCCCCTGGCTGTATTTGAGCGCGGCCAACCAAAGTGGCACGGGCAGCACGAATGTGGTTTTCAGCTTCGATGCCAATCCGGGCGCGACGCGCTCCGGCACCCTTACCGTCGGCGACCAGGCGCTCACTGTCACCCAGGCCGGTTCAACTTATATCGCGGCTGGAGCGGCGACCACCTTGGTTTCCTCGGGATTGAACCAACCCCTCAGCGTGGCGGTGGACAGCACGGGCAACGTTTACATCGCCGACACCGTCAACAGAGCGGTCAAGAAGTGGACGGCGGCCAACAACACC